>Ga0194037_1001736_pt1 | contig 15295 bp, 9 predicted proteins | sample JunL306m_MetaG_FD_148653 | JGI IMG/M metagenome (GOLD analysis project Ga0194037, IMG submission 148653) | Anoxic zone freshwater microbial communities from boreal shield lake in IISD Experimental Lakes Area, Ontario, Canada - Jun2016-L304-6m | ecosystem: Environmental > Aquatic > Freshwater >...
CGGCATTTGGAATCACATCCTCGTCGAGACCGCCACTCCTATCTCTGCCAACGCCATCAAGCTCGGACTCGTCGGCTCCACCTACTACTCCGGCGCTCTCGACGACGTCAAGATCTTCCCATATGCTCTTTCGGCTGACGATGTGAAAGTCGAATACGATCGCGGAGCCGCTACGACCATGGGAAGCGCAGGCTCGTCCGTCACAAGCGGTTCCTCGACCTCCGCCTCCGCGGAATACTGCCCGCCAGGCAATACCGAAGGCAATTGTGCCGCGGGACAAAACCCGTCGCCGGTCGGGGAATGGAAAATGGATGAAGGCACCGGCACCACTGCCAAGGACACGAGCGGGAACGGCAACGATGGCACCTGGTCCGGCACCGGGACTCATTGGGCACCTGGTAAGTTCGGCAGTGCTGGGAAGTTTAATGGGAGTAGCGATTATGCTGACGTCGGAACTTCAACGGTCCTTAGGCCAACTTCAGCTTTTACGTTATCTTCATGGGTGAATATATCGGCATACCCTGGAAGTTATTATAATATACTTGGAAACTCATTATGGGCACATTCTGGCGGATATGGTTTTGAACTTTCTGGAACTACCTTTGGCTTTTATGCGGGGGGAACAGCATCTGGATGGACAAGAATAAATGTGACAGGGCGGCCTTTCGTAGCAGGTACTTGGTATCACATTGTTGGAACATATGATGGGGCAAAAATGAAATTGTATATTAACGGAGCTTTTGTTAATGAGACCACTTTGTCTTCGGTATCATATAATGCCGGTAATCGTTTTGCATTTGGTGCGTATGGAACAGGGGGCTTGAATCTTTTTAAGGGCAAGCTTGACCAAGTCCGTATCTACCCCTACGCCCGCACGGCGGCGCAGATCGCCTGGGACTACAACCGCGGAGGCCCGACGGCCTGGTGGAAGATGGATGAATGCCAGGGTAATGCCGTTCATGATTCATCTGGTAATGGTAATGACGGCACGTTGATTGTCGGCTCGTCCGGCACGCAGACGTCGGCTGGTACGTGCCAAATGTCCGGCACCGCCTGGGGCAATGGCGCTACCGGCAAATTCAATTCGTCACTCAATTTCGATGGCACGGATGATTATGCAAGCGTGCCGACGTCCATCGCCAACGCTCAGGCGGTCTCTTTCTGGGTCAAGCCGACTTCTACTACCCAATCTTTTCTCCAGCTCGCCAACGGTATCTCGGTTTCGGCAACCAGTGGCACGGTCAGTGCCACCGGCTTCACCTCCCCGACCATCTACGTCAACGGCAAGCCGAACGGAGCTGTCACCGCCGGCATTTGGAATCACATCCTCGTCGAGACCGCCACTCCTATCTCTGCCAACGCCATCAAGCTCGGACTCGTCGGCTCCACCTACTACTCCGGCGCTCTCGACGACGTCCGCATCTACAACTACGCCCTCACCAAGGAGCAGATTGCCAACGTGATGAACAACAGCGCGTCGGTCGCGTTCGGGAATAGCGACCCGTGCGGAGGAGTCTCCTCTGTGTCTGATGCTGATGGTAATCCGTATGGTACTGTAGCTGTTGGCACCCAATGTTGGATGGCATCAAACATGATGACGACCAGATATCCCGACGGTACGGCTATTACCCGTGGACCGACCAGTGCTACATGGAATGGAAATGATAACGGTTACTATGCTTATCCACCGAACACGTCGAACAATGCCGAAGAAACCCTCGCCAATATCAAAAGTGGCAGGCTCGGCTTCCTTTATCAATGGAGCGCTGTGATGTATGGTTCCACCACGCCGGGTGCTCAAGGCATCTGCCCCTCCGGTTGGCACGTACCGACCGATGCCGAGCAGTATACGCTCGAGAACTTCCTGAAGGATCCGGGACAGACGTGTAGCGCGAGTCGAAATGGAGATGACTGTCGTGATGCTGGTGCTAAGATGATATTCGGAGGATCATCTGGACTTAATTTTCCCCTAGATGGTTTTCGTGATTATAATGGCATTTTTTTTGGTCGTGGTGGCAACACGTTTTTTGCATCATCTCAAAAATCTGGCAGTACCGCGGCGGTAGCGAGACATTTTTTTGGAAGTGCAACGGTTAACCGACATATTGATACTAATCCATACGGCTTCTCCGTCCGCTGCCTCAAGAACAATCCCTAAGTATCTATCTCAAATCTCACCACGATAATAAGCCAACTAATCTGCTTGTCGTCTGAAATCCGTAAATTTGAACCCAAAAGGAGCTAAGCTCCTGTATACAGGAGCTTAGCTCCTTCTGTCTAAATAAATGTATGCGCAAAACGGTTTTTGCAAATGACGAATATTATCATGTCTACAACCGCGGCGTCGATAAGCGCGAGGTCTTTTTGAATGAAGGAGATTATGTGAGATTCCTGACGTACCTTCGGGAATTCAACGACAATTCAACATATGAACAAAGAATCTTTTTGAAGAATCAGAAAAATATAAAATCTTCCTCTAAGGAGCTAAGCTCCTGTATACAGGAGCTTAGCTCCTTAGAGGAATCGCAACCATCGGTTGAAATTATCGCATATTGTCTTAGCCCGAATCACTACCACCTTATTCTGAAGCAGTTGGTTGAAAATGGGGTAAAGATTTTTATGCATAAACTTGGTACGGGCTATACGAATTATTTCAACAAAAAATACCAGCGGAGCGGTTCATTATTCCAAGGACCATTCAAGGCCATTCACATCGATTCGAATGAATACCTGCTTTTGCTTTCCGCTTATGTGAATAGAAATTATTTCATCCACGGATACCAAGGTGAAGACCTAGGGACTAAGTCCCCAAGTGGAGGCTCGGTCCCTACTCCCATGCAAGACGAATGGAAGTACTGTAGTGCGCTGGAATATCTTGGCAAGCGGAATGGGACCTTGTGTAAGAAAGAAATTGTCTTGAATCAATTTGGCCAGCTGGGCTCCGAGAGCCGTGCGAGCTATGCTGAGTTCCTTGATGTCAACGCAAACTATTTCAGGGATAAAAAAGAATTGCAAAAATACATTCTGGAGTGACAGGCTCGCGGTCGCCAACGTGATGAACAACGGTGCGTCGCTGAAATTTGAGAATTGAACCCAAAAGGAGCTAAGCTCCTGTATACAGGAGCTTAGCTCCTTAGAGGAATCGCAACCATCGAATGAAATTATCGCATATTGTCTTAGCCCGAATCACTACCACCTTGTACTCAGGAGCTTAGCTCCTTGGAGGAATGAAGGATGACTCCGTAGAGGGTCAGGTAACTTTTCGCTCCGAAGAATGTACCTGACCCTTTTCTTGTCTCTTTTTTTGTGACTTTTAACTTCGACTTTCATTGCCGGTCCCAGTCTGCTACCATTGGCCTATGACACAGGATCAAGCTCTAGCCATATTACGGACTGGCGCCTCTGTCTTCCTGACTGGGGAGGCGGGCGCGGGCAAGACGCATGTCGTGAACCGATATGCGGACTATCTGCGTGGGCGAGGTGTGCCGTATGCCATGACCGCCTCGACCGGTATTGCCGCGACGCACCTGCGGGGGACGACGATCCATTCGTGGAGCGGGGTCGGCGTACATCGGGATATCGACGACGAGGGATTCCGACACCTGTTGAAGAATCGGGTCGCAGTTCGGCGGATCCGTGAGACGAAGGTGCTCGTCATCGACGAGGTCTCGATGCTCGATGCGCGGACGTTCGCCCTCGTGGAACGGATGTGTCGGATTGCCAAGGGTGGGACGACGCTCCCTTTTGGCGGGATGCAGGTGGTCTTGGTGGGTGACTTTTTCCAACTGCCACCGGTCTCGCGCGGGGAGAATGGTGCGAGCGAGGCTCGCTTCGCGTTCGAATCTTCGGCATGGGAGGCGGTTAATCCGGTCGTCTGTTACCTGTCCGAGCAGCACCGGCAGGAGGATGCGGCGTTTCTCGAGATTCTTTCGGCGATACGGCGAGACGAGGTGACGGAAGCGCATCTGCATCTTGTTCGGGAACGGTTGCTTGGTGAAGACGATGTTCCCGACGAGGACTTACCCCGGCTCTTCACGCACAATGCCGACGTGGACACAATCAATACGGCCGCGCTTGGCCGGCTTCCCGGTAAGGCACGCGTGTTTCGTATGGCGACGCGCGGAGCGGAAAAACCGCTTGCATCACTGATCCGCGGATGCCTCTCGCCGGAGACGCTCGAGCTTCGGGAAGGCGCGGCGGTCATGTTTACGAAGAATAATCCCGATGAGGGCTATGTGAACGGGACGATCGGGACGGTGACGGGATTTGAGTCCTCGACCAAGTTTCCGATCGTACGCACGCGCGATGGCGAGTCGATTATCGTCGAGCCGGCTGACTGGGCGCTTGAGGAAGGGGAGGAGATCGTCGCGCGGATCCGGCAGATCCCGCTTCGGCTCGCGTGGGCGATGACGATACACAAGAGTCAGGGCGTGAGTCTTGATGCGGCGGTCATGGACCTGTCGCGCGTGTTCGAATTCGGGCAGGGATACGTGGCGCTTTCGCGGGTACGCACACTTTCGGGGATCACGCTTACGGGTATTTCCGACCGGGCGTTCATGACACATCCCGGCGTGCGCGATCGGGACGTGTTGTTTCGCGAGGAAAGCGCGGCTGCCGAGGTGTCGTTCGGTTCACGGAGCGAGGAGGAAATCAAAAAGGATGAGGAAGCGTTTTTGATTGTTTGCGGGGCGCGGAACCCTGTCGATCAAAGGGGTGAAATGGGAGAAATAGGAGTAAAGGGAAAGAAACGAAAGGGGAAGAAGTTGTCAGGTGAACCTGGTCGCTATGATGAACTTCGAAAGAAATATCCGCATGCGTATATGCCGTGGAAAGAGGATGAGGATAAGTGGTTGAAGCGGCTCGTCTCGGGTGGTTCGGATATCGAATCCATTTCGAAAATGCTGGGTCGCCAGCCGGGGAGTATCCGCTCGCGCATCGAGAAGTTTGGGGAGGGGAAATAAGAAAAGGAACTCCCGTTGGATGGAGCTCCTTTTGAACAAAACCATTTACACCTATGGAACGTACCGAACTTCTGCAGAAAATCGAAAAATCGAGAGGGTCCAAGGTCATCACTTATGTGACGAGTGATCGGCAGGGACCGGTGAGCGCCAAGATCGCGATGGATGTGATTCCGCTCATGAGCGAGCAGCTGCGCGCGATCGGTAAGGTGAAAAAGATTGACCTCGTGCTCTTCAGTTCGGGCGGGGACACGATGGTGCCGTGGCGGCTGGTTTCCATGATCCGCGAATACTGCGATACGTTCTCGGTCCTCGTGCCGTACAAGGCACACAGCGCCGCGACGATGATCGCACTCGGGGCCGACGAGATCGTGATGACGGATATGGGCGAGCTGACCCCGATCGATCCCTCGACCGCGAACGTCTTCAATCCGGCCGATCCGCAGAATCCGCAGGCCCGGATCCCGATCTCGGTCGAGGAAGTGATGGCGTACTTCGACCTGGCGAAAGAGGGCGTCGGCATCAAGGGCGACGAGGAACTGACCAAGATCTTCAACAAGCTTGCCGATAGCACGCCTTCGGTACATCCGCTCGCACTCGGCAACGTGAACCGCACGTACAAGCTTATCCGGCTCCTCGCTAAAAGACTCCTCGGCAGTCATCAGACCAAACTCGACGAGAATGCAATCGACGGCATCATCGACGCGCTCACGGAGAAACTCTATTCGCACCAGTACATCATCGGCCGGCGTGAGGCCAAAGAAGACCTTGGAATCAGGACGGTCTCGTATGCCGAGGGCGAACTCGCGACGCTTCTCACCTCGCTTTATGAATCGTATCGTGACGAGATGGTGCTCCACGGCCAGTGGAACCCCGAGGCCGAGTGCGGCGAGTTTCGCGCGGAGAACAAGAAGGACTATATCATCGCCGCGATCGAGAGCGCCGGCATATCCAACCGGTTCGCTATCAAGATGGAATTCAAGAAGACGCAGCAGGTCGTGGCGCAGCAGACCCCGCAGGGCGTGATGAACGTCCAACAGGAACAGATCATGACCCGCATCATCGACCAAGGGTGGAAGTAAGGAAAGGCGAAAAAGAAAAAATAGGGAAAATGCGGTATATGTGGTATACTGACAATCAAGAAAAAAACTGATAAACGGATTATTATGATGTGGCTTTCGAACCCGGCCTTCGATTTAGAGAGCAGTCTGTTTCTTCTTGGGGTCTCGTTCGTGATTTCGATTATCGTACTTGCCGTCTCGCGGAAATGGTTCCGCGCCTTATTGGTCTTTTCCATTCTTGGAAACCTGAGCTTCTTGGTGAATATCGGTTCGATGATGTTCGATTTTTATAGCATTCGCTGGCTTGGAATATTTTCCCTCTATATCTGGCCGTTCGTGAATATCTACCTCCTGCTCTATAGGAAGGACTATGAAACACGTTAGAAGATTGCTTCTCGTCGGGATACTGCTGGTCGGATCATTCCTGCCGGCGGTCACGCATGTCCCGAACATTTTCTCGCAGGAGTCACCGGTGACGACAATCAGCGGATACGAGGAGTGGACGGCTGATCGGAATCTGACTACTGACATTATCGTCGCCCCGACCGGAACGCTCGTGATAGACGAAGGTGTGACCGTGACCTTCGATGGCGCTTTCGCCCTTACCGTTAAAGGGACGTTATTCGTGAAGGGGACAGTGAAGCATCCCGCTACTATTCGGAGGGCCAAGGGCGCGAACCGGTATTCGATCATTGTTGACGGTGGATCGGTGTCGGTCGCGAATGCGTCGATTACGGGAGGTGGATGGGTGGCCTATCTCGTTCAAAGCCACTCCGTTTTTGAGTCCGCGAATGCCGCGGCCTTTCAAGGAGCCTTACATGTCCATAGTGGGCGTCTTTCGGTAGAAAATACCACCTTCGATGAGAATGAAATTGGGATATTGATCGAAAGATATGTTGATCCCAACAAGGTTTCAGTGCATCGGTCACGGTTTCTGGGGGATGCTAATGTCTTGGTGTTGAATTTGTCGGTAGGAGTGAAACCAGACTTCCGGTACAATTGGTGGGGGAGTGATAAGGGGCCGGTCGAGGATTGTAATCGGTTCGTCTGGTGTATTCCTATAAATGGCGACGTCGATACGTCCGGGTACCTCAAGAATCCTGATTTCCGTGACCCGGTCATCATCATTCCGGGCATACTCGGGTCCTGGAAGAAAGGCGGCTTGTGGCAGATCGATCCGATCCTCCATTCCTATGATAACCTGTATCAGGAATTCGTCGATCAGGGATATATTCCCGGGAAAAACCTGTTTACCTTTCCGTATGAGTGGCGGGACAGCAATGTGAACAATGCCGGCTTGCTTCGCGATAAGATCGCCGAAGTGAAAGCGACTGCCGATTGGCCGAAGGTGGACATCGTCGCCCATTCCATGGGAGGACTGTTGGCACGGGAATATATCGAGTCCGATGCCTATGCCGATGATGTCGACCAATTGGTCACGCTCGGCACTCCGCAGGAAGGGGCGCCTGAGGCCTATCTGAAATGGGAAGGAGACGCCTATCTGCCGACCCTGAGCGATATGTTTATTCAGCGGGTTATAAGTCAGGAATCGCAGGAAGCTGAATACGGGGACCGGTTTGATTATATCCATGACCGACCCGTCGCATCACTTCAGGAGCTGCTTCCTACGTATGCCTATCTGCAGGATTCTAAGGATGGTTCGATGTTGTCGTATCCGGCGGGTCACCCCGAGAATATCTTTCTGAGTAGCCTCAATGATCCGGTTCGAAAGGAGAAATTATTATCTGTGGAGTTTGATAAGATTTATGGTCAAGCTGGTAATTCAAAAGGAACTATTACAGGATACGATGTTATAGTCTCAAATATAGGAAAGAAATGGACTCACGGGTACCCGCTTGGTTTTGAAATTCCATTTTTGACAGACCAAGGACTTATCAAGGGCAAGGGCGATGGTACCGTTCCGCTCGTTTCCGCGAAGAGCGAGGATATCCGGGCTGATGAGACGATCGAGGTCAATTCGGATCATCAGAGCATTCCGACCAATGCCCAGCGAGACGTGTTGGAAATCCTGACGGGACAGCGGCCGGACACGGCCGAAAACAAGGCTCCGAAGAAGGAGCTCCTTCTCGCGTTCGTCCATTCTCCGGTTGATGTGCAGATTATTTCGCCGAATGGTAGGCGCGTAGGAAAGGACTTCGTGACCGGAAAGACGCTCGAAGAGATTCCGGACGCGTTCTATTCCGGTTCCGATATCGCGAACGAGTTCATCGCCATTCCCGATCCCGAAGACGGGGACTACCAGGTCCGCACCGTCGGGACTGGCAATGGAACCTATCAGGTCGAGCTCGTCCGGTTGTCCGAGCCGGCCGGTTCCGATATGCCAACGGAATCGTCGGTTTCCGTTTCTGGCGTGGCTACCCTCGGGAGTCTCGCGGAAGAGACGGTCACGGTTTCCGGAGGGACGGTTTCGGGCGGGGTACCGGCCGATACGACGCCCCCGACGCTCACGTCGACCGTCGCGCCCGAGCCGAATGCGACCGGGTGGCACAATGGGAACGTCACGGTACATTTTGATGCTTCGGATAGCGAGTCGGGTGTAGCGTCGGTGACGCCGGACGTGACACTTTCTCAAGAAGGGTCTGACTTGTCCGTAATCGGGGAGGCGATCGATGTGGCGGGGAACAAGGCGACGCTTGCGGTGGACAAAATACGGATAGACAAGACGGCGCCAAAAACGGACGTCGCACTCTCCGGGAAAACAGGGAAGACTGATTGGTATACGGGTGCCGTTTCCATGACATTGTCCGCGACTGACAATCTGTCCGGCGTCGCAAAGACCGTTTCTTCGCTCGACGGAAGCGCGTTTGTCGAGGGGGATACCGTGACGGTTTCCACTGACGGGGCACATACGGTCCGTTTTCACAGCGAAGATGTCGCGGATAACGTAGAGGTGGATCGGTCGGTGTCGTTCCGAATCGATTCGACCCCGCCGTTGGTGTCGATCGCGTCTCCCGAGAATCGGTCATATCAGAATAGCGAGAGCGTATCCGTGAAGTATGATATCGCCGATGCCGGCTCCTCCGTAAGCGGGCAGGCGACTTCCGTGACGCTTGATGGGAAGATATTTGCGAAGACCGCTATCGACGCGTCCTTGTATTCACTCGGCGACCATGTGCTCACGGTCTCGGCCGAGGATGTCGCCGGGAATCGTTTTGTCGCGACCCGACCGTTCCGGATCGACACATCATGGGCGTCGATGCTGAAAAATGTCGATCATTATGCGGACCTCGGTTTCTTTCTCAGCAGGATCGAAAAAACATACATACGGAACCAAGTGGAACTGCTGTACCAGACGGATTTCTACATGAGGCAGTATTCATGGTTGCTTGATCGGACCCCTTCGCTCCGGTCCGCTCTGACACTCCTGATGCGGATACAGGCGACCGACCTCTCCAGGTATATCGCATCGCGCAGCGGAAAATCCATCAACCCCATCGCCGCGACGAGGTTGATCGAAAACCTCTCCGTTCTCGCATCCGGTAAATGATCCGATTGCCTGCAGGAGCGCGGTGCAACCCTGCTCCTGAAAAACCAAGTCGCAGGTTCAGGGTTGCACCCTGAACCACACGGTTTACGATCGATGTCATATATCCAGCTTGGCAAACCAGTCTTCGCCAAGGCTACGGCTTGGCAAACCAGCCTCCGTCGAGACTATGGCTTGGCAAGGGAGAAAGACCGTTTCGGAGCAGGGTACAACCCTGCTCCTGCAAAAGTGATATAATAGATCTCGCTTGGCAAGCCAGCCTCCGTCGAGACTATGGCTTGGCAAACCAGCCTTCGCCAAGGCTACGGCTTGGCAAGGGAGAAAGACCGTTTCGGAGCAGGGTACAACCCTGCTCCTGCAAGAAGTCGCAGGTTCAGGGTTGTACCCTGAACCACACGGTTTACGATCGATGTCATATATCCAGCTTGGCAAACCAGCCTCCGTCGAGACTATGGCTTGGCAAACCAGCCTCCGTCGAGACTATGGCTTGGCAAGGGAGAAAGACCGTTTCGGAGCAGGGTACAACCCTGCTCCTGCAAGAAAACACAACCCGCTCCTGCAAAGAAGAAAGTGCAACCCTGCTCCTGCAAGAAAACACAACCCGCTCCTGCAAAGAAGAAAGTGCAACCCTGCTCCTGCAAGAGTTCAAGACCGCGCTTTCCGAGTTGTCGGTCGCGACCCGCGACGAATCGACACCGTCGGCCACGAAGGCATTCGTCTCCCGATGGCTCGAGAGGCAGATTCGGATCTCGAAATACGGTGATTCGTATCCGGTCCGGCCGATGAGGGGAATGATATTTTTCTTTCCGGACGGCGCGAACCGCATACGGACGATCCTTCCGAATCGTCGGGCGGGTCGGCTCGTATGACCGATACGGCGGTTGATGAAGGCCCGAGGAATACCGGGCCTTTTTTTATTTGACACGGGATTCCGGATACGGTACGAATACGATGCAAGCGAAAAGAGGGAGATTGCCACCGCGGGGCTTCCGCGGAAACCTGGACCTTACCAATATGAGCAAGAGGAGTCGATCGAAAAGAAGGGTGATTCTCAGTCTTCGGGATATCCTGAATCTTTTTCTCGGCAAGGATATCTTCAAGGGAGAGGGCTCTTTGGAATCGAGAAAAACGCTGGAGCGCCTCCATGGATTGTTCGAGGAATCGCGGTACGATGAAGTTGCGGAAATCTGTCGGCAACATCTTTCCCGACTTCCGAGATTCCGGGAGCGGATTCGGAAAGATATGAACGAATTGGAATCGGTAATACGACTGATACTTCTGAAAAGCAAGGAAGATCCGACCGGAGTTGAAGAGGAATGGTATAGGCTTGGGAAGATCCTTTCGCGGATGGAAAAGGAATATGGACGCCGATTCCATATCCGCTCCATTCCGAGCTTTCGGAGCGTCGGGTTAGAAACCGACAGAGTCTTTTTTTCAAGAGAGTCACTGAATTGACGCGTCTGTTCCGTAAAATCCCCATGAACGTATCGTTCATGGGGATGCTTTTTTTTCGAGGGTGATGCGGACCGGTGTCTTAAGCTTGACTGAGATGGCTCGGGAAAGTCTTGTGAGAAAAGGGATATCTTCGTTCTTGCGCACCAAAACGGAAGGCATGAACCCCTCCTCTTCCGAAAGGGTCAATGAGCCGATCGGTCGTTTGACCGGGTGGTCGGCGATGCCCCTGTCCGTACGGGGGAAGAGCAAATCGAAGACGTGGTGCTGATGCCGTTTGATAATGGCTGGGCCGGTCTTGTCGAGGAGTACAAGGTTCATCGCGCTCGCGATGGTCCGTATAGCTTGTTCCATTTCAATGATTTTCATGGTTGCTCCATTTATTGTGAACGGACTGTGGATCTGTCGTTTCCTTGGTACCATCTTGAAGGCTCGTTTTTAAGTATCTATCTCAAATCTCAACGCCTATATAAGGCAAAAAATCAGCTTGCCGGCTGAAATCCGAAAATTTCGACTGCAAACCATTCAAAAATCGTCAGGTTACCGACAGCGGGATCCTCATCTCCTTCGGATACCCGTCCTCATTTTTCATGGTTTTTCACCCAGAGGGTGACCAACCTCTGGTTGGCGCTCCTATCGAAATTTTCGGATTTACAGCTCGACATGAGATTTGAGATAGATACTAAAGGGGTTTCGGGAAGAAGCTGATGGCATATTTCGAATAAAAAGATCCCGCAACCTGGAGTGGCTACGGGACTTTGATTCAGATGAGATACGGTCCGCGGTACACCTCCTTCTCCTCCTTTTTTGGGGTGACCAGCCAGTCTTCGCAACCCATATTCATAGCGAAGAGTTCTTTGATGACCGTTGTCAGGATTGCCTCCCTGTCAACTTCCGGATATCTGAGAAACGCATCGAAATAGCTATCCTTCACGAAGAGTCGATTCGGACCGGAACGGGCGAGCTCTTCTTCCGGGATGGATAAGCCGTCGATATTATCCCCGGAGTATTCCTCAACATCAACAAAGGGATATCCCTCGAATGTGGAAGAGGCACATACGCCTCCATGATGCAGGACCGATATTCCGATCCAGACCGAGTATCGATTCATCTCCTCGTCCAGGAGCATAAGAAGCTCCTGAAGTTCCTGGTTCGTTGATGGGTCGACAATTTCGTGCTCGTCGTCAAAGTATGCGCGTATCACGACAGACACGACGACGGGTGCGTTCGGATAGTCTTTCTTTGCTTCGGCTCCCAGTTCCTGCGCGCGCGATCGGACCGTTTCGAAAGCGGTTCTTGTAGGGCAGACGGGATAATCGTATTCTATGAGCGGTTCTCTTTGAACAAGATATCTTTTTTTGATCTTGTCTGTAAGGAAGTCGAGTATTCCTTCCGTGCCTTCCGTCCCGACTAGGACGATATCCGGTGTTTTGTGCATGGTAGTCCCTGTTTGATTGAAGAAGATTATTAAGAAAACAATGAGGGCATCGTACCAGAATACAGACGATGTGTCAAGGGTCCGGCCCCGGCGACATCGGTGACTTCCTTCGGGCGGTTTCGCGTCTGTTTCTTCGGTGGTATAATAGATAGTGTTCCGGCACGCGGGAAGTTTTCCTGACGTGGCGTCGTGATATGTTCAATCATCTCCTTATGGGCAGGAAAAAACAGGAAGAGAAACCGAGGCGGGGTCGACGGCGGAAAGAGATGGACGTCGAAGAGGAGATCGAGGAGGAATCGGGATGGGGAGACGCGCTTGGCGGGGATGTGAAACGAAGCATCGCGGCGATTTTTCTCGTGGCATTTTCCATTTTGTTTTTTCTTGCGTTCTTCGGTATCGGTGGATCGTTCGGCGGACTGCTTGATTCCGGCGTCGGAGTGCTCTTCGGATGGGGAAAATGGCTCTTTCCGGTACTGCTCCTCGTTTCGGCCGTGTTCCTTCTTCGACGACGGACCACGACCTTGTCAGACGTCGTAAAATTCATCGGTCTCGGCATCGGCTTTCTCTCGCTCCTCGGGTTCTTTCACCTGTTTCTCGGCGATTCCGCGAAGGAGATGCTATCGGTCGCGAAGAAAGGCTCGGGCGGGGGGTATGTCGGATACGGCGTGGCGGCGTTTCTCTTCACCTATACGGGGCGTGCGGCCGCGACGGTCATCTTGTCCGCGCTTTTCCTTTCGGGAGCGGTGGCCGCGTTCAACGTGTCGCTCATCCATTTCCTTTCCTCTTTGAAAACCAAGATCATTGCCATCCGTGAGGCCCGCAAGGATGATGAGGAAGAAGCAGTGGAAGCCAGAGCGATGCATGAGGTCGAACCAGTCGCGCGAGAGGCGGTACCGGTGCCGGATGCCGAACCGCTTACTCCGGAAATCCCAAGCAATATCGGGACTATCAGTTTTCCGGAAGAGGAATCGGAGGAAGCGCCTGTTTCCGCCGTCCTGGATACGGAACGGATGTCCGAAGTGGAGGAGGAGCGGGGAATGGAATCTTCGGCATCGAAGGTTCATCGGAAGCGCAAGCCGTCGGTCTGGCAACAGCCGGAAGCCGATTATTTTCACGGCCGAAGCGGGAAGGGCGATTCGGGAGACATCGACCAGATCCGGCAACTTATTCGGAGCACGCTCAAGAACTTCGGCATCGCGGGAGAGATGGGTGAGACGACGGTCGGTCCGACCGTGACACAATATACGTTCAGCCCGGCTTTCGGCACCAAGCTGTCAAAGATCGTGGGGTTGTCGAACGACCTTTCACTCGCCTTGGCCAAGCACCCGATCCGCATCGAAGCGCCGATTCCGAACAAATCACTCGTCGGCATCGAGGTGCCGAACGCGAAGCAGGCGAGCGTCCGCATGCGCGATATCATCGAGAGCCCGGTTTTCACCGGCCGGCAGTCGAACCTCTCCTTCGTCCTTGGCGAGTCGGTCTCGGGGGCGTACGAGGTCGCCGATCTCGAGTCTATGCCACACCTCCTTATCGCGGGGCGGACCGGTTCCGGAAAAAGCGTCTGTATCAATTCGATCCTGCTCTCGCTGCTTTATCAGAACTCGCCGGAGGACCTCCAGCTTATCCTGGTCGATCCGAAGCGTGTCGAACTGACGCTTTATAACGAGATTCCGCACCTGAAGGGCGGCCGGGTCATCACCGATTCCAAGCACGTGGTGAACGCGCTCAAGTACGCCATCGCCGAGATGGAACGTCGACTCAAGCTGTTCGAGCAGGTCAAAGTCCGCGATCTCGCATCGTATCGCGCGAAGGAACGACGTGGCGAAACGTATGTGGACAAGAACGGCCCCGACGGTCGGCCGCGGACGCTTCCTTTGGAGGCGATCCCGTATATCGTCATCGTTATCGACGAGATGGCCGACCTCATGATGTCGCATGGCAAGGAAGTCGAGGGTGCTATCGTCCGGCTCGCGCAGATGTCGCGCGCGGCGGGTATCCACCTCGTCTTGGCGACGCAGAAGCCGATCGCGGATGTCGTGACCGGTCTCATCAAGTCGAACATCCCGGCGAAGATCGCGTTCGCGGTCTCGAACCAGATGGACTCGCGCATCATTCTCGACACAGGTGGGGCCGAGAAGCTCATCGGGAAAGGGGATATGCTCTATTCCGCGCCGGGATCGTCCCAGCCGAAGCGTATTCAGGGCGTCTTTGTAGATGATCGGGAGGTGAAGGAAATCGTTCGGTTCTTCGTCGATCAGAAGAAAGACCTCGGGGAAGAGAACCTCGACGACGATTTCGGCGGAGGCGAAGAGGAGTCGTCGGGCCACTCTGTGCCAACGGGTGACGTCGACTTCTCGGCATCGTCGGATAGCCCGTCCGATCTGGATGACAAGTACGACGAGGCGAAGCGGCTTGTGATCGAATCAGGTCGTGCCGCGACCACTTTTTTGCAGCGACGGTTGTCGATCGGATATGGTCGTGCCGCCAAGCTCCTCGACATCCTCGAGGAGAACGGAGTCGTCGGCCCGCCGGAGGGCGCGAATAAGGGCCGGCCGGTACTTATCGGCAAGTTTGCCGGACAATCGGACGTTCCGGAATACGATGATCCGCTGTCGGACCAGTCGGAACGGGACAAGTGGCAGATGTAGCGAACATGCAAAACGTAAAATGAAAAGTGAAAAATGTGGGAATGGGCGGGAAGGGACAGTACGGAAGAATGACGGCTTAGTATCTATCTCAAATCTCACCGCGATAATAAGGCAAAAAATCCGCTTGCCGGCTGAAATCCGAAAATTTCGGCTACAAACCATTCAAAACTCGTCAGGTTACGACAGTAGCCTTCTCTCCTTTTTCATGGTTTTCGCTCGAAATTTTCGGATTT
>Ga0194037_1001737_pt1 | contig 15294 bp, 21 predicted proteins | sample JunL306m_MetaG_FD_148653 | JGI IMG/M metagenome (GOLD analysis project Ga0194037, IMG submission 148653) | Anoxic zone freshwater microbial communities from boreal shield lake in IISD Experimental Lakes Area, Ontario, Canada - Jun2016-L304-6m | ecosystem: Environmental > Aquatic > Freshwater >...
CGACCCTTCAGGCCGCCTTTTTTTATAACATGCCGTTGACACGTGATACTGTATTCAGTACTATATCGCCATGAGCCAAGCAGATAAAAACCTTGAAAAGATGCGGGTAAATCCTACCAACTGGAGACTTGAAGAGTTACAGGCTATTGCAAGGCGGTTTAATATTGAATGGCAGCATGATGGAGGTAGTCACTGTGTTTTTGTCAACGCTTCCGGCAAAACGCTCCCCGTCCCTGCTCGTAAACCAATAAAGACGATTTACATTAAAAAATTTCTACTGCTATTGGAGGAGCTATGAAAGATCTTGAAGCCTATCCTTTTGAACTGAGGCCACTTTCAACTGAAGAAGGAGGCGGGTTTCTTATAAGTTTTCCAGATTTTAACGAGTGCATTGCTGACGGTGAAACAATTGATGAAGCAATTGCAGAAGGTCAATCGGCACTTGCTGCGGTTATTGCGACGCTCCTGGAGAAGGGTTTACCCGTCCCGAAGCCTGGCAGTTTTGGTGCATATTCCGGTAAATTTGTTCAAAGGATTCCTAAAAGCTTACATGCCCGCTTACAGTCACGCGCCCGGATAGAAGGTGTCAGTATCAATACTCTTGCAACAAGCTACATTGCCGAAGGATTGGCACGTAAAGCGGCATAAGTGAACCAATCACAACATCTGAGGTGGCACAGACAATGAGCAAATCTACTATTTCCCGCTGCCCACAGTGCGGTAGCACATCACTTTTGTGGCCATCGCAAAAGAACTTCTCGTGTGTCGACTGCGGATTTGTCCTCTATCTGAATGTAGCTGCGGCAGTTGCTGTGATTATTGAATGTCAGGGGAAAATTCTCTTTGGCATACGGAAGCATGACCCCGGAAGAGGTATGCTTGACCTGCCTGGAGGATTTACAGACCCAAGAGAGTCCGCTGAAGAAGCAGCACGTCGAGAACTGAAAGAGGAACTGAATATTGACATAAAGGAGATGCGCTATCTGTTTTCATTCCCGAATCAGTATGCATTCAAAGGGATTGAGTACGACACTTTAGATATGATTTTCCTTACCAGACTTGATACAGCTCCAGAGATTGAAGCGGGAGATGATCTTGCAGATTCAGTATGGATTGCATATGACAACATAGATTTTGAGAGAATTGCATTCAACTCATTGCGGCATGCTGTACGGCACTACATACAAACATTTCATCCTGCTTGATTGTAAGGTAAAACGGCGGCCTTAGGTTTCGGTCCGAGTGCGGGGATAAGCGGAAACAAAAAAGGGCTAGCTTTTGGCTAACCCCTTTAATTTATGGTGGGCACAGACAGGATCGAACTGTCGACCTGCCGATTAAGAGACGCCTTTTAAAGCATTTCATTATATATATAGTATTTCAAAGTCTTTTTACAATAAGGCTTTGTAGCTTGATACCTTCCTTAAATCCCCTCTATGCAACTGTACATTTTACACCCTTACATAACAATTACATGACAATCACCGATTCAAGGCCTCTGGCACCGTTCCGGATCAGAACCATAAGCGGATGACTGTATGACTAAAACCCCTCTTTAAGGTAACCCCCCCTTTTTTTATAATAAATATGCAAGGTCACAAAGGTCACGAAGGTCACAAAGCCTCAACTGATGCGGCTTTACAGCGTGACCATAGTAGTGACCTTTGAAACGAAGGTCACGCGACAAAGGTCACTCTTCAGGATTCAGGCCGCCGGGAGCGTGACCAGGTGAACAGGATCGGCACCGCTGCCGGATTGTTGGCTGCTGTCGTTACTTCACCGGGGGAGCCGGCATACTGTCCGGAAGCTGACGTAACATTCTGCTGAAGAGATCAGGTCACCGGGCCGGGTTGCCACTCTGAGAGAGATTTGCCGCCGGTAAGCATGATAGAGATCACCGGCGGGAGTCACGGCAACGATAGAATTGAGGCTAAATCGTGACCGTGCTGATTCCATTTCACCCGCTGGATTGAAAAGGGGAGCGCTACCAGGCGAACACGGCCGACACCGCCGCCGGGTTGCTGGCTGCTGTCGCTCCTTCTCTTGGGGAGCCGTCACCATGTCCGAATGCTGCCGGAATATCCTGCTGAAGAGATCAGGCCGCCGGGCCGGTTACCGCCCTGGGGATAAATGCCGCCAGTAAACATGGCAAGGATCACCGCCGGGAGCGTGACCAGTTGAACAAGAACGTCACCGCTGCCGGTCTGCTGACTGCTGCCGTTCCTTCTCCTGGAAACCGTCACCGTGTCCGGATGCTGCTGGAATATCCTGCTGAAGAGATCAGGCCACCGGGCCGGTTGCCGCCCTGGGGAAGATGTCGCCGGTAAACATGACGGGGATCACCACCGGGGGTCTGACCAGGTGAACAGGATCGGCACCGCTGCCGGGTTGCTGCCTGCTGTCGCTCCTTCTTTGGAGGTCCGTCACCGTGTCCGGATGCTGCCGGAATTTCCTGCTGAACAGATCAGGCCGCCGGGCCGGTTGCCGCCCTGGGAGAGATGCCGCCGATAAACATGACAGGGATCACCGGCGGGAGCATGACCAGGTGAGCAGGATCGGCACCGCCGCCGGGTTGATGGCTGTTGTCGTTCCTTCTCCTGGGGAGCCGTCACCGTGTCCGGGGCTGCCGGAATATACTGCTGAAGAGATCAGGCCACCGGGCCGGTTGCCGCCGGTAAACATGACAGGGATCACCGACGGGAGTCCGTCCAGGTGAACAGAATCGGCACCGCTGCCGAGTTGCTGGTTGCTGTCGCTCCTCCTCCTGGGGAGCCGTCACCGTGTCCGGATGCTGCCGGAACAACCTGCTGAACAGATCAGGCCACCGGGCCGGTTGCCGCCCTGGGAGAGTTGCCGCCGGGATACATGACAGGGATCACCACCGGGAGTGATACCAGGTGAACATGATCGGCACCGCTGCCGGGCTGCTGGCTGCTGTTGTTGCTTACCGGGGGGCCGTCACCACGTCCGGAAGCTGCCGAAACTTTCTGCTGAACAGATCAGGCCGCCGGGCCGGTTGCCGCCCTGGGAGAATTGCCGCCGGTAAACATGACAGGGATCACCGCCGGGCTTCATACCAGGTGAACAGGATCGGCACCGCCTCCGGGTTGCTGGCTGTTGTCGCTCCTTCTCCTGGGGAGCCGTCACCGTGTCCGGATGCTGCCGGAATATCCTGCTGAATAGATCAGGCCGCCGGGCCGGTTGCCGCCCTGGGGAAGATGCCGCCGGTAAACATGACAGGGATCACCGCCGGGAGCGTGACCAGGTGAACAGAATCGGCACCGCCGCCGGGCTGCTGACTGCCGCCGTTCCTTCTCTTGGGAACCGTCACCATGTCCGGAAGCTGCCGGAATATCCTGCTGAAGAGATCAGGCCACCGGGCCGGGTTGCCGCCCTGGGAGAGATGCCGCCGGTAAACATGACAGGGATCACCGCCGGGAGTGATACCAGGCGAACAGGATCGGCAACGCTGCCGGGTTGCTGGTTGTTGTCGCTCCTTCTCCTGGGGGAGTCGTCACCGTGTCCGGAAGCTGCCGGAATGTCCTGCTGAACAGATCAGGCCACCGGGCCGGGTTGCCGCCCTGGGAGAGATGCCGCCGGTAAACATGACAGGGATCACCGCCGGGAGCGTAACCAGGTGAACAGGATCACCCCCGCTGCTGGGTTGCCGGGCTGCTGCCGTTACTTCACCTGGGGAATCGTCGCCGTGTCCGGAAACTTCCGGAATATCCTGCTGAAGAGATCAGGCCACCGGGCCGGGTTGCTGACCTGGGAGAGTTGCCTCCGGTAAACATGACAGGGATCACTGCCGTGAGTCCGTCCAGGTGAACAGGATCGGCACCGCTGCCGGGTTGCTGCTGCTGTCGTGCTTTGAGTTTTTATATTTACAATATTGTATGGAGTTGCTACAGATAAACAATGATTTTTGAATGGGATGAAAAAAAGAACCGAATCAATAAGGCAAAGCACCGGATCAGCTTTGATGCTGCAAAAATGATATTTTTTGACCCGTGCTGTCTTATCCGCTTTGATCGGGTTGAAGATGATGAAGACCGTTGGCATGCTATAGGGCGGGTTAATGGCGGGTTGTTTTTTTTGGTTGTCCATACAACCCGCTTTGCCGATCAGACCGAAATAATAAGGATCATCTCTGCACGACGACCAGACCGACACGAAAGGAAGCTATATGAAGACCGGTAACAGGAAAAAATCACACATGGTAAGGGTTGAATCTGACGGCACCATAACGCCGGAAATTGAAGCAGAGCTGAAGTCACTTGCCGAAATGTCAGACGATGACATTGATTATTCTGATATTCCGCAAATAACTGATTTCAGTGGTTTTGAAGTAGGTAGGTTTTACAAGCCGGTGAAAGAAACTGTAACCATGCGGATTGATGCTGATGTCTTGCACTGGTTACGGCAAGGCGGGAGAGGATACCAAAGCAGATTGAATGCTATTCTCAGAAAAGAGATGGCTTCACAGCCGAATAAACGCAAAGCGGCTTAAACTATGGTACACCCGGCTAACGTGAAGCGGATCACCCGCTTTGTTGAATCTGTCGAACCTGTGGAGAGTACTCACGGAACCATGTCTTCCGAAGAGTTTTTCAGCAAACATTTTGCCGGGCAATCCGGGGGAGCTGTTGCGCTGAAGGGGTATCGTTACCGTGAAAATCTTACACAGCAACAACTGGCTGAATTGACCGGGATACCACAACGCCATATTTCTGAAATGGAGAATGACAAGCGGGGTATCGGCAAAGATAACGCCCTGAAACTGGCAAAAGCGCTTGATACGGATTACCGGCTGTTTCTGTAATCAGTACACAGCGCCGGGATATTGAAACGGCGGTTGCATACCTTAAGAATTATGAAGCGAGGAAAGAAACATGACAAAACAGACGGAATATCAGAAAGACCTTATTGAGGCACTTAAAGACCCGCAAGAGGCCGCTGCATATATTAACGCAGCCATTGAAGAGGGAGACCGGGAAACCTTTTTGCTGGCTTTGCGAAATGTTGCCGAAGTGAACGGATGCAATGAAGAGAACCGGGGGAGTTGTTGCACTGGGGTATCGTTACCGTGAAATCACAACCAAATAAACGCAAAGCGGCTTAAACTTTATTATGCTTTTTTTACTCAAAATACTTTGGCTGTCTGTTTTGCCAATAATACTGATGGCAACTTTTATATTTGCTGCCAAATTCTCTTTTGTGGTCTCGCTGGTATTAACTGTTGTGATGTATATTTATGCTCTTTCCACGACCAAAATCAAATTATGACGGACAAACTCGCCGCACACGATCAAAAGGCGACCTATCCAGGCCTCTTTTTTCGTGGCGTAAAATTGCGCCGTCTTATTCACTGTCTGTTGTCATTGTTTCGCCGGCTGAAGGTTGTCGCATAGATCGGGAGCACCAGGGCTGTTGTGGTTGTTGACTGGCTTATGGGCGGGCCATATGCTTCAATAGAAAATAGCAATAAACGTCCTATATCTATTTTGAAATCAGGTTATTTATTATTTATTTTGTCTGTCACAACCGATAATACGTCGTGCGGTATTGCGTCAATTATTTGCTTTGTCCTTCCGCGGATTGTCTTATGCTTCTGACTGATGCCATGCAATGTCAATAAAATTGTTTCCGCTGAAGATTCAATTTGATGGACATGTTTCATTAAGGTTTCGTCTTCTATATTTTCTTTTAGAAAATCAATTGAAGACCACAGTTCTTTAGACGCTTGTTTTGATCTATCATCAAGTGCTTGTTCGTCGCACAAATACTCGAATGAAACATTATAAGATTCTGATAGTGTTTTTATAGATTTTTCAGAAAGCACAATATCTTCGTAATATGCCTTCTCAATTACTGAAGAATTTATCCCTGTTTTTTTTGCTACTTCATCCCTTCCTTTTTTAAAAGCCTCTCTTCCTAATGTATGAGGCAGTATTTCAAGAAATTTGTCCCATCCTTTAATCTTGAACAATTCAGTTGGTAAACCTAAATAATCCGACAATAATCCTCTGGTCTCATTATTTTCAGGAAGGGGCATTCCCGCTGCCATATATAATTCAATTTCATATATGGGAAGTCCTGTTTCGCTTGTAATTATATTTTTCCCCGCCTCAGTAATTTCTTTGAACAACAATTCTTTCACGCGTGGAAATGGGTTTTTGGTCCCTCCTCTAAGACTCTCAACTGTTATTCCAAAATAAACCGCAAGCTTTTCAAGAGTGGCTTGTGAAGGCTCTGCGATACCTTTCATATATTTTTGAATGCTATACAACGGCAAACCCATTGCCCTCGCTGTAGCGTTTTGACCATTTTTTGTAATTTCGTCATTAATAAGCTGTACAACTCTTTCTGGCGTTTTCCCGCCACCTCTTCCCATTGCGACCATAGTTTTTCCTTGATTTTATTATAACCATTTTTGTGGTTGACAGCTAACCACTTTGATGGTAATTCTATTAACCATTAAAGTGGTTGTCAACAACAAAGCCACATATTGAAAAACAAGCGCTTAATAACCTTCTTGCTACAAAACCACAACGAAAGGAAAAGACGAGCATGGACAAAACCACCGAAGCAAAACCGCAAGCCGTGGAGCGACTGGAAATGGAAAACCGGGTTGGAGAACATAACGGAAGGTTTTATACCGCGCTGGGCGATGGGCTGATTGTGGAGATCGAGCCGGGAGCGTGCAGGGTTATTGATGAAACAGACTTGTCATTGGAAACAGATCTACAACTTCCGCAAGTTGAACCGGTTTTGATCGGTAATCCTGACCCGTTCCGTCTGTTCGATTTTGTATCAGTTGCACCTAAAGATAAGTTGCTGCTCATGGTTTATGTAATCCTTGCTTTCGTGCCTCGTATCTTCAAACCACTACTTTACGTTACCGGGCCACAAGGAGCCGGTAAAAGTGTGCTGTGTTCAATGCTGAAGATGTTGATCGACCCGACTCGGGTTGTTTTGTCCAGTGTGCCGGATCAACCGTCCGACCTCGATTTGTTGTTATTAAGGTATTACGTCACCGTTCTGGATAACCTTTCCGGATTGAATAATGAAGTCTGCGACCGGTTGTGTGCGTTTGTCACCAGTGGATTTATTGAGGAGGTGCAGCTTAGTTCCGATACTGACACAATTCTTTTACGGGCAAATTCTATGGTTATCCTGAATGGCATTGTGGCACAGCAAAACAGGCCCGGCTTATCAGAACGCACCTGGCGTATTGCAGTCGAGCCGATCATCAAAGAAAAGCTCACTACTGAAAAACGGTTGTGGAGTGCCTTTAAAGCCGTCACTCCGGAAATTCTGGGGGGTTGTTTCATTGCTCTGTCAAGAGCAATGGAGATTCACCCAAAGATCGAAGGCACGCTGTCCGGATCGCTACTCATGTCAGATGCTGCTGAATGGGGTTGCGCAATTGCTGAAGCCCTGCGTCCCGGTTCTTCCGCCGATTTTCTGGATACTATCACCAACGACATTAATCAATGACATTCACCAGGGGCCGCCATGCCACCCCCTTCATTCAAACCACAAAGGAGCCACACAATGAAAATCCTCAAAATGATCGACCGTGAAATTTTCAAGTGGAAGATGCGAACCAGGGCGACACGCCGGGCAGTCAATTCAATAATCGGGAGGGAAACGGTATGAGTAAAACAATGCGACAACATTGGGAAGAAACCCATATCTGGCTAAAAGATCAAGGCCTAGTAGAGGAATTTGGGACCATCCAGAATGAGCTGCTGGCTATTCGCTGCTTAATCTTGAGTATCACGACTGATGACGAACCTGAAAAGTACGGCGCTGCCTGCCTTCTGGAAACCATTTCAAACAAAATAGGTGATATTTCCAGGGGGCGGATGCCGTATGAGCTCTTGTCGTGACAACTGTTTCGTTTCAGCGAAAGAAAAACAATCATGAACATTTCTGAAACCGAAAATGAAATTATCGAAGTGAGCCGAGCAATCGGAAGCATTGCCGGTAGCAACGCTCACTTTACCGCCGAACTTGCCCGCCTTCTGGATAATGGCAGTCAACCGCTTGTCTGTATGCAGATCGGTGAATTATTGCTGCTACTGGGTGAATATAAAAAAACCTTTAATAGAATACATGGAGGAGAAAATAAATGAGTGCAAAACAAGTCGTTACAAGGAATGGAGATGTTTTCACCACCATATCAGAAGAATCATTCACCGATGCCGGTTTCAAGATAGATCGTAAGGTAAGAACTGTCCCGCTGGATCATTTGTTACGGACGGCCCGGCGATACAAGCGCACCCTTGATGATATTGAGGCGGCTGCAACTTTCATGGAATCTGCCTTAACCGGTTTTTACCAGAGTGAAACCGTAGTCACATATATGGACTCGAAAGGGATGGCGGCTATTTTTGGTATGATTCAGTCTTCAATACTGGCCGCAATTGAGCTTGATTATGATTCCGGCATAGTTATCGATAATTTTGATTAATGTAGTCCCGTTTACGGGCGCGGAAAGGAGGAACTGAAGAATGATGAAAAGTAATAAACCGATATTTACACCACAACAAACCCGTGAAATTCACGCTGGAGCTATTGGCTTCAACGCTGGTATCAGGGCTGCTGAAGCTCGATTTAAACGCGAAACTGACAAGTTGAAAGGCGACACTGTACCCGTCCTGATATCACAACCAAAAAAGAGAAATCGGCGACCGGACGCGGTAGACGACCGGAGCTGAATCAAGCAGGATAAGGGCTGTTCACCCTTTCCCCTGTGTAAGGGCTTTTAGCGGACACCGCCGCTAAAAGGAAGCGGATCCCTGGGGTGTTAACCTCCTCTTTCACCCTCACCCCGCTAAAGTTTGAATGCCAAGGAGGTAATTTAGAAATGGATGCACGCGAGGATTTGGAAAGAAAGATCATGGTTGCACATGCAGTACAAAGTTCTGATGCCGAAATAGCTGAACTGGAAAAAAGACAAGCCGCGCTGAGTCCGCAACCACCCGTTTCAGGCGGCAACGGTTCCGGCTGTAATATGAAAGCTGTCTTACCTCCCCCTGTGCCGATTAAACGTAATTTGAGACATATTAGGCTGGAAGTGCTGCCGCCGGAGGGGGTTATCCATTACCATGAATTGATGGAGGCCCGGACAAAACATCTGTCAGAAAACAATTCTATAGCAGTTGCCGACATTGAAAAAACGCTGTTAGTAAATTTTATAGATTCATACACCGGGAACCAACTTCGTAGCGGTATCGAGCCGGATTTCTCGAAACCGTTCGTCAACGATACGACAAGAAACTTCTAATTCCTAATCACCGGCTTTGCCGGAAAACACCACACATAAGGAGAACATTAAAATGGCCAATGTACGCAGTTATTCACACCTGATGGGGAAAGACATCTCTTCAATACACGTAAGACGCGAAATTGAATCAGAAAAAACAGCTTTTACAGCACATCTTGCTTATCTTGAGTCAATCTTTCAAAACAAACGGACTGAGGAGGAACAACAAAAATGAGCACACTTTCCGATGTAAAAAAAACGATGACAGAGAACATCAAGAGCATTGACGCTATATCAACCAAAGTTGACCAGTTTACCGCTCGACTGGCTGAAGAAAATGTTTTTGTTACCACTCTGGAAGCGTCTGCAACCGCAGCAAAAAAAGCTGTTGAAGCCGGTCTTCATGAATACGCCGGTGCTCGTATAGCTGCCACCGCTTTGGACGAACTGCAAACCGCTGCTGACAGGGCTGAGCGGCAACTGCACAACCATCAACAGGCGATTAAAATAATTGAAGAAACCTTGACCGCAGCAAAAACGGAGCTGGCCGAGGCGAATCGATCGGCAGAGCACCTTCATGTTGTTTTCTGGAAAGAGGTCTTTAAAGAGGAGCAGGCAAAAATGCTGCAACCGGCAATTCGGTTGTTGGCAATTTATAACAAAGGCTTCAAGGCACCAATAATCAACAACGGGCTCACAAGTCATGCCGGAAATTACATGGATGGGTTAGCCGATTTGGCGCGAAAGAACATAAACGCCGAAACGGAAAGCAAAACATTGGCCGCGCTTAAAAAGGAATACGGGCTATCGATATAAACAGAATATCACTGACCGGGAACGGAAGGTACCCGGTCATGTTTTTGTTTTAATGAACGTCTAAGGAGATAAACCGATGTTAAAAAACGAAGATCAGATTGAAATTGACGATGAAGAAGAGCTTTGGAGCGTTAAAGAGATGTCACGCTATTTGCGGGTCCCTCAAAACACCGCTTATAAAATGCTGCTTTCAAGGGTTTTGCCTTCCTATAAGTTGGGTAAATTGCGCCGGGTCAAAAAAAGCGACCTTGTGACGTATATCGCGCAAAACCGGGTTGAAGTATTTACCGGCAAAAAGTAGGGGGCTGTCATGATCGACCGTAAAGCCGACATACTTCAGCGTCTGGGATCATCCGGAATTGAGGCGATTGTGCGGGAATACCGCCCGGAAGCGCTGACCACCGGCAAGGATCAATTACAGGTACGCTGTCCGTTTCATGACGATCAAAACGCTTCCGGATCGGTCAATACGTCACGGGCTGTCTACAACTGTTTTGCCTGTGATGCTTCCGGCAATTTTGTTGACTGGTATATGAAGGTTGCCGGTTGTGATTTCAAAACCGCACTTGATGACCTAGCCGCCCGTGCCGGGATCGGAACCACGACCAGGAGCGACACCGCAGCACCCGCCGCCACAAGCCGCCCGTCACCGACACCGACACAAGCCGCCACCGCACGCAAGAGCGCTTCCGGATCACCGGTAAGATCAAAAGTAGTTGCAACCTTTGTTTATCACGATGCCGACGGAAATCCCCGTTATTGGAAGAAACGCTTTGAACCGTCCCTGGATGGCAAGGGCAAAAAGAGCTTTCTTGTGTTTCATGCAGATCAGATCGGAAAGGAAGTGAAGGGCCGGGACGGTGAAGCGCTGCTGTACAACACGCACAGGCTGGCAACGAACCCGCCGGGGGAACCGGTCTTTGTTCTGGAAGGCGAACGCAAAGCTGATGTCTTGACCGCCTGGGGGCTGTGCGCAACTTCTCTTGATTCCGGCGGTCAATCCGGAAAAACAAAGTCAACCTGGCGGGAAGATTTCAACCGCTTCTTTGAAGGGCGGGAGGTCTACATACTGCCGGACAATGACGCAACCGGGGAGAAGTACGCCGCAACGGTTGCGGGCCGTCTGCTGAAGATTGCCGCCGCTGTGAAAATTGTACGACTGCCGGGACTTCCGGAAAAAGGTGATGTTATTGACTGGATCAATCTTAATCAAATCGAGTCTGAAGTATGAGTGTTCCCCCCATTACTGAAGAACCGGGACTTAAACGGCGCTTTCTGACATTGGTAAAAACCGCTGAAAAGGTTGAACCGCCGCCGTCTGACGATGTTGTGAAGGAACGTCTCGACAAAAGCGCTGATTCCGCCGCACCACCGGAACCAGGCCGGGGTGCTGAACGTCTTATCCCGCTGATTGATTGTTTCCCCTTGTATTTGGATGATAACACCGCCACCGGCTTTTTCTGGATCAATGGCAAGCTTCAGGAAGTAAACCCGAAAAACCGCGAATTGGTTGAAGACCTGTCGTTTCTGTATCACACCGCTACCGGCAAAGTTCTTGCCAAGGAAGCGGCAAGCGCCACCCTCACCTATTATGGAGCAAAGGCCCGCCGTGATGGTCAATCTCTGGAACTGTTCAACCGTGTCGGAGAGCGTGACGGAAGGTTTTATTCTGCCCTGGGCAATGGACGTGCAATGGAAACCGGGCCGGGATCGTGCCGGGTTATTGATGAACCGGTTATGTTTCGACAAACGAGCCAACAGCGACCGCAGCCGGAACCGAAGTTGACCGGGAGCCCTGACCCGTTCCGAATATTTGAATTTCTGGCGGTTGCTGCTGAAGATCGGTTGTTGTTAATGGTGTATGTAATCCTTGCCTTTGTGCCACGCATTTTTAAACCGGCGCTTCAGGTTATCGGCCCGCAAGGAGCCGGGAAAAGCGTCTTGTGCTCAATGTTGAAGATGTTGATCGACCCGACCGGGGTCGTGTTGTCCAGTATGCCACGCAAGCCGGAAGACCTCGATCTGTTGTTGTGGAAGTATTACGTCACCGTGCTGGATAACCTTTCCGGATTGAATAATGAAGTTTGCGACCGGTTGTGTGCGTTTGTCACCGGCGGGGTTATTGAAAAGCGGCAACTTCACACCGATACCGACACAATCATTCTGAAAGCTAATTCCATTGTTATCCTGAACGGGATTATAGCGCTGCACTCCCGCCCTGACCTTTCTGAAAGAACCTGGCGTATTGCGGTTGAACGGATCAGCAAAGAGAAACGTACTACTGAAAAACGGTTGTGGAGCGCCTTTGAACTTGCGCTGCCGGAAATTCTGGGGGGTTGTTTCGTCACGCTGTCAAAGGCAATGGAGATTTACCCGAAGATCGAAGGAACCCTGACCGGACTGCCACGTATGGCTGATGCTGCTGAATGGGGTTACGCGATTGCTGAAGCATTGTGTCCAGGCCGGGGCGCTGAATTCCTTCTGGATGTCACCGGCAATTCCAGCCAACAGACCGCCGACCTTTTAGAAACCAATACGTTCTTTGGTGCAATCATTACGGCAATGGAACAGACAGGGCCGGGAGAGTTAGCCGGGGGCTTTGGTGATGTTCTGTCAGAATTAAGAGAAATAGCCGCGCCGGGCGGGGTTGGTTTGAAAGCACTGGAAAAGGATAGAACGTTTCCAAGTTCTGCAAGAGGTTTCCGGGGCTGCCTCGATCGCCTGAAAGTGCCGTTGGAAGATATGGATATTTCATACAGGTACACCGGGGCAACCAATAAGCACAAGGCCGGGGTCACGTTCTACAAAAGCAGTGAAACAGAAAAGGACCAGAAAGCAGTAGCCGCCCTGGATGATCTTGTTTTTGATGAGTTGGAGGAACAATTCTGATGAAGATCGAATTCCTGAAAGACGTTGAAGCACGTACAAGCACCGGTACCCGTACTATTGTCACCGGCACTGTTGTTGACCTGGCTGAAGAGAAGGCCGTCAAGCTGATTGCTGCCGGGGTTGCCAAGGTTGCTGAAGAGCTGCCGCCATTTAATCCTGCTGCCGTGCCGTATGTCGATCACCGGGGCCGTCTGATTATCCCGTTTGACTGTCCGCCGAAGTATCGTTATTGGGCTGGGGGTCAATCTGTGCGGGATACCTTGAAAGAGATATTCGATGAACGGGCGGCAATTATGCAGTTTGAAGGTAAGTTGACAAGGGAAGACGCCGAAGCGGAAGCCGCCCGGATCTCGTCAAAGTACGTGAAAAACCATGTAGAGACAGGAGGAGCATAAACATGATGTTACTGCCTAAGAAAGATTTGAAGCGCCTGCTGAAGCAGATAGCGCGGGCAAACCGTAATAGATCGGCACATGAACCAATGATTGAATTCACTCTCTTATATAAAAACGACTCCGGAACTTCGCCGGGAAGAATTTGTGTTGTATCAGGGATGTCCCCCGTTTCGTTTTGGAAATCAAGACAGGCGGCTGCGTAGAATATTTAGGGTATTCGAGCCTAGTCAACCTTCTCTGTCCAGGGCACCGAAGTGAAGCCGCCTTTTTTACTGGTGCTGCTTCTGCGACCAGAACGGAGAACATCGGAGATAGTCGAACCTGATTGACCTTCTCCGTCCAGGAGCACCGAAGTGAAGCCGCCTTTTTTACTGGTGCTGCTTCTCTGTCCGGCACGGAGAACATCGGAGATAGTTGAACCTGATTGACTTTCTCCGTCCAGGACACCGAAGTGAAGCCGCCTTTTTTACTGGTGCTGCTTCAGCGTCCGGAACGGATAATGTCGAGGATAGTTGAACCTGGCCAACCTTCTGCGACCGTAACGGAGAATATCGGAGATAGTCGAACCTGATTGACCTTCTCCGTCCAGATCACCGAAGTGAAGCCGCCTTTATTACAGGGGCTGCTTCTCTGTCCGGCACGGAGAACATCGAGGGCAATTGAGCCTGGCCAACCTTCTCCGTCCAGGACACCGAAGTGAAGCCGCCTTTTTTACTGGTGCTGCTTCTCCGTCTGGAGCGGAGAACATCGAGGATAGTTGAACCTGGCAAACCTTCTCCGTCCAGGACACCGAAGTGAAGCGGCATTTATTACTGGTGCTGCTTCTCCGTCTGGAACGGAGAACATCGAGGATAGTTGAACCTGGCAAACCTTCTCCGTCCAGTACACCGAAGTGAAGCGGCATTTATTGCTGGTGCTGCTTCTGCGACCAGAACGGAGAACATCGGAGATAGTTGAACCTGGTTGACTTCCTCCGTCCAGGACACCGAAGTGAAGCCGCCTTTATTGCTGGTGCTGCTTCTCTGGCCGGAACGGAGAACATCAAGGATAGTTGAACCTGGCAAACCTTCTCCGTCCAGGACACCGAAGCGAAGCCGCCTTTTTTACTGGTGCTGCTTCTGCGGCCGGCACGGAGAACATCGGAGACAGTTGAACCTGATTGACTTTCTCCGTCCAGGGCACCGAAGTGAAGCGGCTTTTATTACTGGTGCTGCTTCTGCAGTCTGTATAAACCACGCCGACATTAAAAGGGGGATCTATGATTACAGAAAAAAACATGATGCACGGTCTTGATTACTTGGGTGAAGATGTATCGGGCTGGCTTATGAGCGAAAAGCTTGATGGCTGCCGTGCTTACTGGGACGGGGAAACAATGTGGACCCGTGGCGGAAGGGTGATTCATATTCCGGAAGTGATGCGTTTTGCTCTGCCCGAAGGCATTGCTCTGGATGGGGAAATATTTGCCGGGCGTGGTAAATTTGAGGTTGCTCGTGCTGCTGTTCAGTACAACCGATGGGTGAACGGTATTGAATTCTGTGTGTTTGATGCCCCAAATTGTAGCGGCTGCTTTGAAGACCGTTACGCTTATATTGAAGGGCTATTACCCTGTGATGGCGTTGTAAATTGTATCCAGCATGATGAATGTGAAGGTATTGACGATGCTCTTCGTTTTATGCGGGATATCCAGGGCTGTTATTTAGGAGAGGGTGTTGTACTGCGCGACCCGTTGGGAACATACAAAGCCGGTCGTACTGACCGGATATTAAAGCTTAAAGAGGAGATTGAACCATGATTAATTCCACTTTGCAATCAAGATGATACTAATGTATAGTTCCGCCACGGGAGGTGTCCTATGGCGAGAACGGTACGGATTCAAGAAGAAGAACTTCAACAGGCTCTTAAACTTCGAGATGAAGCGGC
>Ga0194037_1001738_pt1 | contig 15289 bp, 15 predicted proteins | sample JunL306m_MetaG_FD_148653 | JGI IMG/M metagenome (GOLD analysis project Ga0194037, IMG submission 148653) | Anoxic zone freshwater microbial communities from boreal shield lake in IISD Experimental Lakes Area, Ontario, Canada - Jun2016-L304-6m | ecosystem: Environmental > Aquatic > Freshwater >...
ATCCTCCCCTAGGAGCCGTGCGTACGGGTTTCCTCGCACAAGGCTCGAGCCCGTTTACGACCAGATAATTGGTCGGGCTCCAGCATCCATACTATGTTGCCTTTCGCCTGCGATCGGCGAAATATTTCGCCCAAGTAGGATCAAACGGATTGGCCTGACCCCTGATCTTGGTAGGGCGCTTTATCCCAATCGAGGTGAGGTCAAACAGGGTAGGCCTATACCTAAGGCCTACGGGCGTATTCGGACAAGCGAAGACCCAGTCGCGGGACTGCCGTTGTTCGAAATAACGCGCCTTTACCCATCGTTTGCCTTTACTCGGATGACGCCGAAGAGCCCAGCGCCATATCATGGTCCATACCTCCTTCCCAATCTCAGAGAAGATACTGATGCTATGGAAAGAAATGCCATCCTTCATAGCCACTCTAAGCCTTAAGTTGCGGGGCATTGAAGAATATGACAATCTGACATTTCAGACTGAACCATCAGTAAATTGACACCCGCTTTAACCAGAACGCATCACAGCGGTCGATGACCCCCAGACTAAGCTTTTGGAGCTTTTATGAAAAAGACGCGTCGGAATTTCCTAAAGGCCACTGCAAGTTCGAGTGCGCTTTTGGCCCTATCCACCCTAACGGGCCTTGGTACTGCGGATGCTGCCCCATCGAAGGCAGAACACGCCAACCCCCCCAAGGGAATTGATGAGCCAGGTCTTAAAGTGCACCGAGGGCACATTTTTCACATTGCAGGCGCGCCCAAAGTTTCCGATGCAGCCAAGTCGCTAGCTTGGTTTCCGGACGGGGCCCTCGTGGTCGATGGGAGCGGTCGCATTGTTTATTGCGGTCACTTCAAGAGCCTCCCATCCAAATACGCCACTGCCAAGGTCATCAATCACAAGGGGAGCTATATTGTTCCTGGATTTGTCGACACCCACATGCATTATCCGCAGGTGTTTAGCGGCGATGCCTACGGTGGGGGACAACTTCTGGAATGGCTAAACAATTGCATATTTCCCTCAGAGGCCCTTCTCGCCAACCCCGAATATGCCAAAATTGCGGCGACCGAATGGTGCGACAGGATGATTCGTTCCGGTACAACCATGGGATTGATCTTTGGTTCAGCCTATCCGGTGGCGCAGAACCTTCTTTTCCAAACCGCTCGTGATCGCGGGCTTAGGATTGTTTGTGGGCGCGGCATAGAGACGGTTGCTCCCGATTGGTCCAAGCAACGGACTTCCGAGGAAGACGCCGTCAAACTGGTCAGGGCGGAAATCGAAAAATGGCACCCCTTGACTGAAGAAGCTCGTAAGGACGCTCTCCAGTTCGTGGCGATCGTGCCCCGCTTCAGTCTCTCAGTGACCCCAAAGACTATGGCTGCGCTTGGAGATCTCTATGAAGAATACCGTGATCGTGGGGTCTACTTTACCTCCCATCTGAACGAAAATGCCCGTCCGAAGACGGGTGAGATCGACATGACGAAAGATGTCTATAAGGTCGATAGTTACCTCGATACTTATGATGGAAAGTTCCTCCCAGGCTCAAAAGTTGGCGGCAAAAGTTTCCTTGGAAAGCGGAGCGTTTTTGCACACTGCGTCCATTGCACGGATCAAGAGCTTCATCGATTGGCCGAGACCGGAAGCTCTATTTCACATTGCCCCTCATCTCAATTATTCCTTGGTTCTGGCACAATGCCCTGGCGACGCACCGTTGCCGCAGGGGTCAACATTTCGATTGGAAGCGATTATGGGGCGGGCGATGAATTCTTCATTCCGCAAGTCCTCAACAGCTGTTTCAAGGTCCATATTTCAGAACGCAGTCCGGTTGGTATTGATCCCTACACCAAGGATGACCAATCCATTTCACTTCATCCGGCTGAACTTCTGTTCACCGGGACCTTGGCCGGTGCGCGAGCGTTGGATCAGGAAGAGCGGTTCGGGAATTTCGATGTCGACAAGGAAGCGGATTTTGTGGTGATAGATCCTTCAAGGAACATCACCTATGACCTGACCCTAAAGCACATGTACAAAAATCCGGATTCCAATACGGCGCGTGATGCACACCTATTCGCTGTCATCATGCTGGCGCGAGAATCGGTCGTGGCAGAAACCTATGTCAGAGGTCGCAAGCTAAAAACCTCCAAGGATCTGGCCTAAATGTGAGGTGCCAAGTAACTTCGGTTGGGCCGTCAAACAGAGACGGCATTTTGGCCGCGACCGATCACGAGGGTTCTTCTATATGCGCTCAAGCCCCAAGGGTTTATGGGCGTAGCAGCGTTGACTCGGCTGTTTTGTTGGTCCAACCTTTCCAGAAACAGGGGGGGTCGCTTGGGTCTGAGAGTCCTGGGGTCTGTCTTCTGACCTGATTACAATGCCTCTTCAAAAGTTGCTACAGTCAATAATGTCGAGCCGACCATCGACAGCATCTTGGAAGAACGGTGGCTGCCCAACTTTGCCATCATAAACGGGCTCAAAGACTTTACTCCCGATGGCCTCACCAGAAAGGCTTCGCTCATCAAGTGTCAAGGCTATTTGCCCAACCCAAATACCAGGATGCTCACCCTTAAGATCCTTGCCCGCCTGATTGCTGCTCAAACTAATCATGAGACCATCCCCCGATAGATTGTAAGAAGAAGTTCCAGTCAGCTGGCTGATATATTCGAACGAGTTGGAAGTCTCTAAGAGCACACCATGCTGCAGACCACCAATCAAGGATATCGGCTGTTTCTTTGTTTTATTCATTGGTTCTACAGCCAACTTCAGTGTCTCCCGCCATTGTGGAAGGGCCGGCTGCCTGAGTGAGAAACAAAAGACCCCCCCCTTCATGAAGGTCTTTGCGTCAGGATGAGGAGATGCCTCAGCGATATATGGAGTGTTCATGACAAGCAAAGCGATGCCAAATAAACCAAGTGAAAAACCACCCTTGTAATACATTTTAACTCCAATCTCGGTGAGAGTAATTCAAGAGTAACCCTAAAATTCTTTCCAGGCCAAATAAAAGACAACCCCAAAAGTACAGGAGAGACCGTCCTTCATTGAATTGGTGTCTCCTGGCGAAGTCACTTTCAATTTCCCAAAATGTTCCAGAAATTGCCGTTAGATCCTGCAATCGTCAACACGCTGAATTTTATTTATCCTCAGAGCCTATCTGCTTCTTTGATAAACTTTTTCAGCAGGCGATTTCGTTTTTTATCAGAGGAAGGGCAGGCTATAACTTCAGCGGGAAATCTAAAAGAATCAATGCTCTCATCACCATTAATTGAAAACTCTAGAATGCCATCCACCTCCCCCTTGAGGGTCGAGGGGTTGATTACATAAATTGTTGAGCCTGAATGCAGCATGAAGGGTTTTTCAGCGTCCTTCTCACTGAGGCTCATGCTTATCCTTAAATCACCATTAACATCGACGGTCATGGCGCCATACTGAGAATGACAATGGAAGCTTCCATTATCGAAATTGTCGGTGTGACAGTTTTCTCCAACAACAGATGACACATCCCCGACCGTCTTAATGACACGTAATGTTATTATCTGTGACCGGCCAGTGGTGCTGCCAATTGTTGGGGTAGCACTAATGCAGATTCTATTATCTATAGCCGCGCTAGAAGCCACAGGATTAATAACGAAAGCCAAAAAATATAACACTGATGCTGCTCTGGCTGCCGATTTATTTGTTAGTTTATTAATAATAATATCCATATATTTATAATCGCATCACATTAAAAATAAGTTAATAATCAGATACACCAAAATCGGCATGCGGCTATTTCGAGAGTTAGATATGACGCAGTTACTGAGTCTATAGAAAGAAATGTCACCCTTCATGCCCACACTAAGCCCTACGTAGCAGGGCATTGAAGAATATGAGAATCTGACTCTTCAAACTGATCCATCAGTAAGGTTTAACCGAAACCCAGTCAAGTCATTAGCGGGAGCTGGCCCCGTCTTTCAGAAATGAGCGCCGCCGTCCGCCTTATAAAATTTCAACTTTTTGCATATTTTTGGTTTAAGGAAACACCGATACCTAAGCTTTCCGACAACATAATCCACCCTCCCCGACGCACTTTCAACCCCATAAAATAAGGGTTTTCATTACCAACAGGTTTTCGGTGTTTACACGATACATTTAGGCACAACGCGCAATCTGACAGAACGCTTAACAAGCCCTTGCAGCATCAACAACTCCTCAGCCCAGCCTCAAAAGCGTGAACCAGAAAACAGGAAAAGTTGGGGTTTTGACGACCACGGCATGCTACAACCGATCTGTAGCACGGTTCTGCAAGTTGGATAGGCCTTTGAAAGATGGAGCCGGCGAAAGGATTCGAACCCTCGACCCGCGCATTACAAGCAGCGTATCGACCCTATTTCATTTGGTCTCGCTCTCACTAACCCGCTCTCGATCTCAAGGGGTTACATCTCAAATTTCAAATTCGGTTGTAGCACGGTAAAAGGCCTGCTACGAAACCAACGATTCCATTCTGTTGAGGTCTGATTTACCTCTGCGTCGTGATAGTGATCCTGCACCCAGTTAGAGCATTGGATCAGACATTCAAAATCCCGTTTTTTCTGCTCTGGGCGCTGCGTCACGAATTGCTAGGTCTTTTTCAAGCAGCATACGAACATAACGCGTGTAGGGTATGCCCTGAGCACGTGCTTTTACCTTCAATGCATCCAGAAGATTCTGTGGAAGTCGCATATTCAGAGCGGCCTTCTTGGATTCGAATTCGAAACGCATGGGCTTGAAGCCTGAAAGATCGAATTCTGACAAATCCGACGTCTCGACAAACTGTTCGGCGCCCGCATCACTCTTCAGCGATGGCATGCTCTTAATTTTGCTCTTCATAACGATCAACCTCTTTATTGTGCATATAGCGAGCACTGATCGGGCGCAGCCTTGTTTGGCTTCCGACTTTTCTCAGCATGAATACCAGAAAGACGTAGCGTCCTGCCTCTGTCTTTCCGATAGCTCTCATCCGTGGCTCATCAGGGTTTGGATCAGGCATCACCGCGGGTTCTTGCAACAGAACGTACTCAATCTCCCGATGGGTAACACCATGTTTACTACACTTCAGCCAGTTCCCCTCATCCCACTCAAATCCCGCGAATTTCATGCGCTTAATTTACGCAAATGTCTACACAAACGCAAAGAAACCGCTCAAATTAACCGGTGGGCCGCAAGAGGATAGGTCTTTCCGACCCACACCAAGACCCCAGGCCAAGCCAGCGCCCCAGCGTAAGAGCATCAGCAAGCCCAACAAGCTTAAAGCTCGCAAGGTCAAAACCCAGCTCCACGACAGCCAAAGCCTCACGTCAAACGGGTCGATTCAAGGCCAATCCAGCCAAACCCAGAGCCCAACAAATGAACCCGGCCATGGCGACGAGGGGCATAGCTGCAATGAATGCCCCATCCAAATCTCCAAGCATTGACGCCCCATAGCGCACCGCCTAAGCTCGACCCAACCTCAGATCCTGCTTTCGCGTCTGAGGCAGACGCAAAAACCTATTCGAGAAAAATTATTCCCATGAAAAAGACCACCGCAGCCACCCTGGCAGCCCTCATATATTCCCTTGCGCTGTCACCCTCATTGTCGGCGAAAACCGTTTTCAGCACCAAAGCACACTGCTTCCGCATGGGCGAGTTGGTCCCCAGCGGTTGGAACGGAAATCTCAAGGTCAAGCTTCAACGAAAGCTGACGGACAGAAGAGGCGAGATTGTTGAAGCCGTTGCCAATATCCATGGCTTCAAGTCTGTAAATCCTCCAATCAATTACTACAACCAGCTCATCGGTGCTGCCGGTTACATTAGCCCGGGTGATCAGGAAATCATTGATGACAGCGTCCAGATAACCCTGCTGGGTACAAGCATTGGTACGGACACAACCGAAGCAGGTGAGGTCCCCGGCACTTGGTTCCGAAACAATATCCTGATGCTGGGGCCAGAAAAGAAAGGAAATGGTCTGGAGGGAAAGCTTTTGGGCACCAAGACATTTACTCTTCTTGACCGCGGAGTTGCTCAACCCGGTGTGAGCATAAACAAGACCGTCACGGAAATTCCCTGTTCACAGTTCTAATCCCAATGCCGTGATCTGGTAGCGCCTGCTCCAGACCGGGTCCACGCTCATTCCGTCGTTAAAAGGTTCGGGGGCCTACTATTTGGTCTCTAACCAGCCCGGTTTGATGAGTTCTGCAGGGCCAACTCCGTTTGCCTTCATTATTCACGATGATGGGAATAACCGGTCAATGTGTCGTGTTGAAACGACAGGCCAGGTTCTGCGTGTTGTCTTGAAATGAAACAGACTTGAGAGGCGGTTGTCCCAAAAAGCTCAAAGAGCTGGTGCCGCAGCCACGATCTTTAGCCGACCAGAGTTAGTGTAAAGAGGAGTACAATGGCCAATGAAGTGTTAAAACGGTCAATGTACAAGGTAGAAGTCTGATGTCCAATACAACACAAAAAGTCGCGACAATCTGGCGGTATCCCGTAAAATCCATGATGGGCGAGGAGTTGAACGCGTCCGAGATAACACCCCACGGTGTGCACGGTGACCGAGCCTTGGCTCTACTTGATATTGAGACCGGTAAGATTGTCAGCGCCAAAAACCCCCGAAAATGGCCAGACATCTTTTTTTATCATGCAGCTTATGTGACGCCACCTCTGGGTGCTCAGCTGCCGCCAACCCGCATCACCCTCCCCTGTGGCAAGAGCCTGCTCAGTGACGACTCCAACGCCAACGCCGAACTTTCCGCAGCACTGAATCGCCCGGTTGAGTTGTGCGTAGCAGCTCCCGAAGAACCAACCCTAGAACAATATTGGCCAGAGTTCGCCGGTCAGGCAAATGAAATCAGTCAAGAGGCCGTTGCCGGCGACGCCCCAAAAGGAACATTCTTTGACTACGCCACCATACACTTGCTGACCACCGCATCGCTGACAAAGCTGAACGAACTATATCCACAGGGACGGTTCGAATCCCGCCGCTTTCGGCCCAACATCGTCATCGACACCGGCGATCAAAATGGCTTTTTTGAAAACGACTGGGTTGGCAAAACAGTCCGCATCGGAGACTCTGTGCGCCTGTACATCACTGACCCCTGTCCACGTTGCATCATGCCTACCCTTGCCCAAGGTGATTTGCCCCGCGATCTTGATGTGATGAACAAAGGTATTTTGCAAAATCGCGTGATGGTGCCATTTGCTGGGAGAGCCCTCCCCTCGATTGGCGTTTATGCCCGCGTTATAGCCGGCGGCACGATCCGCCATGGCGACGCTATCATCGTCGAAAGATAGGTTTGGCAAGCGCCTACGATCCTTAATCCTGTGAGACCTAAGGAGCACTGAGGCCACGTCATCGTTCCGTCTGTTCTGAATAAATAACCGACGGTCACGGCCCTCCGCACACAAGTCTTGTGTTCGGGCTGGGGACAAACGGGAGCCGAATCCCAGGTTGCTCTCGATCCCCACCGATTTCTGGCGCAGTCATTTTTAGTGTTAAACATCGAAAAACGCTGAACAAGCTCGAACAGCATCAAAGAGTGCTCAGCCCAGCCTCGGTACTGTGAACTAGAAGATCCAGCCAAAAGAAAATTCGGTGTTAAACCCTGAAACGGGTGGCAGGAAATCTTGAGGAAGAAAACCAAAGGGCAGATAGACCAAGGCATGCTACAACCGATCTGTAGCACGGCTTAACTGTTGGATAGGTCTTTGAAAGATCGAGCCGGCGAAAGGATTCGAATAAGCCTATATGACAGGCCGCATATGACATGATAACCATAACTACCCACACTGTTACCTTCATACCTCTCACAATTCAGGCCATCAAGCTCACCAATCAGGAAAAGAACCAGCGCGGGTAATCTGTTGATCCGTTGTAGCGTCCGCGAGTGTGGAGGGGCCCAAGGATCTGTATTCAGCCAGTAAGAAGAATCAGCTTTTTCTCCATACGCGCTTCGGGCTTGGAGAGGACTCCCTGATGCCCTACAAAGTCATAATTGATCGCTGGCTTAGGCCGGATGTTTTGACCAATCAGGTCATTCCAATCGCCAAAGCAAAGAAAGCCATCACCGACTATAAAAAGGCTGCCGGAGAGCCTGAAGGCATCCTCGAATTGATGGTCTTCTACTGTGAGCAGGCTATCGGTTTCGCCAACTCCATCGGATTTCAGGATGAAGTCTATTTTGACGCCTCGGTGAGAATGTTCGAGCAAACGTTAAAACAGCTTCCCGAAATTCCTGAGCGTCTCCAACAGGTCCAACGTGAACGACTCTCGCGGATCGCCGGGGAGACCCGTGATCTTGGTTACGGCGTCTTTGATGATCTTGATGACCTCCTTTCAAACTATCAGCCCTCAGAGTAAGGCCGTGAAAAAGGCAATCGGACGTTGGCGAATCACCTCGATGGTAATCTGGGACAACGACTTTATGGATGCAGAGGTGCCGGCCCACATTACCATTCATAAGAACATGCAGGGTAATTTCCAATTCGGCTTCGTGCAAGGCGAAATCGACGGTCGCACCAGCCAGGAGGGCGACCTCGTAATTATCGACTTTTCCTGGTCTGGGTTTGATGAGAATGACCCCGCAAGTGGTCGAGGCTGGATGCAAATCTCAGGAAATACCGGGACCGGATGCTTTTATTTTCACATGGGTGATGAATCCGATTTCACGGTGATCCGCGAGGATCTTCCCGCCAACTAGGACGAGGGGCTCACCCCCACTACCAAGATGGGCTGCTCACCTGACTGTAGCCCATTGCACGGTAGCCCTTCTGGCGCTTCTCCCACATCCGAAGAAGCGCTGGGTGACCTGTATCAACGAAATCGATGATTGAGACCCCGGACTTACCCATCGACTGCCGATGAAGACGGCCGGCATACTGCTGAAGTGTTCCCCTCCAGGATATGGGCATGGTGAGAACCAGAGTATCGAGTGGTGGGTGATCAAATCCCTCGCCCACCAACTTTCCCGTAGCGACGAGGATACGTGGCTCCTCTGGTGCTAGCGCTTCCATCTCGCTTATGATCATCGTCCGCTGTTTTCTGGATAAACGACCATGGAGTTGAAACAGATACCCATCGATCTCTCCAAGAGCGGCATGGATAGCCTGAAGGTGCTCGGTTCTCTCGGTCAAAACGAGAACTTTTCGCCCCTTGTTATAGGCCTCCAATATCTCAGAGGCGATCTGGGCTGTTCGCTCCTCATCTTCCGTTAACCGCCTGAAAATATCCTGAATGGCTTCCGCGCCCATCATCTGAATCGGCCGTTCCCGATACCTTGGAATCACTTCCATCTTCTGGTGTGTCACGGAAGATTGAGTTACTACATGACGGATGGGGCCGCATTGCATGAAAATGATCGGATGCCGACCATCCTTCCGCCTTGGTGTTGCTGTTAGCCCCAGAACGTAACGTGCTTGTGATTTTTTGAGGATCAACTCGAATGAATCTGCTGCAAGGTGATGGCATTCGTCGATGATGATCTGCCCGTAGTTTTCCACCACATCGGAAATGACACCCTCTCGGGACAGGGACTGTATTACCGCGATATCGACCAAGCCTGAGGGTTTCTTTTTTCCTCCGCCAATCACTCCCATCGCCTCCTTTTCCATGTCCAGAAAAGTCTTGAGGCGCTCCTGCCATTGCTTTTGCAAATCCGTGCGATGGACGAGGATCAGGGTATTCACCTTTCGATGCGCGATGATGGCAGCAGCCGTGACCGTTTTTCCGAAGGCTGTTGGGGCGGAAAGCACCCCCGTATCGTGGGAGATCATGGCCGTTACAGCCATTTCCTGATCCGGACGAAGCGTCCCGACAAAACTGGCATCAATGGGGACACCCTCGGTTCGCTCATCCCTCTCATTGCAGCGAATGCCATTTTCCTTAAGAAGGTTGCGCACATCATCAAGGCAGCCACGAGGTAGTCCTATATGAAGCGGGAAGTTAACTGCGCACCCAATGATCCGCGGTGTGTTCCAAACAGAAAGCCGAAGGGACTGTTTTGTAAAAAAATCGGGGTTTTGGAATGCCGCCAACCGAATGAGCCGATTAGCCAATGAGTGAGGCAGGGATGCTTTCTCGAAGTAGAGAAGGTTCGCTACTTTTACCTCAAGGAAAGATGGCATCACTTCCTTGATCTTTCTCTTCAGGGATGGCTTTGGCTTCCATGGCGTTGCAAAATCTTCCTCCTCGATAAAGCCCACATCGAGCGGATGCGAAGATCCCATGGCGCGAAAAATACTCGGCTCAAGATCATCCACGGGAAGGCGTTCCAAGCCGGCAAGGAACTGCCATTGATCCTCGAAAGGACGAAAGTCGAGATCCACGAATTCTGAGAAGTTTCGCTCTCGGGGATGTTTCTGCAGAGGTAACGCGATGAGATTCCCGAAACCACCCTTGGGAAGTCTGTCCTGATTTGGAAAGAGACGATCGTAGGAACTGAGCTTTAGCTGCCGTGATCTATCACAGGCATGACTGATAATGGCGGCCCCCAAACGGCGGGCATCACGCGCCAAAACCTTGCCGCTAAAAAAGATCCAGACATGAGCGCCCTGACCCGATCGGGAGATCTCCAAGGCATAAGGTATCTGTAGGGCCTCACAGGAGAGGCAAAAGGCCTTAGCGTCTTCCCGCCAGTCACCTTCATCGAAGTCGGCGGCGAGAAAATGACATGTGTCGTCTTCCAGCAAGGGATAGACCCCGATCGTTCTCTTGCCAGCAAAATGCTCGTAAAGAATGCGATCGGAGAGTGGCATGAAGCTTCGGTGGGAACATTCGCCACACTTGATGGCTGGCTTCCGACAAATCCCGGGCTTTCGATCATTCAAACAAACGGGTGTGTAGCCCACCTTTCCGGAGTACTCGCTCTCCCATCGTTCAGGAAAGACATCGGTTCGCCCCCGAAAAAGACCCCCAAACAAGGTCAGTTTCTCTTCCCTCGAAAATTCGGTACGTACCGCTTTTGAGCCCACATCCGCGTTGTCACTGAGCAAAGATACCCGCCAGTCGATGCCGTTCCTTTCAAGGAGGTTGATCAATCGCCGGTTTTCAGCCTGAAGCGATTTGATCAACTCATCGCCATTCATGGTGTCGGGGTCAGCATGGTCATGGACTTATCTCACCATATCGTCCCTAAGGAAGGGGAGCGGTGCCTTCGCTCAGGATTTCGAGATACCTCCGATAACTGAAAACGCGGCCACGTCTCCTGCCTGTAATCTCCTCAACAATGCCAGATCGGACAAGATCGGCGAGCGCCGCATTGACCGTGGGGGCCGAAATCCCGGTTTCCTTGACGAGTTGATTAGCCGTCATATAGGGGTGCTGCTGGAAATAATCATGGATACGCAATGCTGAGCCCGGCCGATCCGATTCCGCCGTAATGCGCTCCCGATCTTCCTTGAAAAGATCGACTATCCGTGTAGCGGCCCCAAATGCCTGATTGGCGGTATCCGCAACGCCCGTTAGAAAGAACTCAAGCCAGGCCTCCCATGCACCGTGCTCACGTACTTCCTGAAGCAGTCGGTAATAGTCTTCTCGGTGAGTTTTGAGGTAAAGGCTCAGATAGAGCAATGGCTTACCCAATACGCCGTTTACGCAGAGAAATAGCGTAACCAATAAACGACCTATTCGGCCATTCCCATCCAGAAAGGGATGAATGGTTTCGAATTGAACGTGCAACAGACCTGCCCTAATGAGGGCTGGGAGACGTGTGTCACTCTGATGCATGAATCGCTCAAACGCATCGAGACATTGATCCATTTCACTTGGAGGTGGTGGAACGAAAAGCGCGTTCCCCGGGCGTGTACCGCCAATCCAGTTCTGCGATCGCCGAAACTCGCCCGGGCTCTTGGATTCGCCCCGCCCGCTTTGCAGTAATCGCGAGTGCATTTCACGAATGAGACGCAGCGACAGAGGCAGGTCTTCTAATCGCTCCAGCCCATACATCATCGCATCGACGTAGTTTGAGACTTCCCGAATGTCATCGATGGGCTGACCAGCTTGGGCTTCGATCTCAAAACGGAGCAGGTCCGAAAGGGTCGATTGAGTCCCCTCGATCTGGGATGAAAGGACGGCTTCCTTCCTCACATACATGTAGAGAAATAGCTCCTGCCGGGGAAGCAACATAGTGATGCCATCCAGCCGCCCCAGGGCACGTTCCGCCTCGCTTAACCTTTCCAGTAGCGACAACACATCAATCGATGGCTCTGGTGGCAGCGGTGGAGGCACGAAGGCGCGCACGCTCTCCCCTGCGATGGAGGTCACAACAAAGCGGCCTTGTCGAAGATGAGTTCTCAAATCTGACATGGCCCTATTATGTGGCCTCACAGCTATTTAAGCCAACAGCGCATCTCTTAAATAGTAGACCGCCCTAAGTAAGCACCCTTAAATAACAGAGTCCCTCAAACCTAGGCCAGCGTCTATGAGCGATTTTGATGTTACGAGAAAAACACTCAAGCGTTCAGTAAAGTAGGGCGACGGGACTGTAACAGAGATGGTCTTGAAATCCTGCGCTTGAGCTTCAGAAAAGTGATTTGAGTGTTAAACCCTGAAACGGGAAAATGGAGAATTTTGACGACCAAGGCATGCTACAACCGATCCGTAGCATGGTGCGACCTGTTGGATAGGTTGAAAGATGGAGCGAGCGAAAGGCTAAATACTTTGGTAGTGTAAGGCCCTCAGACCACCAACAAAACAGGGCGCCCGCCATGATAAAGCAACTTGTAATTGCCTCCGGATTGACATTCGGCCTAACAGGATACGCAGAAGCAATCACTACTCTTCAGTTTGCTGCGAAATTCGAACAGAGAAGATCCATCGATATAGACCCTCCAGGACCATCCCTCGGTGACGAATTTCCAGGCTCTGGCTTACTCGTCGATTCCAAAAAAAACACCATCGGCACATTCAATGTGATTAGTTTTATAACGAGAATAAATGCTAACAGCGTCAATCGCTGGGTTGAGGCTCAATATGCATTCGGCTCTGGCTCTGATTCAATCAACATTGAGGGTGACCAGGAATTTGAATTCACTGGGTTTCCCGAAAAAAATTACACTGAGCATTTTGCGATTTCTGGTGGTACTGGCAAATACGCAGGAGCGCGCGGTGAATGCGTTGTTGCGCTTGTAAACGACACGGACTATGTGGTGGTCTGCAAATTCAACTCAATAAAGCTTACTTTCCCGGATCCTTCAACAATCAAATGGTAGATCGTTGGCATTCAGTGCGGGTTTTCAGCGTTAGACACTTTGATCTGGAAAGACGACCGTTAGGATAAGAGCGCTGCCAAAGCTCAAACAGCATCATGGGTTGCTCAGCCCAGCTTCAAAAGCGTGAGCCAGGAGACAGAACAGAATGGAGAATTTTGACGACCAAGGCATGCTACAACCGATCTGTAGCATCGTGCGACCTGTTGGATAGGTCTTTGAAAGATGGAGCCGGCGAAAGGATTCGAACCCTCGACCCGCGCATTACAAGCAACGTATCGGCTCGAATCTTTCTCGCCTCGCTCACACCAACCCGCTTTCGATCTCAACTGGTCACGTCTCAACCCTGAACTTTGGTTCTAGTAGGTCTTAAGGCCTGCTACAAAAACCAAAGATTCCATGCTGCAAAGGGCTCCGTAACCACCGAATTCTGATGGCGATTTTGCACCCAGGTAGAGCATGGGATCAGAAATCCAACATCCCTGTTTTCTTTCATTTTCTCTCGCGTAGGACTTCCCTCAGCATAAAAACCAAACAGAAATGCTGACGCCTCTCAAATTATCGCTTCAGGTCTCTGTAGAAATTTTCATGCGGACCAAGCGCCTCAAGCCACACCAATTTGACCCCGTCATCGCGCGTGTAACCTAGAAGGTAAAGCTGGCCCTGGCATCTGAACTTATAGACCCAAAGATCAGAGAGATCTCCTTTTTTCTTCTCACCAATATCTGGATTCTGGGCAACTTCAGCGATTGCAGAATCTACTAGGCTGATGATGTTGTCGTGAAGTTTTTTGTAGGTTCGTGAGAAACGCTTGGTTTGAAAAACCTGCCAACTCATACTTTATTTGCCGAACGCGGTACGAAGGGTATGGCCTCCTCGCGCGGCTCACCCATGCTCATTAAACTCTCGGCAATAAATGACGCAGGGAGATCGGGATTATCGAGGGCAGCACGACCTACTTTTGCCCAAAACTCTACCTGTCCCTGAACAGTTCTGAATTCTGCCTTCGCAGCAGAGCGCGCGGCACTCACCAACTCTTCATCAATTCGAACAGACACGGTCGTCACCTAAACCCTCCCTCGCCAAAAACCATCATTACCACAATTGTAGTAGACCTATCAAGGTGGATCAATACTGATCCATCGCATCGGAGCGAGTAGCTCAAACTTTGGTTGCTAGCGATTTAACATCCTGTTAAAAATTGCTTTCAGATTATTTTCATAGGGTTACGTGACCAAAACAGCTGATGGCAATTTAGAGCCCAGCCAAAGCAACCATCGAAGCGTTGTCCCTATCCCCTCCTCTATTCATCACGTTCCGGGCTACCCAAAGAAGCTGATTATCTTTCACGTGGCCGCATCTCCATTTTGGTGGACACGATGCTGGTTCGAAGGAAAACATCACAAGCGCAGCACACGAACACAGGCAAAACGAGTGGCCATTCGTTTTGCCAAGCGGTTCTTCGAGGAGTTGATCGTCAGCAAATTAGCCCCGGCGCCAACATCAAAAAAGAAAGCGACAAAGCCCTCATTCCTGATCTGTGCCGAAGGCTTGATCAAGGAGGATGAACAACGAGCGGAGCGTGGGGAGATTTCAAAACGCTACGCTGAGAGCCAACGAAACATCGTCAAGGGCTACCTCATCCAACAGTTCGGCAGCTACGAGGTCAGCGAAATCGACTACGGGCTGCTGGACGAATTCAAGAATGATCTGCACAGGCGCCAACTGTCATCCAGCACAATCAAATTGGCATTCTCGACGCTGGGCAAGATCTTCAACTATGCCCTACGTTATGGCTACATCAAAAATGCGCCACTCAAGCCCAAGGTAAAGGTCAAGGACAATCCCCGGAGTTTCCTACCCCTCGCTCAATATAAGGAACTGCGCCGAGTATCCATGCTGGCTCTGGGTAAGGAGTTCGAACTTCGGCAACGCAAGGGAGTAAAATCTGGCCAGGGGAAATTGCTACGCCGTGTCACCGTCACCAAGGATCTCATCTACGCAATTCCCTTCATGGTCTACACCTTCATCCGGCCATCGGACCTGAAGACCATGCAGCACAGGCACATTGAAATTCGTTCGGGGGCTCGTGGGGACTATCTTTAC
>Ga0194037_1001741_pt1 | contig 15274 bp, 14 predicted proteins | sample JunL306m_MetaG_FD_148653 | JGI IMG/M metagenome (GOLD analysis project Ga0194037, IMG submission 148653) | Anoxic zone freshwater microbial communities from boreal shield lake in IISD Experimental Lakes Area, Ontario, Canada - Jun2016-L304-6m | ecosystem: Environmental > Aquatic > Freshwater >...
GATTTAGTTTTATCTTTCAAAAACAAATTTATAAAATATAAACCTTTTGGTTGAAAAGGTATACCTACCATTTGCCCATTTGACATAATCTGTCCTTTTTTCACTATTAAACCATTCGAATTGACTATTGAATAATCAATAGGAAAATGATTATAACTTAATGATATTACAAACTTGCCCCGGCATGGATTAGGATAAATTTCAATACGATCAGAATTGTCAATTGATAATTGATCATCTTTGGTGTTTACATTCGATTGATTATCGGTAGTAACATTTTTTTTGTGAACCATTGAAGGTGCTGATGTATTATAGCTTGCGGGTGCAAGGTATAAACTGCCATTGTATTCGCCAGAACGATTAATAGTATTAGCCACAAATGCTTTACCACCGGCACTGCTTGCACTGAAACCCGGTAGTAATTTCACCTGCTTATGAGCAGTATAAGTAACATTTGTACCTAATATTGAGCATCCGGCATTAATAGTGCCTCCTCGTTGTGAATTTGTTCTAGTGCTGACATCGTCACAGGTATTGATTGTTTTAATATCTTCTTTTCGGAATGCTATATAATATAAATTATGCAACATCATATAATCCAAGCCACTAAAAGATATATAAGCGTTTGCTGTTGTATTTATTACATCACCCGTATAATGATCAGCGTTAACGCTTATACTTTTGTCTAAAAGATTAGGCCAAAGACAGCGTGATTTTGATGTCCAATCAACTATACCACAGTTTGTAGCAGGACCGCTCGAAGGAGCAGTATTCAGTAATCCTTTCATCTGATTAGAATCAAAAGTATAGTCAACATCACCGATATCTACAAGTTGATAATCGGAGTCGAACAAAGTAAGCCAAACTAACGGAAGATGTTCATATATGGTTGTATTACTTGGTGCGCCATCCAAGTAATATGTATCCCGAATTGTTCTTAATATTCTGTATGTATCACTACCTGAAATATTACCGATACAAGAGATATTGAAAACCTTATCTTCTTTGCTAATTCCTTGCCAAAACCCATATCTAAATTCAGCATCTGTAATCATACTTCTATATTTTCTTAAATTCTCTCCTGTAATAGCTTGCCCTGCCATAATAATACCGGGGCTGATTAGATCAACTCCCAAATCTTTCCCTGCTCCTTCTGAAACACAAGCACCAGATACGGGGTTGACTAATATCCAATGAGTACAAATATTGGTTCCGGTGCAAAATACATCAGCATCATATTGCATATAGTTAATGTATCTTTTAACTATGTCTTTTGCCCATAATGAAAAGTTGACATGGGAATCGGAACTTACAATTCCTTTATTCGTTAGATAACTAGAAATATGACTATCAATACCAGTACATGGAATACTCACTACCGATTCGGTTCCCACCAATTTACTTACTAATGCCAATCCTAACATTATATGTTCTATTACATCATGACTGTTTTCTTCCTTAAACCAACAGTTACCACCATTTATCAAGAAACCATCACACAATCCTACATCAAACTTATTGTTATTTTTATGTCTGTTCCAAAAGTCGGTAGTAACATCATCGCGAAGCGAAAACCCGTTTATATCGCCGCTCTGCCAGTTATTTATTATTCCCGTACTTTCTAAAAAATCAGGATTCGATTGCAAGTTGAAGTACCTTAAATTTGCTTCGGAGAAATTATCTAATCGTTCAAGTGCCAGCATGGCATAATAGAGTTCTGTAAGAGTTTGCTTATAATTCTGTCCATTGTTCTTCAGAATCCATAATTCGGTGGCAAGTACCGAGAGGTATTGACACATATTTCCATTTTCATCTCCCCAGCTAATTCTGTTTACTGCAGAATTAGCTGGATTATTATAGAATATTTCGGCTGCCGGAATATTTGTTCCGTATTCCATCACATTTTCACTTACTACCATAAACTTATCTTTTAACCGTTGGCGGTAGCTCCAGTATTTATCCAGATTTAGTTGCTGCTGGGTTTGGCAATAAAAAGGGATTGCCAAAAGTAGCAAAAATAATCCTATTATTATTTTTCTCATACTATTTTCATTTTTAGTAAATGCACTAAATGATTGTTATTTCAAGCCTTGTTTAAGCTGATTAATCTGCTTTTGTTGCTCTATAATATAGAGGGTTAGTTCTTCTACTTTTTGCAGCAGTTTGTTTTGCATTTCACCCACGCTTAGTCCTTTTTCTGTTATCTCGGATGCCGAAGGTATTTCGGGCAAATGACTGTTGGCGTTAACGTATTGTTCCACTTCGTGCAATGGCATAAGTTTATAAGTAGGCTTAAATACATAGTCGGCAGGTATATCTACTGTTACAACCACTTCTTTGGCATATATAGAACCATTTACGGTTAGCATTGCATTGGAAGTAGTTGTTCCAATACCCACTTTATTAGCACTAATTGCCATTACAGCATTTCCATCTGTATTCCCAAACAATAATTTTCCTCCGATATTTCGGTAACAAATATCTCCCGCACTCGAATTTGTAAACCATTGTTGTGCTAAACCAGCATACGCAACCCATGCATTTGCTCCTACTCCACCGGAACCTATCCCTGATGCCTTTCCAGTTACAACAGGGATGTCTATCCAGGAACCCTGATTAGTCCAATCCATAAGTTTTATTTTATTGGTCGTTCCGGCCATTACTGTTCCTGCCAGATCAATTGTTCCATCTGTACCTACTGTTAACTTATCTACCGAGTTAATAGCTACTTTAAAGTTTCTGATAGATGATCCTACATTGATTTTATATCCGGTATTATCTATTGTGTTTGCAATTTCATATCCGGATGTGCAGCCAGTACCCGAAAAAGTAAATCGGGAAGTACTTGCATCCCAAAATTCTACTTTTTTGGTCGTTGTTGAATTACCAACTCCCAGTCTACCCGTTATAAATGAGTTTCCACCAATATTCAAATCGCTACTTGTAACAATAGAATTGTCCGCACAATACTGAATATCTATATTTTTCATTCCGCTTGTGTAACAATAAAGTGTAATTTGAGCTTTACCAGTCTTGGTTGCTGTTATATAAGTTCCCGAACAATATCCGGATGGATAAAATGTCGGACTATTTGTTGTACCCGATGTGTTTATGTCATAGAAAGTCACATTGTCAGAATTTAAAACCACATCAATGGCATAGCTTATTCTAACAGCTTTCGCTTCTTTTACATCTATTGTCCAGGTCTGTAAACTACCGGCAGTCATGGTAGCATGAAACGAAATGTTTCCTGCTTGCCCGTAAGCAGTAGCTATAAGTAATAAATTGAGAAACAGGCTGTATATAATCTTTTTCATAATTTTTTATTTTTTATTTGATTTTTTGTATTGATTGTCAATTTGATCTTTTATTTTCTTTGCTCTTTGTGCTTTCTGATCAGATGTCAATGTCCTCTCAATCATTGCCTGATACTCTTGTGTAACTAAACTCATAAAAGCGTATGAATCTTCTTTGTTACTCATTGATTTCGCCTTTAACAGATTAGCTGCATATTCATCGGTTTTCTTTTTGATAGTTTCCAATTGTATGCTTGTAAGGGAAACTGTAGTTTGTAATGCATCCAACATGGGTGATGTTATTTCATCCAATTGTTGTTGGCTCGCTAATGATACAGTGTTTGAACTTTGAACTAAAGTAGTGCTATCCGTTTTCTGTTTGGTGGATATCAGGTTTGTTGAACTGTCATTAGTTGCAACATTTGCATTAGCAGCAAATGCTATACAAAATGAAGATAAGAATACAGCTATTGCTGTAAAAAATAATCGGGTTGTTTTCATAATTTCTTTAATTAACTTATTTATTATTGTTTGTTATTTTATAATTTTTGAAGGTTTTTTTTATACTCTCTGGCTTGTTACTTTTTTCGTAATTACATGTTTAAAATTATTTTCCCCGCTGCCACACGATGCAATTCGTGTGTCAGCATGGGGAAAATAATAATTCATAATTTTTGTTTTTCTTATTTTTGATATTTCTATTTCGTGAAGTCTTTAACTCCCACACGAATTCTATCGTGTGGGAGCAGAGGTAATATTTATTATTTTAAATATAAATCCTTGAAAAATTTTAAATAAAAATATGGATTGTAAAGTTTAACAAAATCTTTTGGTTTAATCAATTTTTTTTGATATAGCCTCAATCCATCTGTTATGGGTCTAAATATTAAACTATAAAATAATAAAACGTAAACACCTATGTTGCTTTGTACATTATTCATTAAATAATAAATTGGAAGCAAAGGACATATGATTATAATATAGAATATTGTTAAATTTTTCATAGAAATAAATATGTTATAATTATGTTATCGTGTACTGTCTATAGCACATGCAAGAGCAATCCCGACAATTGTTTGTGGAATAAATGCAGTCTGTACAGAAATCCAAACGGAAACCCAGCCTTTATTAGTATATACATCAGCCATACATGCACTAGTCTTTTGTCCATTTACAAAAGTGTTTTGAATGAAATATTTATTACAATTACTTGCCTTTAAGTATTCAATAGCTTTAATCCTGTTAGTTTGCCCTGTGTTCTTATTGACGTTAAAGCCAATAATTGGATTCATCCCTGCATCATAATAATATGTATTAAATGTAGAATCCGTAAGTATTTGAGTATTTACGATTAACTTATTTACAATTGTGTCGCCTTTTGAATAAAATCCTTCACAAATAATTTCTTTATCTGAATTATTATTTGAAAAAGCAATAATAACATTACCATTTACACCATCAACAGATGAAATGTATAAATTTTTCAAATCAAATGTCATACTATCTATCAAATTATTTTTTGCTAACATTTTATTTGAATTTGATTTATATTTATTTTCCCAATTTTTGATTTTTTCCAATGCGACATCGTTTTTATCTAAGCCTCTAATATGAAGAGTCCCATAATCTCTTGATTTATCTGGCAATGAGTTTATTTCTAATGTACTACAACTAAAAAAGAATAATATGATTGTCAATATCGCAATCATTTTTTTTATTGCATTCGTTTTCATAATCTAATATAAATTTAAAATTGTTTGAATTTCATTATTTAAATACTGCATAGATTTTATTGAATAAAATTCTATAAAAAAAGATATTTTCTTCTTTTGTTCCTACCTTTGCAACCTCCTTTCTTTTACTAGATTGTGAGTGGGCGGAAGTCGGTTTAGTTGCGTGAAACAATTTAATAACCGACTCCGCCTTTTGTATTAAATCACCACCTGTGTAATGGGATCATTGAAGTCGGATGTTCCGTTAATAGTAACTACTGCCGCCCGAAACCAATACTTGGTGAGTGGAGTAAGTCCTGTAAGTTCAACCGAAGCTTGTGCGGTGGTTTGTGCAGTTTTCCATTCGTTGCCATCAATGCTTTGTTGCCAGATATACGAACGGGCACCAACTACCCGTTTACGTTGCAAAACTACCGAGCCTGATTTTTCGCCCAAATCCACACTAAATTCAGGACGGGCAGCAGGTGCCGGTTGTTTAGCCAGATTAAATCCTGCTCCCAGAATGATGGCACTATCACCATCGGCAATGCGGTCGACAAAACGAGCCGTTAAACGCATCTTGTTTACCCAGTCTTCTTCCGCTTGATGCAACAGAGCAGTGGCTTCTTTACCTCCACTGAGTGCTGCCACATTTCGTGTTTCAAGCAAATCGGTACTTGCCTTCAAATCATCTATAGGCACATCAGGATCTGCATAAATCGGGTTAGACCTCATTTTAGTTTCTACATTGCGTCCTGTTTCAATTTTAATTGCAATCGGAGCTTTCACAAAATCAAGAACGGCATGATCTTTTTTCATACTTTTTTCATTTTAATTGTTTGACATGTTATTTAAAGAAAAAATTAATTGTTTTATATTGATATTCTACGGTATCAAACTATCTCTTTAATTAGTTTATTTTCAGCTTTACAAGTCGAACTGAAAATCAACGGTTGTGTTATATTTTTACTTTCTTTCTCCCAGTATCGCTAGGCTCACTGAGGGTTATTGGCTAAGCAGATTTTCAATTCAAAATAAGCCACTTAGGAGCATTTTATTCTCTTATTCCCCCGCAATTTATCCCGACGAAGACGGGAGGGGGTTAGGGGGCTTATTTTGTTTCAATTCCAATTGGTTTTGTTTCAATTCCAATTGGTTTTGTTTCAATTCCAATTGGTTTTGTTCTAATTCCAATTGGTTTTGTTTTAATTCCAATTGGTTTTGTTCTAATTCTAATTGGTTTTGTTTCAATTCCAATTGGTTTTGTTCTAATTCCAATTGGTTTTGTTTTAATTCCAATTGGTTTTGTTTCAATTCCAATTGGTTTTGTTCTAATTCCATTTGGTTTTGTTCTAATTCCAATTGGTTTTGTTTCAATTCCAATTGGTTTTGTTTTCTATTGGTTTTGTATCGCTATACATTCCCATTTTTTCAGAAGCCGGCAGACAGTATTCGGCTGTCTGCCGTTCGGTTTGTTCAGGTAAATGCTATGTTCACGCTGAACATTGAATCTTAAACTAACTTTGTTGTTGTCTTTGCTAATGCTTCAATATTGATTAGCATCATTGTAGAATTTGTTCCTTGTACTTTGAAAGGTGGTTTGATAATTATCGGTGGAACATCTACAGAATAATTTGAGTTAGATACTGTATTAGTTTGGAAAAAACAGATAGTAGCAAGAAATGCAACTACGGCGATAATGAATAATGGCTTTTTCATGTGGATAAATTTTTGAATTGTTTATCCTACAAATAAATACAAAAAAAATCCGACATTTAGGTTAAATGCCGGATTTATTTCATAGACAAGCCCTTTAGAGAACTGTTATAAAAGACTAAAATACAATGTATTACAAAAGCTGTTTTAACAAGCTATATTGATATCATGAAATTGCTGTGTTTTTGAATGAAATATGCATTAAAATCGCTCTAAAAATACTTCCAATTTTACGGATTCTTCGATATTTAACTTTTTACGGATTCTGAAACGACGTGTGAATACCGATTCAATTTGAACATTAAGTATAGTTGCAATCATACCCGTTTCAAAACCTGCCAGCATCAGACAACAGGTAACAATATCATTTTTGGATAAGTCGGGGAATTTTTCTTTTAATCGTTGAGAAATATTGTTATATTCCATATCCATACAGGCTATCAATTCCTCATTGAATGTTTTATTTTCTACAGGACTAGTTTCATTTTTCTTTTTTCCCCATAAACCGGTTTGTTTTGCCGAATGATTTCGATGTTGTTCGAGATTTAATAACAAGATAGATTGAAACTTAAGTTGTTTTTCAAGCAAGACATTATTTTCTCTTTCTTTTTCGGTTTTTTCTTTCTCTTTCTCTACGAGTGCTTTTTCTTTCTCAACAAGTGCTTTTTCATTTTCAACCAGCGTTTTTTGATATTCAACTTCGTTTTTCCTTACCTTTAATCTCCAATATAAAAATAGTGCGATAAAAATACTTAAAGTCAATAATGCCAGTAAAAGTAGAAATCCACGTTGTTTATTCTTTATGGTCAGATTTTTATTCGTGATTTGCAATCCCTGAAACTTATATTTCTTTTCAAGTCCGGCAAAACTTTTTTCGAGTTTCATTTTATATAGCGAATCTGTAGCAATACTTACTTTATTGGCATATTCTAACGCCCTGATTCTATCTCCTTTTTGTTCGTAAACCGATTCCCATAAACGATAATAATCCGGTGCCATTTCGCCTAACTCAGTAACTTTACGTAAATAATATTGTGCAGAATCAAGTTGCTGTGTTTTTACGTATAAACGTCCGAGCAAATAATATTTATTGCTATCATATATCTTTATCTGTGTGACAGGAACACTCCAGTAATTATGTAAAGCAATTGAATAATTGTGTTCTTGAAAATAAGTAATCCCTATATTCCGATAAATGTATGAAACAAGTAATTTATCGTTCGTTTTGCTTGATATTTTTCCTGCAAGCCGATAGTAATATCGTACGCTATCAAGCTGTGATTTTTTCATAAATTCAGAAGCAATACTAAAGAGTGCAAGAATACTGTTGCGATAATCGCTAATCAACAGAAATGAATGATTGGCTTTTTTATAATAACAAATTGAACTATCATTCTGATTTTGTGAAGCGTACATATCTGCTTTATCACCATAAACTAATCCCCTGAGTTTATAATCAGATGTTTTTTCGGCATACTCCTGCGCTTCAAATAGACTTCTGGTTTGAGTGTTAACACTGTCTTGTTTTGCATCTATACGGGATTGATAAAACCAGGCATATCCGGCATGTACCGGGTCGGACTCATCAAAATAATCGGTGGAAAGGCTTATCAACGAATCATTATCAGCCACACTATCTTTTTTGTTGAGTGCCTGAGTCATCAATAAAGCATACATTGCCCGGTTATAGCGACCATGTAGTTTATTACCCGATAGATTTTGAAGTATATGCAATGCGGAATCGGGAGCAGTTTCCATAAGTCGTTCAGCCGTTATCAATTCTTGAGGAGAACCGGAACAAGCATGTATTCCAACCAAAACAGACAGTATATAAATGTATCGAAGCAGTGTCTTTAACATGCCACAAAGATAAAAAATAGTTTAACACTGTGCAAGAGTTGGGAGAATGAGCTTAGATGTGCAACACAGAAAAGGGGAAACTTTCACAAGTTTCCCCTTTTCTATTTATAAAATACTGATTAGTATTTCAATGCAGCCTGAGCAGCAGCCAAACGTGCAATAGGCACACGGAATGGAGAGCAGCTTACATAGTTCAATCCCGTGCGGTGACAGAATTCAACCGATGATGGTTCGCCTCCATGTTCGCCACAAATACCTACTTTCAGGTTAGGATTGACAGATCGTCCTTTTTCGGTGGCCATTTGTACCAACTGTCCTACTCCATTTTGATCCAACACCTGGAACGGATCGGCTTTCAGAATTTTCTTTTCTAGATAGATAGGCAGGAACGAAGCAATATCGTCGCGCGAATATCCGAAAGTCATTTGAGTTAAGTCATTTGTACCAAAGGAGAAGAATTCAGCTGTTGCAGCAATGCGGTCGGCCGTAAGTGCAGCGCGTGGAATTTCAATCATGGTACCCACTTTGAAGTCAATGCTGTCACCTTTTTCGGCAAACAACTTGGCAGCAGTTTCGCGAATGATTTTATCCTGTTCGTTGAACTCGAATTTGATACCCACTAAGGGAACCATAATTTCAGGAAGTACTTTAATCCCTTTTTTCTTCAGTACCAACGCAGCACCCAAAATAGCGCGTGTTTGCATTTCGGTAATTTCAGGATAGGTGTTTCCCAAACGGCAACCACGGTGACCTAACATAGGGTTTTGTTCGTGAAGTGAATCCACCCGTTGTTTAATAACTTTTACCGAAACACCCATTGCTTCAGCCATTTCACGTTGTCCTTTTTCATCGTGAGGAACAAATTCGTGCAAAGGTGGATCGAGCAGACGAACGGTAACCGGGCAACCGGCCATGGCTTCGAAAATACCTTCGAAGTCAGCTTCCTGATAAGGTAGGATTTTGGCTAAGGCAACACGGCGACCTGCTTCATTTTCAGCCAGAATCATTTCACGCATAGCTTTGATTTTTTCACCTTCGAAGAACATGTGTTCCGTACGGCAAAGTCCGATACCGGTAGCACCAAATTTACGGGCAACCTGTGCATCGTGAGGCGTATCAGCATTTGTGCGAACAGACATTTTAGTATGTTTGTCGGCCAATGCCATCAATTCCGCAAAGTCAGCATCCAACTCAGCTTCAGTAGTTCCAACTTTACCTAAGAAAATATCACCGGTAGAGCCGTTTAATGAAATATAATCACCTTCTTTCACAACCAAACCGTCTACTTCCATAGATTTAGAAGCATAGTCAATTTTCAATGTTCCGGCACCTGAAACGCAGCATTTACCCATTCCACGAGCCACAACAGCAGCGTGAGAAGTCATACCACCACGGGCAGTTAAGATCCCCTGTGCTGCAGCCATACCGGCTAAATCTTCGGGAGAAGTCTCCACACGAACCATAATCACTTTTTCGCCGTGCGAAGCCCAGTCGGCAGCATCATCGGCGTTAAACACAACGCGACCTGAAGCAGCTCCGGGAGAAGCAGCCAAGCCTTTGGCAATCAGTTTAGCTTCTTTGATCGCTTTTTTATCGAAAACAGGGTGAAGTAATTCGTCCAAACGGTTTGGATCAACACGCAGGATAGCGGTTTTTTCATCCAACATTCCCTGACGTAACATATCTACAGCAATTTTCACCATAGCAGCACCGGTACGTTTTCCGTTACGGGTTTGCAGGAACCATAATTTACCTTCTTGTACGGTAAATTCCATGTCCTGCATATCTTTGTAATGATTTTCCAGTTTAGTCTGGATGGCATCCAATTCTAAGTAGATCGAAGGCATGGCCTCTTCCATGGAAGGAAATTTAGCGATACGATCGGCTTCCGAAACACCCGCCAACACTGCCCAACGTTGTGAACCTTCTTTGGTGATTTGTTGTGGCGTACGTATACCGGCCACCACATCTTCGCCCTGAGCATTGATTAAATATTCACCCACAAACTGGTCTTCACCTGTTGCAGCATCGCGACTAAAGCAAACTCCGGTAGCAGAGGTTTCGCCCATGTTACCAAAAACCATCGATTGAACGCTCACAGCTGTTCCCCATTCGGCAGGAATTCCTTCCATTTTGCGATACAGAATAGCGCGGTCGTTCATCCAGGAGTCAAATACCGAGCAAACTGCTCCCCAAAGTTGTTCGTAAGCTGATTCAGGAAAATTATGTCCTGTTTGTTTCAAAACAGCTGCCTTAAATTTGGTTACCAGTACTTTTAAATCGTCAACCGAAAGTTGATTATCTAATTCAACTCCTTTTTCTTCTTTCAAATGTTCCAGAATTTCTTCAAAAGGATCGGCATCATTTTTATTTTCAGGTTTCATACCCAACACCACGTCACCATACATTTGCACAAAGCGACGATAAGAATCCCAGGCAAAACGGCCATTACCGGTTTTACGTGCCAAACCTTCCACTACTGCATCGTTCAATCCTAAATTCAAAATGGTATCCATCATACCCGGCATGGAAGCACGGGCACCGGAGCGGACTGAAACTAATAAAGGATTTTCAATATCGCCAAATTTTGATTTCATCAATACTTCCAGACCGGCAATTGCTTTTTCAACTTCTGGTTTCAAAAGTGCTACGACCTCTTCTTTTCCAAGGCTATAATACTCATTACAAGTATCAGTAGTAATGGTGAAACCCGGAGGAACAGGTACGCCAATCAGGTTCATTTCAGCAAGGTTTGCTCCTTTTCCACCGAGCAAGTTTTTCATGTCTGCTTTACCTTCGGCCAATCCATTACCGAAAGTGTAGACTCTTTTCGTGTTACTCATATTGAATTATTTAATTTAAAAATTAATTTATGATTAAGCTGTTTTTTAGAAATGCAAAGTTAGTTTTTTTTGTGTACATATAAAAATTCAAATCCAAAAAAAACGAAAGAAATGTCATCTTCACAGTACATTTTATTGTTTTTTTAAATGTATTTCATCCGGTTTAAGCTATTATTGCTATCTATATGACATAAGAATACAGCTGCAATGTTTAGTTGCAGCTGTTCTCCATTTGACCAGAATGTATATTCTCACTTATTCGTTTCTATTATTCTTTCGGAAATTGTATGATTAAGCGTACTATATTAAAAGAAACATAGATAGCTGCCAGTTTAACAGTTTTCTTCAACTTCAATTTTATTTTCTAAAATTATTTTCATTCCCTTTCCGCTTATATATCCCAATGCCGGTCCACATAAGATAAAGGCTAAAAGGTTTACAATCACTTCTGTATTTCTACTCCATAATTTTAAGGAATCAATATATATAACCGATAAAAGTATACAACAAGCCAACCAACCGGCCAGATTATAGACATTCCACCAAACTGCTTTTTTAGAAACTTTGCTTAACATATATCGAACCTGCAAATAAGCGCTTAGCAAAATACCTGCAATAAAAAAAGGATACAAGAGATATTCAATATTTAGCTTGAAAACAGGATGTAAAATATCAAATAATAAAAAAACTGCAGTCATTGCGGCAACAGAAAGGACTACCCAATTGAACGATTTTTCAATTTGTTTTCTCAATAAAAGCCATTGCATTAATGCAATACTAAGACCCATACTGAATCCCAGTGGGGTTTGATAATCAATTTTTAATCCTTCCATAATTTCCGCAATTGCAAGAAATAATAATATTCCAAGAATAAAACCTGCAGTAGTGAGCCATGTCCAACTACGCACAGAAAAAGGTCTTTGTGTTTCCATACACTTATTTATTTTTATTGATTAGTTACAATAGCTGATTTACAGATACAATTATACATTTCGGCCAAAACAATGAAATTTTTATATTCCTGTAAACCGGGGTTCTTTTCAAGTGCCGGATTTAGTGCCGGACAGTCTCCGAATAGTGTGGGGAAAAGACTTTCGTAATTTTTTGCATCCAGCTTTATCAATGGCTCTTTGTTTTTCCTGACATATAAACTGGAATAGCGTTTTTTAGCTTCAATAATTCGGTAGGAGTCGGTTGTGGTTGGTTCAATGCTTAAACCTTTATTGCGCCCTATGCCAAAGGATATACCATCTATTTTTGATTTATTTTCAATAAGGTCAGCAGATGATGAAATACTGCTTCGGTTCTCCAATACGGTTATAGTACCGTCCAAAAGCAATTTCATAAACACAGCCAACCCTTTTTTTAACAATTGAACAGTTATATAGATTTCCAGATCTAATACTTCGGGTGAATCAAAGTCTTTCTTAATTAATTTAGTGTAAGTTCCAAAGCCTTTTATATCAGCAGCTTTGAAAATTTGCTTTAATCTGTTATAATCGATAAGTTGTACTTCTACCGGATTATTTTCAACGTATTTCCAACTCTGAACAACTTTTCCCCACAGTGTGTCCCCGTTATTGAGGAGAACAAAACCATCAGGCTGCATTTGATTCAGCAGAATAGCCGGAGAAAATTTATTACTTTGAGCAGATAAATTAAAAGCTGCAGTAATTACGATATGCAGAAACAGTATTAATCCCGTCGATTTAGTGTTATAACTCATAGTATGTAAAGTTAAAGTATATTTAACTTCGAAATGTCAAATACTAACAAATCATTTACGAACAGTTTAATATCAGGTTTTACACTATCAACCTGATAGTTGATCGCGCCAAAGATAAAAACTTTAGTTGTAAATAACAAGATTCACACTCGAAATTTACATCTCAAAAAGCAAAAACCTTTATTCAATCGCTCGAATAAAGGTTTCAACATCAGAAGTACATGGTTTGTAATAGGAATCTTTATAATTTGTTAAGCTCGTAAATTACCCACCGGTTTTAATGGACGAAACTTCAAATCGAATTGACCATCAGTTTATAGGTCTACATAATGTTTTTTCCGTAGCCAAACAATTTGTGTTCCTTAATATGTCTAAACACTTTTCCCGGCACATAATGAATCAGATTTTCATCGGCATTTTCTATCATTTGGGTGATATAAGCAGAAGTGATTTCGAGATGTTTGGTGGCAATGCCTTTCATAATCCGTACTTTTCGGGTGCTAATCAGGTATTTCCATAGCAACTGATACTCATCACTGAAATGTGAATCTTCGGGATAAATCACTTCACCGGTAGTCATATCGGTATAAGGATACAAATACATTTTTACATTTTCCTGAAACAGCGTTCCCATAGCCTGAAGCAAACCGCCACGCAGGTCATTGTATTGTGAATTATCCATAATCTTATCGAAAGTAGGCAACCCAACCACAATGCGGAGTTTGTTCATTTTAAACTGAGCAAAATAATCTACTAACTTAAAGTAACGGCTGAATTTGGAAACCATTACGCTCTGCCCTACTTTGTTGAGTAAATCAACCCGGTGCATAAAGTCTTTTTCATCCACCTCTTCATTCTGAATCAGGTAATTGAGGGAAATTTCGCAAAAAGCGATGGTATTATCAGGGGTGTAATCTTCATCACCTTTAAAAACAGATAAACTGTCATTTAAGAATTCAATATTCAAATTGTTTATTGGGCGGAAATATCCGCGCATCAATAACACATTTTTGCGGTATAATAAATCACTGGGTTGCTGAATGCGTCCCGACTGGTCGAACATAACCGCCGGAGTCATATTATGACTTACTAACATCAGATTCAATAAGCGGTTATCGCACCAGTTCATATCCGGACCTTCTACATATACATAATCTACTTCTACACGGTCGGTATCCAGATTATCAAGCAAGGATAACAGCACTTTTCGCGGGTCTTCCCAACCAAACAAACTACCGTGAATCAGGTTAATACCCAGGGTTCCTAACGAATATTGCTGCAAAAGCGTATCGTTTTCGAGCAATTTGATATGAATAAACATTTTATTGGGTTCGTAGCGGCTGCTTCCTTCCACAGCGATACCCAACCAACCGTTACCCTGATTGGTTTTGGCAAAATTCAGTGTTTCCACGGTATTGGCGAAAGCAAAAAACTTTTGAGTATTCTTGCTGTCCAGAATTTTGATTAATTCTTCGTACTCATAATCAACCATCTTACTCAATCGATCTTCAGCCACATAACGCGAAGGTGTACCCTGATTATAAAAATAATCAGAAAACGACTTATCGTAAGCCGAAATAGATTTTGCAATTGTATTCGATGCTCCACCGGCCTGAAACAAATGGCGGGCAGTCTCCTGCCCTCCGCCGATTTCAGCTATAGAGCCATAATAAACTGAATTGATATTGATTTGAACTGATTTTTCTTTGGTGCTTAGTGAGTTTTTCATTCAGTGACAGTAATTGATTGATAATTTGCTTTTAAATTAGTTACAAATATATCAACACTTTTCGAAACATAAGGTTTATTTTCGAAAATAAAAACAAAATTCATTAGCAAAAAACCATTTATGAGCTATAAAGAGAAATTTCTTCTATTATTTCTCAGTATTAGTTTAATAACTTTTTCACGAATATTTGTTTCAAGAGTGTTATCTTTCTGATAATCAATTACTAGAAAAAAAAATAAAAATTCTTGTGTATTTTGTTGATAATGAAGAATAATTATACTAATTTTGTGCGAAATTTGAATACGGAAAAATTTCTTTATTTAGTTTTATTAAGGAATTTAAATAAAAAACCTTTTTTTAGAATCAAAATTAAATTTCAAACTATACTAATA
>Ga0194037_1001743_pt1 | contig 15264 bp, 13 predicted proteins | sample JunL306m_MetaG_FD_148653 | JGI IMG/M metagenome (GOLD analysis project Ga0194037, IMG submission 148653) | Anoxic zone freshwater microbial communities from boreal shield lake in IISD Experimental Lakes Area, Ontario, Canada - Jun2016-L304-6m | ecosystem: Environmental > Aquatic > Freshwater >...
ATATATGGCACTTATAAAGGTGAAAAGAAAACTGACTACTACAAAAACTTTGAAGAATACTGTGGTCGTTTTTGGTTCAGCAATGGCAACCATCACCATTATGGTAACGAAAAATTTGTACCAAATATATCCTACGATTTCTTTGTAGATCTGTTGAAACATTCGGACAGTACACTACTGCCGCTGAATAAAGGAGAAAATGTAGAAGCTTTTGCTGCTCGTATCAAGCCAATGGTTTTCGATATGAATTTCGAACCTAAGGTTGTAGACCAACGTCCTGATATAGATAATGTAGCTAACTCTTCAAACAATTTCTACGAAGGTGTGAGCCAAAAAGAAGTTGAAGCATTCTATTCGAAATTTGACACTAGCTACAATGCACCATCATGGGGCCTGAATAGCAAGCTGGTGAAAGCGAATGGCACTATTACTGAAAAAGTATGGAAGAGCGGCGGTATGTATGGCGCTGCTATTGATAAGATAATAGAATGGCTGAGCAAAGCAGTTACCGTGGCAGAAAATGATCAACAGAAAAAATCTCTGGAACTGCTGATTCAATTCTACCAAACAGGCGACCTGAAAACTTTTGATAAATATAGTATAGCATGGGTAAGTGACACTGCATCGCGTGTAGATGTTGTGAATGGTTTTATAGAGGTATATCTGGATGCTATAGGTAAAAAAGGGAGCTTCGAAAGTACAGTATCTATAAAAGATATGGAAGCTACTAAACGCATAAAGGCAATAGCAGATCAGGCACAATGGTTTGAAGACCACTCGCCTATCATGGATAATCACAAAAAGAAAACTGTAAAAGGAATCACAGCCAAGGCCATCACTGTAGTTGTAGAAAGTGGTGATGCTGCACCTAGCACACCAATAGGTATCAACCTGCCTAATGCAGACTGGATACGTAAGGATCATGGGTCCAAATCTGTATCTCTAAGCAATATAGTTCATGCTTATACTCAGAACGGTGCTAAGAGTGGTATGGTAGATGAATTTGCAGTAAACGATACGGTAATGCAACGTATGAAAAAATATGGTGCATTAGCAGGCGATCTGCATACGGACATGCATGAGTGTATAGGTCATGCTTCAGGACAAATAAATGAAGGAGTAGAAACTACTGATAAGACCCTGAAGAACTATGCATCTACACTAGAAGAGGCACGTGCTGATCTGGTGGGATTGTACTTCATCATGGATCAGAAACTGTATAGACATAGGCGTAATGGAAAGTATGGATGTGGCTAAGGCTGAATATGACAACTACATGATGAATGGCCTGATGACACAACTAACCCGCCTGAAACCGGGAGACAATGTAGAAGAAGCGCATATGCGCAATCGTCAGACCATAGCTCGATGGGCATATGAACAAGGGAAGAAAGATAATGTAGTAGCATTTGTAAAAAAGAATAACAAGACCTATGTACAAGTAAATGACTATACAAAATTACGTTCCCTGTTTGGACAATTGCTGAAAGAAATGCAACGCATCAAATCAGAAGGTGATTTCAATGCAGGTAAAAACTTGGTTGAGACCTATGGTGTAAAAGTAGATCCTGAATTACATAAGGAAGTATTGGAGCGTTACAAAAAGCTGAACATCAAACCTTACAAGGGTTTTGTACAACCAAAACTGGTACCAGTAATGAATGGTACTGAAATAACTGATGTGAAAGTAGAATACCCTGAAAGTTTCTACCAACAAATGGTGGAATATGGTAAGAAGTATGGTTTCTTGCCTGTAGTGAACTAATACAACAATGATCGATTTTTCAGAAGCTGCCTTAGTAGTACTAAGACAGCTTCTTTGTTTTTAATATCTTTGTACACGTAAGAACACCTGATGAAAGCTCAACAAATAGGCATAGTATGTACTTCTACCGGCTTTGGAGGTCTGGAGATGAACACCCTGAAACTGGCACAATGGCTACAGGATGCAGGATGGCAAGTGCGTATGCTGCTGAATGAACAAGGTGAGACCTTTAATAGAGCTGAGGCCTATTGTAAAGACATAGCCTCGGTACAAGATATAGGAGAGAAAACCTTGAATAAACCGAACGCTACAATCATTAAACAATGGCTGAAGGAAAACAATGTAAGTATACTGTTCACACCCTACAATAAGGACATAGCAGCCTTATCCAATTACAAAAGATTTAAGAACAAGCATGTAAAGCTGGTTTATCAGCAACATATGAAAGTAGGTGTAAAAAAACGCGACCTTATACATACGCTGCGCTATAACATGCTGGATAGCTGGATCAGCCCTTTACAATATCTGAAACAGGAAACCATACGTAATACGAGAGTGCCGGCAAATAAGATAAGCATCATACCCTTTGGGCTGGAAGCAAATAAGTATATACATAATAATATCACTAAAGCAGAGGCGCGTAAGCAATTAAACATTTCTGAAAATGTTCCTCTTATTGGATTACTAGGACGTATAGACCCCAAGAAGGAACAAAAGTTTCTGATACAAGCTATCGATCATCTAAAGAAACACTATCAACTAGACTACCAACTGATAATTATGGGCTCTGTAACTCCTAATGAAGGCGATGCTTATATTAATTCACTAAATGCATTAGTCAATGGACTAGGATTGCAGGACAAAGTACATTTCAGAGACTTTGTGGCAGATGTAGCACCTTTCTATAAAGGTATTGATGTATTTGCCATACCATCATCTGGCGAAACCTTTGGTATGGTGACCATAGAAGCCATGGCATCAGGCTGCCCTATAATAGGCACTAATAAGGATGGCACACAAGAACTCTTAGAGCATGGCAAACTGGGCTATCTATATGAGTATAATGATCTGGATGGTTTTTGCAAGCAATTACAATCACTGAATCAGAATAAGCAATTAGCGATAATGGTGCAAGAAGCAGAAGAAGCAGTACAGCATCACTATACCAAAGAAGTAATGTGCGAAAAACTGAATACTCTACTCTACGGTTTGCTTTAAAAATACTAAAACTCGATAGTAGCTTTATGAGACTTAACATGAATGCGCATGTTGCAAGAAATCATATATGGTTCCCATCCACCATCTTTCCCTTTTAGTACTTCTTGTGCTGGTGCTACATCTATGATACTGTTCAAAACATTTTCCAACAATTCTCTCTTTTGCCTATCAATAGGTGTATGGCTCTCCCCTACTGACATGTCGGGGAATTCATAGTAAGTGATCTTACCTCTGTAGCTTACTACAATATTGGCCAGAAAAATATTATACACCCCATCCTCATATTTATCAAAGGTTCTCTGAATATTCTCAGCTATATATTCGTCAAACTTTTGTTCATTGCTATGAATGAAATCTTCATATTTACTATACACCATATCTTGTGCTACATTTGAATGGATAGGCTTATTATTGATCTTAACAGGGTATGCATCCATCCTAGTCACTTTCATTTCCTCTTCACCTGTTTTGGGATTCACCACATAAATAGTATCAGGATTAGGGCTGAACATAGTAAACTCATTCCCCTTAAAAGTGATAACATGAGTAGTGCCATTCCTCTTTCTTCCTACAGCCATGACTGCAAAAGAATAAAGGAAACAGATCAATATCAGTAGTATGCTGCGATATCTCATACAAAGTAAGCTGTGAAAAAGTACTGTCTTAAAAATACGTTTTATATCAGAAAACAAAAAAGCGTCCCTGTTTACACAAGGACGCTTACATCTGTACTTACTAATTTACTTTTTCATTAATGCATAATCCAGCACTTCGCTCATCTCAGTAACGTAGTGGAATTTCACACCTTTGATGTATGCTTTGTCTATCTCTTCCACATCTTTCTCATTCTGCTTGCATACAATGATATCTTTGATACCGGCACGCTTAGCAGCCAGCATTTTTTCTTTGATACCACCTACAGGCAATACTTGTCCACGCAGGGTTATTTCACCTGTCATGGCCACATAGGGACGTATCTTACGCCCTGTAAAAGCAGAGGTCAAAGCTGTCAACATAGTGACACCGGCGCTAGGGCCATCCTTAGGCACTGCACCTTCAGGTACATGTATATGTATATTGGTCTCTTCAAATTTATCTACAGGTATATTGTATTCAGCAGCATGTGCTTTCAGATAGGATAGTGCAGTAGAAGCACTTTCTTTCATCACATTACCCAGATTACCTGTGAGTGTCAACATACCCTTACCCTTTGATAAGCTAGTTTCAATAAATAGTATATCCCCACCTACATAGGTCCAGGCAAGGCCTACTGCTACACCTGCAGGATGGCCCTTGGTATATAGTTCATTATTGAATTTAGGTTTGCCCAGCACATCTTCTATCTTCGCGTCGCTTACTTGTGGTACTACCTTTTCATCCATAGCTACCTGACGGGCCACAGAGCGCATCACAGATGCTATCACACGATCCAATTCACGAACACCCGATTCTCGAGTATATTCCTGAATGATCTTACTCAATATCTTATCGGGAAATTTCAACGGCACTTTGGTAAGACCATGTAGTTCCTTTTGCTTTGGTAATAAATGTTGCTTTGCTATCTCTATCTTCTCTTCGGTAGAATATCCAGTAAGTTGTATCACTTCCAGACGATCGCGCAGTGCCGGCTGAATATCACTCAGACTATTTGCAGTAGCAATGAATAGTACCTTAGAAAGGTCGAACTCCATCTCCAGATAGTTATCATAGAAAGAATTGTTCTGTTCAGGGTCCAATATTTCTAACAATGCAGAACTTGGATCGCCTCTAAAATCCTTACCAATCTTATCTATCTCATCCAGTATAAAAACAGGGTTTGCAGATTTTATCTTTCTGAGCGATTGTATGATACGACCCGGCATTGCACCTATATAGGTTTTACGGTGTCCACGCAATTCACTTTCATCGTGTAGGCCACCAAGGCTCAGACGTACATATTTACGATTGATAGCATTGGCTATACTACGACCTAAGGATGTTTTACCAATACCGGGAGGGCCTACAAAACATAGTATCGGTGACTTCATATCACCTTTTAGTTTCAGCACAGCTAGGTATTCCAGTATACGATCCTTGATCTTATCCATGCCATAGTGGTCATGATCCAGTACCTTCTCCGCTTTTTTCAGATCGTAGCTATCTTCTGTATACACTCCCCATGGCAGATCCAACATTAGATCCAGATGATTGTATATCACCGAATAATCAGGAGTACTAGGGTGCATACGCTCTAGTTTCTGAATATTCTTATTGAAAAGTTCTTTTGCAGTATCGGGCCACTTCATATCCTCTGCACGCTTCTGCAGGTCTTTTATCTCACGTTCATTAGGGTCACCGCCTAATTCATCGCGTATAGACTTCATCTGCTGTTGCAAAAAGTATTCACGTTGTTGACGATCTATATCAGCACGGGTCTTATTAGTGATCTCATTCTTCAGCTCTGCCAATTGCAGTTCTGATTGCAATAGATTCAACAGTTTCTCAGCACGTATCTTTACATCATTCTCTTCCAGCATCGCTTGTTTATCTACCAACTTGGCATTGATATTAGATGCAATGAAGTGTATCAGAAAAGATTGTTGCTCTATATTACGCAGCACCAGGCTAGCCTCGTTAGGCATATTAGGGGAAAGTTGTGCTATCTGTTCCGAATGCTCTTTAATGGATGCTACCAATGCATTAAAACCCGCATCTTCTTTGGGAAATTTATCCTCCAGATAACTGATCTTGGCACTATAGTAAGGATCCGTTTGTGTAAAGGAATCAATATGAAAGCGCATTTGCCCCATGATGAAAATGGTAATGTTTCCATCAGGCATTTTTATTTGCTTCATCACTTTGGCCAGTGTACCTGTCTGATAGATATCATCAGTTGAAGGGTCTTCATTATTCGTATCCTTTTGAGCCACTACCCCTATCCACTTATTACCTTTTTGTGCTTCAGCAATAGCTTTTATCGACTTATCACGAGAAACAGTAATGGGTAATACTACATTAGGGAACAATACCGTGTTCCTGAGTGCAATAATGGGTATATCAGTCGGAAGGTTACCCTTTTCCTGCTCATCTAGTTCTTCTTCACCTAAGGGCACTATCGGCATGAATTCCATTTCCTGCTCCGACTGGCCCAAAAACATATCTAACATTGATTTCATTATAGATCGTATGACATTATTGCCTCTTAAAAATGTTTCAAAAGGTAAACATAAATGTCAATACTTATGCCAAATAGCTGAAAACTGTAATTTTTGCAGGTAGTGTGTATAGTTTATACCTTTACGCAAAGATTATCCATGAGAAAATATCATATAGTAGCTTTTTTGTCGCTTTTGTCACTTTTACTTATAGCCCCCTCATCAGGTTACAGCCAAAACAAATATGACACTAGTCGTTATGAATTTAGCCAAATCCCTACCCGAAAATTATACAGAAGTGCGGGGTTTGACGGAGCCATATTCTCTACAGCCGATATGAAAAAAACCGGCGAGAAAGAAAAGCTCACTACTTTACGTTTTACCTTATTTTTCAATATTGGACATAACTTCAATTATGATCTGAATGATCACTTCGGCATATTCACAGGTGTCAATATTAAAAACATAGGCTATATAGAAAAAGTAGGAGACAGCACTATCAAACGTCGTGTATATACTATAGGTATTCCTATTGGTGTAAAATTCGGCAATCTCTCACATAGGAATTTTGTATTTGCCGGTACAGGATTAGACATGCCTTTCAATTACAAAGAGAAAGGATATGTGACCCGTGGAAATAAAGACAAATACAATGAATGGTTCAGCTCAAGAACAGCTACATTCATGCCCTACTTTTTTGTAGGTGTATCTGTAACTCCTGGCGTTATATTCAAACTACAATACTATCCTGTCAATTTCCTAAATACAGATTATACCAGTACTGCAAACGGGATCTCTTACAAGCCATATAGTATGTATGAAAGCCTGAAACTGATAGCACTCAGTGTAGGATGGGATATACATTACAGAACTAAAAACTTGCCCCGTAATAATGCACCTAAAACTAATTTAGCATTGAGATATTAGTTATTAAATACACATAATAGAGAAAGGGTAGCCATTGGCTACCCTTTCTCTATATAAACATATTCATGGTATTATTTCAGTACTTCCTGCAGTTTGTTTTCCAAAGCTTCGCCACGAAGATCGCGTGCTACTATTTTGCCATTGGGATCTACTAAGAAATTAGCTGGTATAGCTTCTACACCATAGCTTTTTACAGATGCAGATTCCCAACCTTTCAGGTCACTTACTTGCATCCATGTCAGTTCATCTTTTTCTACTGCATCATGCCATTTGGTTTTATCATTATCCAGAGAAACACCAAGAATCACAAAATTCTTGTCTTTGAATTTCTTATAAGCAGTTACTACATTAGGATTCTCTGCGCGGCATGGTCCACACCAAGATGCCCAAAAATCAACCAAAACATACTTGCCTTTATAGTCAGACAAAGAAACTTTCTTATTGTCGGCCGATATAGATGTGATCTCAGGAGCTGTAGCACCTACTGCAGCGCCTGATGCTACGGGTACCTGATGATTAGGTATAGCTAATAATTGGTTCAATTTAACATTGAAATCCTTAGCCATTTTAGCATTAGGGAAACGACGATTTAATCCACCGGAGAATGCTGTTAAATATGCCTTTTCTACTCTTGGGTTCAACATCTGTGCTGCAAACAATGCACAAGGAAGATATGAGACGGTATCGGCGTATTGTTCTATAAAGCGGGTGAACTTCATGTTCATTTCCTTCAGATCGTTTCTGGCGCTGGCTATTATGCTATCTTTACCTTGTGCCTTCAGGCTATCCAATACAACACCCATGGTATTAAAATCGCGCAAATGCTCACTTACATTACGCAGAAAACCTTTCAGACTTACAGAGCTGGGAGAACCTGCTACTTCGTAATTCTCAAGTGTATTCCAATTTCCGGAAACTTTAATATTACCTTTCTCTACTGCTAGTAAGATATATTTGTTTTGTGGGAATCGTATTCTATATAAGCCCGGTTCAGGTGCAGTACCTGACAATTCGAATGAACCTTTGGTATCACTTTTGGTAGAATCTATTACAATAACATCGTTAATGCCCAACTCTTCCAATACCACATGCTGCTCAGGCATGTTCTTAAAATCACCTATTACGGTAAATTTATTTTTAGAACCGCTACATGCAGCTAAAAGAGTAATAGCAATAAATAAAAAAAGTAAAGATTTAATTCTCATCTACGAACAGATTTCCTTGCAAACCTAATCAATTATTTGCCTTAGGGTTGGTTATAGAATGTTAAAGTATTATGTATACACCTATTCGATATAAAGTACCCGCAGCTAGCCATAGTATTGATTTTAAAAGGATACAAGAGTTTTCCGGCAGGATCATACAGTAAATGGAACGTTAATTTTTAGATTTTTTTAACAGATATGGGCATCAGTTTATTGTTCACATTAAATTAAAGTAGCGTCAAAACTGATTGGTAACCTATAACTTACATTTGTTAGCATATATTTATTTATGAACATACCCGTTGTAGATCTACAAGATTTCATTTCAGGAGAACCACATTTAAAAAGTCAGTTTGTAAACCAATTAGGTAACGCATACGAAGAGGTCGGCTTCGTCTCAGTTAAGAATCATGGTGTACCAGATGAACTGATATCTGATCTGTACATTTTCGTTACTGCATTCTTTGCAATGAATAACGCTTCTAAAGAAGCCTACGAGATAGCTGAACTCGCCGGGCAACGAGGTTATACCTCCTTTGGGCGTGAACATGCTAAGGGATATGATGCTCCGGACCTGAAAGAGTTTTTTCAATTCGGTCAAGAAGTCCAGGACAATGATCCTATAAAATGTGAATACCCTGCTAATGTAATTGTACATGAAATACCGCAATTCACACCCACATTACTTGAAGCTTATAAAGCCCTCGAAAGATCCGGCATTGCATTACTACAAGCTATTGCTCTGTTTTTGGAACTAGATGAACACTACTTCGATCCTCATGTTCATAATGGCAATTCCATTCTTAGAGCCATTCATTATCCACCTATCACACAAGAACCTAAATCTGCCATACGCGCCGAACAACATGAAGATATCAATCTCATCACATTACTGGTAGGTGCTTCTGCCGATGGCTTGCAAATACTAACCAAACAAAATGAATGGGTAGCTGTAACTGCATTACCTGAACAAATTGTAGTGAATGTAGGCGACATGCTGCAACGCCTCACCAATAATCGGCTGAAATCTACTACGCATCGTGTAGTGAATCCACCTAGAGAAAAATGGGGTACATCTCGTTTCTCAATCCCTTTCTTTTTGCATCCTAAAAGCGATATGAATTTGGCATGTTTGGATGTTTGTATTACTTCCTCGCTACCAAAAGCATATGAAGATTATACAGCCGGTGAATATCTGGATGAAAGATTACGCGAAATAGGATTGAAAAAGTAGCTATTTATAATTCTAAGTATTAACAGCTGCTTTTTTAGCTGTCAGCAACTGTATTATTTGTCTGAAGGATTGAAAATTAAGTGGGAACTCCAGTATCACATGTAGCATTGCCAAAAAATAAAGCGCCATCAATCCTACCATATAATTTAGGTAATACAAGGTCACAGATATTACCCATAGTATTAGAATGATGACCATCCTTCCTTTAGGCACTTCATGCCATTTGATGACAGAAGTCTTGCTGAACCAGTTGAAATAATGATACGTATAAGCAAAGGCTATAAACCTAGCAATTACTATACCTGTATCTGATTCAAATATCATTTGCCTAGTTGGTTCTTTTACATTTAGGAAAAATGAAAAGATATTCTTGTTCACTGTAGACATAAAATTATCATAGATCTTTTCTGTATTAGTACTTATATGATAATTCATTCCATCCGCAGGTATTAGAAAGATGCCTATAGTACAAGCTACAAAAAAAACAAGTGACAATATTCCCGATCTGCTTTTAGATTTTAGGGCCCCTAGTAAAATGAATAGCCCTGTAAATACAAAAACATGTATAAGCGTTGGCAGAAAAATGGATAGTATAATAAGTCCGAAATGATTGGATTGTACTATCCTGGCTAATACCGCAACAAATAAGAATGCTAGCAATCTCTTTGACTGTTCCTTTACCAGAATAAATATTACAGCAGATGCAAATGCAATGAAAATGAAAAATGAACCCCAAACCACAGAATTTTTCATGAAGTAAGCTGTAGTAGGCACACTTTCGTCAAGTTTGCCGCCATTCATTAAGCGTGTAAACAAAAAGTACAGATTGGGTAATACACATAATACGCATAGTAGCGCCAAAACAATATAGTCATTCTTACCGGGCGAATAGAATTGTTTCTTCTTCAACCATGATATCTCTGTCAGATAATGTAACGGCCCTAAGACAGCATACATGAACAACAATATCTCGAATGGTAGGACTAATGCAACAGCGCTAGCCACCAGCATCAAGCCCATATTCATATAGTTCAACCGATCTTCATTCATACATATGCGTTCAATATAAAAGTAAAGAATATTTTCCCATGTATACTCGGCAATTCCTACAACAAAAAAGTCCTGACTAGTGGTCAGGACTTGCTACTATTAGTATGTTTCAGTAAACTTTATTTGAACTGAGGGATCAGGTCTTGCGCCAGTTTCACCATCTTATTGATGCCATCTTCAGGTAAGTTACCTTTCTTGAACTCGCCTAATACATCAGACAATTTCATTTCCATTTGTTGCAAGAATGCTTCTTCAAAAGCTTTCATATTCTTAACTGGTACTTCACGAACCAGGTTATTAGTACCTAAGTAAATGATTGCTACTTGTTTTTCCACACTGTATGGAGAATATTGCGCTTGTTTCAGGATTTCCACGTTTCGTGCACCTTTATCCAATACAATCTTAGTTGCAGCATCCAAATCACCACCAAACTTAGAAAACGCTTCCATTTCACGGTACAGGGCCTGATCGAGTTTCAGAGTACCTGCTACTTTCTTCATGGATTTGATCTGTGCATTACCACCCACACGACTTACAGAAATACCTACGTTGATAGCCGGACGAATACCTGCGTTGAACAAGTTAGACTCTAGGAATATCTGTCCGTCCGTAATAGAGATAACGTTTGTTGGGATGTAAGCAGATACGTCACCCGCTTGTGTTTCAATGATCGGCAATGCTGTCAATGAACCACCGCCTTTCACCATATGTCGAATGCTTTCCGGCAGATCGTTCATGGTCTTAGCTATCTCATCATTAGCGATAACCTTAGCAGCGCGTTCTAGCAAACGACTATGCAGATAAAATACGTCACCGGGATATGCTTCACGTCCTGGAGGACGACGCAGCAACAATGATACCTCACGGTATGCCACAGCTTGTTTAGACAGATCATCATAAACAACCAATGCAGGACGACCGGTATCACGGAAAAACTCACCTACCGCTGCACCTGCAAACGGAGCGAAGAACTGCAATGGAGCAGGGTCAGCTGCAGAAGCCGCAACGATAATAGTATAAGCCAATGCACCATTTTCTTCCAGAGTTTTCATCACACCTGCAATGGTAGATGCTTTCTGGCCAATAGCTACATATATACAGTATACCGGTTTACCTGCAGCAAAGAATTCTTTTTGATTAATGATGGTATCTACGCAGATAGCAGTTTTACCAGTCTGACGGTCTCCGATAACCAACTCACGTTGTCCACGACCTACTGGGATCATAGCATCTATCGCTTTGATACCGGTTTGCAATGGTTCCTTTACAGGCTCACGGAAGATAACACCCGGTGCTTTACGCTCCAGTGGCATTTCATATACCGGACCTGTAATAGGGCCTTTACCATCTATTGGTTCACCCAATGTATTGATAACACGTCCTACCATTCCTTCGCCTACATTGATAGAGGCGATCTTACCGGTACGGCGCACTTTTGCACCTTCTTTAATGTCTCCGCTCTCACCCATCATTACCACACCCACATTGTCCTCTTCAAGGTTCAATGCGATGGCTTTCACACCACTTTCAAATTCTACCAATTCACCTGAACGAACGCCGTTCAAGCCATACACACGGGCAATACCATCACCCACCTGCAACACGGTACCTACTTCTTCTAAGTCAGCAGAAACATTGAAGTTGCTTAACTGCTGGCGTAATATCGCCGATATTTCATCCGGTTTGATCTCAACCATGATATGCTTTATTTATAACGTTATTAAAATATACTTTTTACTGTTTTTCTCTTTTCTAATTAGCGCAGCTCGCTCACATACAGGTTCTTCAAGAAATTCTTTTTCACATCATTCAGATCACGACGGATACTTGCATCTATCAGCTTATCATCCATTTCAAGAATGAAACCACCTATGATGTCCTCATCTATTTCTGTCTTCAGTTCTACACTATGTTCAGGCATATTGCTTACCAGTTTACCCAGTATAGATTGTTTCACACTATCATCTACTTGTACAGCTGTTGTCAGTTTCACAGTTCTGATATTCTTCATCAGATTATATTGTGTGACTACTGCTTTAGCTATCTCAGGCAAATTACCTTCACGTCCTTTACGTATCAGCAAGTCTATAAAAGCTTTTGCCAGTACTTTGATACGTCCTTCCAATACAGCACTTACAATTACTAATTTCTTATCTGCCTTGATAACAGGGCTACGCAACATCACTACAAACTCATGACTCACATTACATATCTCATCCAGCACATTTACATCATGCAGCAGTTCTTCCAGACAATTTTGTTCAATTGCCAGATCCAGCAGCGATTTTGCATAACGTGAGGCGAGACGGGGATTTTGCATGTTATCTTATTTTGTCAATTGGGTAATACTCCAAAGCTCAATGCTCTGTTGCTTAGTTCATTTTTATTTCTTCAGCCAGTTTCTTGATATAGTTATTCTGGTCTTCACCACCTGCCAATTGCTTACGCAATATCTTCTCAGCTACTTCTACTGCCAGATTACCTATTTCATTCTTCACTTCTGTAAGAGCAGCCATTTTCTGCTGTGTGATCTGCTGATGTGCATCAGCTATCATCTTATCAGCTATCATTCTGGTATCTTCTTTAGCCTTAGTTACTATTTGCTCGCTTTGTTGTTTAGCTTCTTTCAGCATCTGAGCACGCTCTTCACGAGCCTGAACCATCAATTTCTCATTTTCTGATTTCAGTTGTGCCATTTCTCCTTTCACACGCTCAGCTGTAGCTATAGACTCTGCTATACCTTTTTCGCGTTCGCCCAACATAGACAATATTGGCTTCCAGGCAAATTTGCGCAAAATGAATAATACGAGCAAGAACGCTACGAGCGTCCAGAAAAATAAACCGAGTTCCGGGGTCAGCAAATCCATGTTTGACTATTTAATATATTATATACTAGAATAATGTTCTTAAAGTTTAAATAACTGCACTCGCGGCCCTTTGCGTTGAGTGCAGTTAATTTTTTCGTACTGTCTTACAGTACAATAGCTAACAGACCAGCGATAACGCCGAACAGTGCCACACCCTCTACGAAGGCTGCAGTCAAGATCATGTTTGCGCGGATGTCTCCCATCGCTTCCGGTTGGCGGGCGATAGCTTCTACCGCACCTTTACCGATCTGACCAATACCTACACCTGCACCTAATGCAGCGATACCGGCACCGATTGCTCCACCAGCTGCGGCTACGCCGCCTGCTGCTAACATAATGGTGTTGATTAACGACATGTTATATGTATTTAATTAATAAAAAAAACTACGCTATTGCTTTATCTTCTGTTCCATGATGATCATGTGCATCATCATGTCCGTGTGCTTCTTCTGTTGCCTGTCCTATAAACACTGCTGTCAGATTAGTAAAGATAAAGGCCTGTATTGCCGCTACCAGTAATTCCAACATGAACATGAATACAGAGAAGGCTATGGATACCGGCATAAAGCCCCATCCTGCAATCTTACTCAATGCACCGAAAATAAATATCATCGAGATAACACTCAATATGACAATGTGTCCCGCCAACATGTTGGCGAAAAGACGTATCATAAGTGCTATCGGCTTAATAAACATAGACATGATCTCTATAAGTACCAATAATGGTTTTACCCATCCCGGTACTCCCGGAGGATTCAATAAGTGACTCCAGTAATGCTTGTTACTCTTGGCCATCATTACTATGAATGCCAGTAATGCCAAACAGGCTGTCACTGCTATATTACCCGTAAAGTTTGCGCCACTTGGCAACAGACCCAATAAGTTGTTGATCCAGATAAAGAAGAATATAGACAGTAACAAAGGCATATAACCCATGTACTTATGTCCCAAATTCGGCTTGGCTACTTCGTCACGTATAAAAGAGATGATAGCTTCCAGTGCATTTTGAAAACCCGATGGTGCGGTCATCACTCCATTCTTCTTGTATTTGCCAGCCGCTTTCGTCATGATAAACAGTAGTATTATTACCCCTATGATCATCGAAAAAACATTCTTAGTAATAGAAAGGTCATACACTGCAGATCCGTCATCGGCTACCAGTTTTTCTTTCATACCTCTTTCCAGGTGCAATCCTTGATAACTACCGCTTACCATAGAGCTAGGCGCAGTACCCGGGTGCCAATCTTCGAATTTTGAAGATAAGAACACAGATAATCCTTTACCCGGCTGATATACGATCATTGGCAATGGCATAGCCCATTCTGTGGCAGGCGCACCTTCGTGTTCTATACTCAGTACATGCCATTCGTGAGAATCCGCTATGTGGCCAAATATCACTTTGGTAGCGTCAAAACCTTTTTTCTCGCCGGCTGGAGCCTCTGTAGCAGCACCGGTTTTTGCAGGTTCTTCTGCAAACACAGGCATCGCTGTGCACAGCAATGCGAAAACCAATAAGAACAAGGAAAACAGACGTTTATAGCTCATCACCAACTCTGAAAATTTGCGCAAAGATACTTTTTTTAAGTTCATAAAAAAGTCGTGTCCATATTTTTATACAACATCATGGCCCTTTATATTAAATATCCTTTTTTTATCTATAAATGCGCCAAAAACTATTCCATATCTAATTAATAACTATGGCATAATAACATCTTATTCACGCATTAAAAAATGAAATTTAATCACTTCAAAAAATATTAAGTCGTATTTTTGACCTCTAATTTCAAAAAAGCACATATATGCAAGAATTTGGTAAAAAAAATCCGGCAGCCAATTTAGCTGACCTGGGACTGAACGTAGGTAT
>Ga0194037_1001744_pt1 | contig 15253 bp, 7 predicted proteins | sample JunL306m_MetaG_FD_148653 | JGI IMG/M metagenome (GOLD analysis project Ga0194037, IMG submission 148653) | Anoxic zone freshwater microbial communities from boreal shield lake in IISD Experimental Lakes Area, Ontario, Canada - Jun2016-L304-6m | ecosystem: Environmental > Aquatic > Freshwater >...
GCCTCTACCCTCCCCCCCAAGAGTTCGACCAGCCGCTTCACCAGGGTCAGGCCAAGTCCTGTGCCATCGTAGCGGCGGGAGAGCGTACTGTCCACCTGGACAAAGGGTTTGAAAAGTTTTTTCATATCATCGGGGGAAATGCCGATTCCCGTATCCCTGACGATAAACCGAATCTCCCGCTGCTCCGCGTCGCCGATGACTTCGAGGCAGACCTCCCCTTCTTCCGGGGTAAACTTTACTGCGTTCCCGAGGAGGTTGATGAGAATCTGTTTCAGTCGCCGCTGGTCGGAGTTGAACCGCTCCGGGATCCGGAGTTGGGTCATGCTCAGGGCGATCCGCTTCTTGATCGCCATCTCCCTGATAAACGTCAGACACGAACGGCAGAGATCTTCCAGCGAGAGCGGCTCTATCGACAGATCCAGCTTGTCGGCCTCGATCCGGGAGAGATCGAGGATGTCGTTGATGAGGGTCAGCAGATGTCGGCCGCTTTCGTCAATAATCGTGAGGTAGCGCCGCTGCTTCTCGGCGGCGAGGCTGATATCCTGATCCAGGAGGACTTCGCACATGCCGAGGATCGAGTTCAGGGGGGTACGGAGTTCATGGCTCATGGTGGTGAGAAAAGCGCTCTTGGCCAGATTGGCCGCCTCCGCGAGACTCCGGGCTTGGATTAACTCCTCTTCAAACCGCTTCCTCTCGGTTATATCCGACATCACGGTCAGGAAAAGCGTACTTCCCTGATCGTTGATGGTCGTGCCGCTGAAAATTCCGGTGCGCTGCTTACCGTCCTTGGTCTGTACGGTCAGTTCGTAGGCGTCTAGCAACCCGGTCTCAAACAGCAGGCGAGCGGCTTGCCGCTGCGCCGCCGCATCGGGGAAGAGTCCCAGATCACTGGCGGTTCGTCCGAGGATTTCGTCGGAAGTATAACCGATGGTCCTCCGGAGCGCCTCGTTGACTCCGACGAATTGACCGGTGTCGGCCGTGCTGATGGCCAGCGGTGTGGGGTTGTGTTCAAAAATTTTCTGAAACTTGTCGTGCGCCGCCTGGAGACTCGACATGTCCTTGCTGATGCCGTAGATCCCCTCCCGGCCGTCCCAACGCCCCCGCCATATCCGGGTCTCCACCGGCAGCAGACCACCGTCCTGTTTCCGTAGCGGCAACGGGCACAAGTCCCTCTCTCCGCTAAACATGGCCGCAAGAATCTCCCCGGCTTCCTCTCGACATGAGTCGGGATGCAGGTCAAGGATCTTCATCCGTGACAACTCCTCGGAGTCATAGCCGAGTTTGCGGCAGACAGCCGGATTGGTATACAGGATCGCGCCGTCAAGTGCGCTGATGAAGATCAGGTCGTCGATGGTCTCGAAAAACATCCGGTAGTTGTCCCGGCTCTCCCGCAGCGACTCCTCCGTCAGCTTGAGGTGGGTGATGTTTTCGTGAGAAACCACCACCCGGATTGGTTCTTGTCCCGGCAACTTGGATACCTTGGCGATGAACCAGCGCCGCTCGGTGAGGGAGTGGCAGGGGTATTCCCTGCTGAAATCGGTTAGCTCGCCCCGTATGACTCGACGGATACCGGCCGCGAACTCCACGGCATCTCCGTCCGACACCCCTTGGGCGTCGTCGCAGACCCTCAGATAATTGCTCCCTTCACCATGGCAGGGGAACAAAAGTCCATTGATCTGGGCAAAGTCGCGCCAGGATTTGTTGGTGGCGATAATAACCCCTTCCTCGTCCAGCACGCAGATCTCAAACGGGATGGTATCCAGGGTAGCCCAAATAAACTGTTCGGAACTCCGGATATTCCGCCGCGGTTGGTCGTTTTCCGGAGACACCTGCTTGCCTAAGCTGTAGAAACCGGTCATGGGTACACCATTGCGCATGAGAGTAAGGGTCGCTCCCCGGTTGGATCGGGAGGAGACCGCCGTTTTCCAGGGGTCATTGTGAAGCATAACCTGTCGGGAGTCAATCAGAGGCTTTTACAATTTTACAAATTTGCAATTACCTACCGTAGTGAATACAGCTCCGCCAGATAGGAACTTCGCACATAGGGACCACTCTCCACATGCGCGAATCCGAGGGCAAGCGCCTGCTCCCGGTATCGCTCAAACCGGTCCGGCGGGATGAATTCCCGGACCGGGGCATGCCCCCTGCCGGGGGGCAGATACTGCCCCACACTCAGGTAGTTACACCCAACCTCTCGCAGTTCGGTAAAGAGCCGTAGCGCCTCTTCTTCCGTCTCCCCTAATCCCACCATGATCCCCGATTTGGTCTTTAGCTCCGGCGCCAGCTCCCGCGCCAGGGCGAGCAGCGTCAGCGACCGACGATAGTCGGCCCCCTGCCGGAGCCCATAGAGCCTCGGCACGGTCTCCATGTTGTGGCCAAGAATATCCGGTCGGGCCCCGACGACCGTCGCGACGGCTTCCCGGCTGCCGCCAAAATCGGGAATCAGCAGTTCCACGGCCGTGGCGGGCGCTCTCTCTCGGATTGCCGCGACCGTGGCGACAAACCACGCCGCGCCGCCGTCGGAGAGGTCATCACGGGTAGGACTTGTAATCACCACGTGACGGAGGTTCAACCGGACCACGGCTTCCGCCACCCGCGCCGGTTCGCCGGGATCAGGGGTGACCGGCTGTTCCTTTCTCACCGCGCAAAACGAGCAGAGGCGAGTGCATGCCTTGCCAAGGATCAAAAAAGTTGTCAACTTCCGACTGAAGCAGTCGGTGATGTTGGGGCAGCATGCCTCGCGGCAGACGGTGTTGAGTCCGAGGTCGCCGACAAGCCGATCCATTTCGGCGTGGACGCCCGGACGGATCTTTTTTTGCAGCCATACGGGCTTGCGGGTTATCCGGATCACGTTTCATCCCTCCTCTATCGCTTGTAACGGCATCACACCGAAAAATCAACATATATATACTCCGCCGCGGATGATAGCGTGCTTGTCCGGGAAGCCATTCATCACTTGACAAACAGACCCCGGATAAGGTTAATAGTATACCGATTACATGAGAGCCCCCGGCAAAAGTCCGTTTACTCTTCGATACCTCGGGGCGAGCGGACTTTTGCCGGATATAATTCCCACGTTACAGGAGGAACAGAATGGAACCCGTCAGAAAATATGCCTTCACCTGGGGTCTGCTCGGTAATATTGAGATCGGACGACCCAACTTGGGCGCGATGACCCGGCTTGAGGTGTACCGGCTCATGCAGTTCTGCTTTCGGGGCATCCTGGAACGTAAATACGGAACCGCGGAAGCCGATCTCTACAGGTCGGCATCATTACGCTCAAGGAAGTCGACTGCTGGTGTACGGGCGACCGGACCTGCCGCTTCACCGCTCAGGCCGTAGTGGTGTAACTCCGCATGGCTGATATTACCCGTGATATACTGAGAGAACTGGCCATGGGCCGGTTGCCGAGCGAGATCCCTGAAGGGGGCGACTATGCCGACGAACTGAAGGGAGTCGTGGCCTACCTTGACAAGGTACAACAATTCGCCAGGGCGCTTGCCACCGGGGATCTATCCTTTACGTTGAGTGGCTATGGTGGGACATTGGCGGGCAGCCTCAAGGCTCTTCAATTGAGCCTGAGACATTTGACATGGCAGACCAAGCAGATCGCCGCAGGTGACCTGACGCAACGAGTCGATTTTCTGGGTGAGTTTGCCGTTGCTTTCAACTTCATGGTGGCCAGCCTCGACAAGGTCAGACAAGAATTGGTTCACCTGGGTACTCATGACGCCTTGACCGGACTCAACAATCGGGCTTTTTTCGATGGAGAGATGGAACGGCTGGCCAAGGGGAGGCAATTCCCTGTCACTCTTATTATGGCCGATCTGGATGGTCTAAAGGGGATTAACGACAACTACGGACAAGAGGCCGGTGATCTCCTGATTCAGCGAGCCGCGTGCGTTCTGGTGCAATCGTTCCGGGGGGACGATGTGATTGTTCGGCTTGGCGGCGACGAATTCGCTATCATCATGCCGACCGCCGACGCTACGGCGGCCGCCGACGCCGTCGACCGTATCAGCATGCAGCAGGCTGCCGTCAACGAGATCGAAGGCCCCAAGGTCCATTTTTCGATCGGTATCGCCGTCGCTACCTTGGGAAGCGAATTGAGCGAGGCATTCAAAAAGGCTGACGAGAGAATGTATGAAAACAAGGCGGCCAATAAGGTGTCACGGGCCGCCGCCGCAATGTTGACGTCAATTATCCCCTGCATCCCCTTCATCCCTGTGAATCATGATTTAAAACCTGAATTTAACAGGGATACAGGGGATACAGGGGATACAGCCGTTTCGATACATATCGACAAAACCGGAGATCAGCCGCATCCTCGCCGGGTCAAGGCGGAGTGTCGCCAAGAATTTCTATTTCACCGTCAACCGGTCGATCACGAGTAATCCCTTGCCCACGGTCAATGCACCTTGGAGGAGGGAATAACCCGGCCGGTCCAGATAGTTGGCGGCATATCCCCCCTTGACGGCGACCGCCTTGGCCTCATTGAGGATCAGGTTTTCAGTAAAGGAAAACTCTCGGACGAGGATGGTCTGGCCGGCGAGGGCTGAGTTGTACGCGGCCTGGAGTGTGTCATGGTAGGCGCCCGTCCCGTCGATCATGGCCGGCTTGACGTAGCTGAAGGTTGCGTTCAGCCTGATCTCGCTCCCTTGAGAAATGTCGCAGGTCGCGGAGGCGCCGTTACACGAGCAGACGCCGTTACACTCCCCGCTCCAGCCGGTAAACAGGGATGACGTTGAAGGCGTAGCCTTCATTATCACGCGCGAGCCGATGGCGAAATTATAGCCGCAGCCGGTTCCGGTACTTGAGCAGGTGATTCCCGTCGGATCACTGTGTACCGCGCCGCCGCCATCGCCGCTTATCGTGACGGCGAGACGGGGAAAGACGGCGGCAACGGCTTGTTGCACGGAGTCGTTCCGCATAAAGGTGTTCCACACCAACCCGGAGCGGTAGTTTTCCAGCATGAGCAGAATCGCCCCCTGATCAATCGAGAAATACGCGGCCTTGTACCGGGGATAGAGTGAAATTGCCGACTTATCCGTCAGTTGCCCAAGGTTGCTGTCGTAAACCTTGATCGTTTTCAGGCGGTCGATATCCGTATAGGAGTCCCGGAAACCATACCAGCCGGTCCAGAGTTGGGTGTTCTGGTAAAAATTCCGCATCAGTTCGGTGACATGGCCAACCGGTATCCCGCCATGCCTCCCGCTGAAGCCGATCATGCTGATGCCGCCATACGGGGCGACCGTCCCTTCCGTTTCCCAGTTGGCGCCGCCGCTTACATCGACATTGCCGTTCGGACGCGCACCGTTGCCCCCCAGATAGATATCGTGCAACCCGGCGGGAACACCCTCGGCCGCGGTCATGCCCCAACTTTTGTCGTTGTAGGTGGCAACATTCGTGTGCCCCTGACCATCCACCCCGGCAATGGCAAAGTCACGATTGGCCAAACCCGCCTGAACCGAGTTCTTCCACCAGTTCACACCCACTGCATCCCGCATTCCATACAGGTCGTACCAACAGTTGGCAAAAAAATACTGGAACATGGACCCGTTATACGACACGATCAGCTCGCGCCCGTTATAGGAGCGCACGTACCGGTTCCAGGCATAGAAAACATCCGACGAGACCGGATGGGTCGGGGATGCTATGGCCAGGAGGTCAATAAGGATGTTTTCATCAGTGGCATAATCCCAGTGACCGGGGGTAAAACCATTCTCGGGACTCCAGCCCATGTAGAAGCGATTATAATTGGGGCCGGGGGTCCGGTCGAGGAACCAGTCCCATTCGACCCGCCGGTAGAGGTTGTCGGCCAAGGCTACGATGGAGGCGTTGGTGACGAAGTATTCCCGTGCGGTAATGACCCCCGCCATCAGAATGGCCGTATCGATAATCGATAACTCTGAGGCGCCCTTGCGCAGCCCGGTGGAAGCTTCGAGGAAGTGATAGAAAAACCCTTTGTAGCCGCTCATGCCGGATTTTGGATTCCCTTGCGGCGTTGTCGCGAGGTTCGTCAACACCTTGAGCACATACGCCTCGGCGGCGGGCCGGGTGATCCACCCTCGCTCGGCGCCGATGACCATGGCCGTCAGACCGAAGCCGGTGCCGGCGATGGTGGCCAAGTCCCGGTAATGGACACGATCAAACACCAGGCCGGTGACAGGATCGACGGCATCCGGAAAATACTGGAAATTGCGCCGTTCGACCAGATCGAGAAAAGCGTCGCCGGCAAAATCCGGCGCGGTCGTGAAGCTCTGATCAAGATCGATGAACTGCAGGTCATCAACATACAGCGCGCCCGTTTTGTCTTTTACCATGGCGTAATCAAATGAAATGACGACCTCTTTGAGTCTGGTGAGGTCGAACTCTCCGATAACCTTGAGATCAGCGTTGTTCGTTGAAACGAAATATTGTCGCCACTCACTGTCGGAAATATTCCGGAGCACGGCAGAGGCGCAGCCGGTTGTATACCCATTGTTTGCCCCCCAGTTGACATCGTGAAACTCAACCTTGACCGTTCCCGGGTTGCCGCCGGCCGCACCCTTAAGCCAGAGTGACAGTTTCTCCGTGAACGACAGGTCCTTGGTTGGGGTTGGTCCATCGGGTACCCCCATAAGGCTGTAATAGTAGACGTAGGCGCTTGTCTGGTCCAACGGAAACGAGTAGGTGATCTTATGCGCGTTCGGTAGTGAATGCGCCTCTCCGCCGTCCGGGGTATGAGAAACCTCAAGGCCGGCGCTGACGCCGGCGCCGCTAAAGCCGACTGCGGCAGGTCCAAAAAATTCGTTAAGGTTCAAGTCAATTCTTCCCGGCAGCAACACGCGACCGTCAAAGTCATCCAGAAGGTACGGCACACCGATTTGTCTGATATCAACGGGAGTTTGCTCAGGCAACACCAATCCGGGATATGTGGTCAAGGGGGCGGAAGAGTCGACAAAGGTGATATCGTCAACCAGCAGAGCGCCTATCGGGTTGGACGCCGAGCGGTGATCCAGGGAAAGCACGACTTCCACGATGCTGGATGGATCAAAAGAACCGATGATGGTCAGAAAGGCGGGATCAATCGGCGCCAGCCACTGTTTCCAAGAAGATGAACTTATACCGCTCAGATATGCGTAGGCGCAGCCGTTCTGCCCCTGAGAACCGGCCCAATTCCGATCGTGAAACTCCAGTTTGACCCGACCGGGATTGACGGCGCCCCCCTTCAGGTAGAGTGACAGGCTCTTCTTCGCCGAGTTGAGATTCAGGGTGTTGACGTAGTAGTCCAGATAGAGAATAGCCGGTTTCGCGGTATATCCTTCCTGAATCAGACGCAGCATCCGGATGCGGTAACCGGGGTTGTCATAGGTTAGCGTAACGGTTGCGCCGGCATTGATTGGTGGGGAATCCATGGCATATGTGTTGCCGTCGTCAGCCAATATCTCAAGTTTCAAATACTGGTAAAAGGAACTGCCGTTTTTAACATCCATCACGATCTGATCTGGCGCTTCGGCGTCAAAGCAGCCGGTGGAGTAGAGCGCCCACTTGAATGACCCGGAAGTCACGGTCAACTTGAGCGAGGTCGCGCCCTCTGTTTTCCAGTCCGAGCTGTACTCAAGTGAATGCTGATCACCCCATTCAGGCGCATGCCAGTTGTGTGTCTCAAAGTTGTCGATCATCCGGAATCGGACCTCGGCGCCGGACATGGCAGGGAGCAGGAGAAGCAAAAGCAACAACGCAAGGAAGAGTTGATGACAATGGGAAAACACGACAAATCGCGACATGGAGTACCTCCCCGTTGTTAAAATGCCCCGTCAAGCCTTATTGCGCCTTCATGTACAGGTAAAGTACAATGCCTGCTTCAGCCGTTGACACGCACGATAACACGTATTACAGTGCGCATAAAATGAGAATCAGGAGAAAGTCATGTCAATAACCTACAATACTCATGCTCCACGTCGGCACGTGAACTTGACCGCCAACAGTGAACTCGTGACGATGGTTCGTCGAGAAAAGGGGAACCTCTCCGCGATGTTAGAGCAATCCATGCTGGACTTTCTTGTCGAAAGGGAGTTGCTCCGATGGAAGGAGGAAAACCGGACATCCTTTGACTCTTACAATCGGATGATTGCGGAACGCGGAACGCTTGCCGACGACATTGGCATGTCCCTCTGATGGCTCAGTTCGATGTCTATCACAACCCTGGAGCGCGTACCGGCAAACATGCTCCGTATCTCGTGGAAATCCAGGGGCGTTTTGTCGAGTCATTGTCGACGTGCGTGGTAGCGCCCCTCGTTCGCGGGGAATATTTCATCGGGGCATCGGTGCTTAATCCCCTCGTCCCGGTCAATGGCGAGGAATACTACCTCTCCCCGGCCGAAATGACTGCGGTATCAAGAACCATTCTCGGCCGGCCGGTTGCATCGCTCACAGCGTATCGTACGGAAATTATCGCGGCAATTGATCGCCTGCTGCTGTAACTCACCAGTACAATCAGTTACATACAACGGACGCGGCAACGCCCCCGGTCGGATAACCGATGCCGGAGGCGCTGCTGAACATTGATTACCTGTTACGACTCACTTGATAGCCAAGCCATCCACCACCAAGCTCCCACTACTAATAGTCAGGACACCCTGGATTGTCGTTACGCCGGTCAGGGTTGTGAAGCCGGCATCGTAACCACCCCTGAGCGTAATGGACCTTCCCGCGACATCGAACACCAGATTTTCCAGGAGCGTTGCCCGTTGCGCCTTGATGAGTGAAGTAGAGCCGGCGGCATGGTATGCGTCCATGATGAAGGAGAAGTACTGAGTGGGAGTTCCTATCAACTGTACCTGCTTACCTGATGCGTCGGTAAACAACGCGCTGCAATTCTTCACCCCGTCAACAGTTACCGGACAGATCAGGGTGCCGCCACAAGAGAGACAATCCCCACCCCATCCCTGAAATTGCGAATTGCTGGTAGTGGCGAGGAGGTTAACGCTGCTTCCGGCAGGATATAACTTGGCGCAAATTCCCGACTGCGGTGAAGCAGTACAGGAAATGCCGTCCCCATTGTTGACGGACCCATTACCGCTGATAGTTGTCGAAAGAGTGTACCAAGTATCGAACAGAGCAGTGTATGAGGGAATTGCACTGTTCGCGCTGACGTGATGCGACAAGGCGCCGTTGTCGGACCAAGACGTGAAGAGATATTGTACCCCAGATGTTCCTGACTGTAATACTGTGGTCCCGATGGTATGACTGCTGCCGGGAATCCAGGTATAGGTTTGTGGGCTGGTTACCGTGTACCCGTCCACGGTAATCACCAGACCGGATGGATTCGTACCCACGGTGACGTTTACCAGAGTTAGCCCGGTTCCGGTCAGCCCCACTGTCATGACCGGATTATCAGGATCGTTGGAGGGGATATTCAAGCCGGCCGACTTTGTCCCGCCGGTGTTGGGCGTAAAGACGATCTGCATGGTGCAACTTGCTCCGGGAGCCAAGCTGCTACCGCAAGTACCTCCGGTTGCGAGACTAAACAGAGTTGCATCCGTACCCGTGAAACTGTTGTTTCCAAGTAACAGGTCGGCTTGGCCGTTATTGGTGACCGTTACCGGCCGCGGTGTGGAACTGACACCGATAGTTGTTGTTCCTAAATCGAGGGTCGCTGGCGAGACACCAACAGCCGGAGTGATTCGCACTATCCGGGATAAGCTGGGGATGGCGTTCACGAAAACCGTGGCGAGGTAATAGCCTTCCGTCATGCCAGTGAGAGGAATTGAAGTAAACGAGGTGGCGTTCCAGCCACTGGCCGCGTCGGGCCGCACAAAAAACATCTGGCCGTTATCTACCTTTTGCAGATGGAGTAGCGGGTAGTTGGTGGGAGAACTGTTGGTAGAGCCGGATGATGTCTCCGAATCGCCCATGAAACCGCTACCGGTAACCACCAACTTGGATGGCTCCCCTGGTGAAGAGAACGCCATCTGGGTCACGAGCGGTCGGCGCGAATCCGGGAAGCCGAGGCCGGAATTGTAAAGCTCGGCGCTGGAGAGGAAAGAGCCATTATAACCGCCGGCAAAAAGAACGCGACCATTGGGGAGAAGAACTGCCTCGAATTCCCGTCGGGCATCCGGCATGGTTACCGTAGTTACAAATTTCCCTGTAACGGGATCATATGTCTCAACACTGTTCAGGTGGCCGGAAGCATTCGATCCTCCGGCAATTAAAACCATGCCGTTCGGCAATAGTGTTGCGGCATGGTTTGATCGATCCGTGTCCAACATGCCGGTTAGCTTGAAGGTCTCCGAAACTGAATCATAAATTTCGGCGCTTGCGGTATACGTAGAATCAGACTGACCGCCAACGATGAGCACTCGGCCGTCAGACAGGAGCGTAGCCGTGTGACCATAACGGGGCGTTGTCATAGCGCCGACAGTGGAGAAAGTCTTGGTCTTCGGATCATAGATCTCAGCCGTAGCCAGAGTAGATCCATTATATCCTCCGGTCACCAGAACGCGGCCATCAGTGAGGAGTGTCGCGGTGGACATGTGTCGCGCCACGCTCATGCCGCCGGTCGCGGTAAAGGAGTTCGTAGCGGGATCGTAGAGTTCGGCCGTGGTATAATAGTTGTTCCGCTCGCTACCTCCGGCTATAAGCACCCGCCCGTCTGGGAGTTTGGTGGCGGAATGACGGGCTCGTTTTGTCCCCATACCGCCGGTTACAGAGAAGCTCCCGAAAGAGGGATCGAAAACCTCGGCGCTACTCAGTACATCATTGTCGGTGGCGCCGCCGGTAATCAGCACCTTGCCGCTCGATAACAGTGTTGCCTGATGGTTGCCGCGCTTTGTGATCATACTTCCGGTGGCGGTGAAACTAGCTGTCGTCATATCGTACAGGTCGGCGGCTGCGGAATATGCCCCAAGGTTATATGCGCCTCCGGCCAGGAGCGCCTTACCGTTTGGTAGCACCGTGGCGGTGAATAAACCGCGAGCCGCGTTCATACTGCCTGTCGTGGTAACAGTCGGCGAGACATACGTGAATAATTCGGCGCTGTTTATATGACCACTACCGTTCTCTCCGCCAACCAGAAGAACTCTACCGTCGGGAAGCAGTGTAGAGGTATGATAGACCCTTGCCGTAATCAAGCTCGCAGTCGCGGAAAACTGTTCCGTTACCGGGTCGTAGATGTCTGCTCCTGAACCATTCCCACCGGCTATATAGACCTTGCCATTCGGAAGCAGCGTTGAGGTATGATGATCACGAGCCGCCTGCATATTCGTGGTGGCTGTGAATGTTCCTGTTATGGAATCGTATAACTCGGCGGACGTCAACGTCTGACCAGTGTTGTTGATCCCTCCGGTAATGAGTACCTTACCATTGGCAATAAGGGTGGCGGTGAAAAGAACTCGGGCATTGTTCATGCTGCCGGTCGCGGAAAACTTACCGGAAGCAGGGTCATAAATTTCGGCGCTGTTTGTTGCATAATACGTGGAGGCCGTCGTACCTCCGGCGATGAGTACTCTACCGTCGGGGAGAAGGACTGCGGAATGCGCGGCGCGCACCTGAGTCATAGCGCCCGTTGCAGAGAATGTTCCTGATGCAGGGTCATACAGTTCAGTTGGAGTTGCTATTGTTGAAGAAGGACCGTGTCCACCGGCAATAAGAACTTTACCATTGGCAAGCAGTGTCGCTGTCGCTTGATGGCGCACCGTCGTCATGTTGCCGGTTAGGGTGAATTGGCCGGTGGCCGGATCATATATTTCACAACTGCTCTGTCGCGCCGGAGAGTTGCCAAAGCCGCCTGCTATAAGAACCTTGCCGTTTTGCATGAGAGTTGCCGTATGCCACATCCGGTGTGCATTCATGTCTCCTGTCGGTGTAAACATGCCTGTGGCAGGATCGTAGAGTAGCGCTGTCGCAAGAATGTTGCCATCACCTCCGTCGGCGCCATCACCACCACCGGCGATCAGTATCTTGCCGTTGGGGAGCAAGGTTGTGGTATGACCATGTCGTGGGGTAGGCATGCTTCCTGTGCTGCTAAGCGTAGTCGCGTCTTGTCTGAATATCGCCTTGACGCCCTTGGCCGCATCCATGGTGACCGCGCACGATCCGGTCCCCGTGCAGGCCCCGGACCAGCCGCCAAAGTTGGTGCCGATACCCGCGCTCGCCGTCAGGGTGACCACCGACCCGCTGAGGTAGTTCGCCGTGCCGGTCGCCCCGCTCCAGATGATCGCGCTGCTGTCCGGCGTCACCGTCCCCGAACCGTTCCCCGTCTTGGTCACGGTAAGGGTCCGCCAATCCGGAAGCGCCACCGGGCTGGTCAGCGGATAATTATCCTGGTAGGAGCCGCTCGCAATCACATACGGGTTGTCGACGAACCCATCGCCATTGGCGTCCGGTGTCGTCCAATCGCTCCAGTAGTTCCCCCCCTTAGGCGGGCTGTTATCCCAAGAGTCGGCCTGTGAAGAATCGTCGCGGGCCTGGGTTGTGTTGCCGTTCAGGTTGTTGTTATAGATGTGGTTGTTGTAGTTGGGGTAGGTCGCGTTATTGTCAATCCTGATCCCTGCCTGGTTACCCGTAATGACATTGTTACGCACCGTGCTGTTGCGCACTGACATATAGAATCTGATGCCGGCACCGCCATTTCCGCTAATTATGTTATTCTCAATAAGTTCGTTGTCGCCGTTCAACCCCCCAATGGACATACCATCGGCCGCGTTTGCCGTGATGCTGTTCTTCGTGATCGTACAGTTTGTGGCGGTATCCGTGCCGACACCAACTTGATTATTGTAAATCTGATTGTTTTCCAGGGTCCAAGAGGACCAGCCAATCACAACACCGGTCCCGTTCCCATAGATGCGATTGCCACGCGCAATCGTGCCGTCCGTCGTGACGTAGCCGAGGAGACCGGTCTCGGGATTGGAGTAGATGTCGTTGTTTTCGATGATGTTATTTTTCTGATTAGTAAAATCGCCCAGATTGACGCCCACCGCACGGTTCGCAAAGACCTTGCACTCCTTGACGGTATTGCCCGAAGAGCCGGGCCTGAATTCCATGCCGATCTGATTGCCCGTGATAAGGCAATCCTTGATGAGACAATTCGAGACGTTATTCAGCCAGATGCCGGTGTCATGCGGATAGTTGCTGACATAGGAGCCGCTGTTTCTCACGGTGAAGCCGGCAAAGGTCACGCCATTGGTGGTGACAATTACCACCTTCCCGGTACCGCCGCCGTCGATGATGGTCGTCTCGCGGTTAGCCCCCTGAAGGGTGATGGCCTTGTTGATGGTGACATGTTCCGCATAAATTCCGGGTGAGACAAAGATGGTATGCCCCGCCAGGGTCTCGACCGCGTCGATGGCGGCTTGGATGGTGGTATAGTTTCGCCCGGTGATCACGTTTTCCACCGGTGCGTTTGACAGGTTGGGGGAGAGCTTGGCCAGGAAGCCGTCAGTGGTTCCTCCGTTGAAAGTGCTGTCGTAACTGCCGGAAAGAGTAGGAATATCGGTTCCGTATCCTCCCAGAAGCAGTGCTCCCGACTTGGTCATGGCCATGGATGAAGGATAGAAACTGCCAAGAATACCTGAACTGGCGCCGAAGAAGGTAGATGATTTAACCGTGGCGAGATCGGCGGACAAGGCCATAATGAAGCCGTTATGCATGCCGGATTGGAACGAAGTGTCGTAAGCCCCGGAGGTAACTGGGAACGTGGACACCGTGGTGCTGCCGGCGACATATACGGCGCCGTTCGGCGCAACCAGCACCCGTCCCATCTCAGCCCCAGTGATCGTCTTCGAGGCCAGTAGTTGGCGCAGGTTGTTACTCAGTTTCCAAATCACGGTTTGTGTGTTGTCGCCGGGGATGCCGCTGGCGTAGACTTCACCTGTCGGCGCAAGGCTGATGAGCGGATGCCAGAATGTCAGATTGGTGACAGCCATGAGGGTGGTGAGGTCGGAATTGAATTTGGCGACATAGCCGAGACCCATTGTTGTTTGATACCCGTCAAGCGTCGGGAAACCGGAGGAAAGATCGTTCATTCCGGCGACAAAGACGTTGCCGGCGGCGTCCAGGGCGATGTCATTCCCCGTGTCCCCCCCCGAGCCGCCGATCAGGGTGGACGCGAGGAGGGTTTTCAGATCACTGGTAAATTTGACAACCACCCCATCGCCATACCAGTAGCCGCCGTTGTAGGTGCGATCATAGGCGCCGACCGTGGTTGGAAAATCAGTCGAGTTTGTCCTTCCGCTCGCATACACATTACCGGAAGCGTCGAAAGCAAGCGCTGACAGAAATTCATTGCTCATTGTCCCGGCAAAACTCCCGCCGATGTAGGTGGAGGCAAGCAGTGTTGAGATATCCGCCGAGAGTTTCAGGAGGAAACCGTCGCCGTTACCGCCGTTATAGGTGGTGTCATACGCGCCGGTGGTGACCGGAAAGTTTGTTGAGCCGGTTCCGCCGCACACATAGACGGCGCCATCCGCGCCGACCTTGACGGAAAAACCATAATCAGTGCCACTGCCGCCAATAAGCGTCAGCGCCTCCAGGATAGTGAGGTCAGCGGAAAATTTAGCCACGAATCCATCGTCATCGCCGCTATTGACCGTGGTGTCGAAGGCCCCGGAAGTTGCTGGCAGATTGGTGGATTTAGTGCGCCCAACCGCATAGATTTTACCGTCAGGCGCCTCGGTAACACCGGTGATCCAATCCTCACCGTCACCGCCAAGGTAGGTGGAGGCCAGGAGCGGATCGATGATCAACTCCTGTGCCGGGTCATATGACCCCACCATAAAACCATAGCGGGTTGAGCCTCGCTTAAGGTCGTAGCTCACGACGACGTCCCGCCGCTTGCCGTCGACCATCTGATAGGCCACCGGTTTGGTAAACACCACCGGCCCCGCGGCGGTCACGACCTCAAGTTCTCCCTTCGCAGTGATCCCCAGGGATTCGGCGCCGGCAACCTCAACCGCGATCCGTCGCCAATCGCCCCCAGGTTTGACCTGAAAAAGTTTCTCAACATTGTTGCCATACGCCTTGAGGCGATACTCAACTCCCGAGTACACCTCACCGAGCGTCACGGAATCATAGGTGGCGAGGTGGTGACGCCACTTGTTTTCATCGTTCCCTCTCTAAATAGGTTACAGCGGTGGCGGCCTTCCCTTCGCCGGTCACTCCGCTGATGGTGGCGCCATACAATCTCTCGGTAATGGTCGCGCCTCCGGCAAGACGGCCATCCTTGCTCGGGGGGAGGGAATAAATGTTCTCTCCCTGTTTGGTCACGTAC
>Ga0194037_1001746_pt1 | contig 15247 bp, 16 predicted proteins | sample JunL306m_MetaG_FD_148653 | JGI IMG/M metagenome (GOLD analysis project Ga0194037, IMG submission 148653) | Anoxic zone freshwater microbial communities from boreal shield lake in IISD Experimental Lakes Area, Ontario, Canada - Jun2016-L304-6m | ecosystem: Environmental > Aquatic > Freshwater >...
ATGTTGACGGTACAATCGGCTGTATTCTTGTAGATCTTGATTTCCCGGAATACTCACTGAATGGCTTCTTCGTTCTGGCAAGGACTATCGGTATGATTGGTCACTGGATCGATCAGAACAACCAGAATGCTCGCCTGATCAGGCTTTACGACTACCTGATCAACTATGCGGTGAAGGAAGAACGTGAAGTGCCGGAAAAAAAATAAATAACCAGTACCATCGGGCACAAACGACCATCATCGAGACAAAACAAAAGGCGGAAACATTCAATTTCCGCCTTTTGTCATTTACCCCTGACCCTAAAAACATGCCGTCCATCCTTAGCTTGAATCTTCAATGCCGTAAGCATTGCATATCGGTGAAAAACCAAAAAAACTGTAACGTTTTCTATTTAAATCGGTTAATGCGAATTTTGGTATCAAAAACAACTTGATCGAAATAAAATCATTTTCAGAATTATCGGTTTTGAGCATTTTTTGTTTGACAACTACCATTAATTACGTTAAACTTGGAACAGAAATCAGTCAATGGTTGACTGATCGCTATTCAAGTAATTTGTGCCTTGGTTACTTGCCGGTATCTCTATCTATCAAAGCACATGTACTCTGAGACTAAACAATGAATATTTACATCGGTAATCTTGCTTATACTGTTTCTGAAGATGATCTTCGTGATGCTTTCTCCGAATTTGGGGAGGTTGCAAGCGCAAGTATCATTAATGACAAGTTTTCAGGCCGTTCCAAAGGCTTTGGATTTGTTGAAATGCCAAAGGACAGTGAGGCTCGTGAAGCAATCGAATCAATGAATGGCAAAGATTTGAATGGCAGAACAGTAACAGTAAACGAAGCAAAACCCCGCGAAGAAAGAGCTCCAAGAAGGGATCGCTACTAAGCTTTTCCAGCTTTTCAGCTATTAGTATCAAAACCCGGACAGAATGAATAGTTTTGTCAGGGTTTTGGTTTTTATACCGCTTACTTTACATAATATATATTATAGAACAAGTGAGGGTTTGAACCAGAGAGTATTTCACATGGGTGCACCACCCGAAAACTCTTCTGATCTGGTAAAAAGCTATTCGCCATCAGCTTTAAGGCTTTCACTCACCGACTGCTTGAACTCTCGCGAAATTTTGAAGGCCGGGACGTTCTTGGGATCGACGGTAACCTTTTCTCCTGTCCTCGGATTTCTTGCCTGACGCAGATTCTTGTGCCTGATATTGAATGAACCAAACCCTCTGATCTCAATTCGTTTTCCAGCTTTCAGAGAATCTATAATACTTTCAAACAAACAGTTAACCACAGATTCCGTTTCATTTTTTGTCAAGCCGGTTTTGTGGGCAATGGCATTGACCAGATCAACTTTTGTGGTTGTGGTTCCCATGGCAATATCAAGCTTAAAATGTTATGGAGGGCTGGTGAGAAGTATTTAATTTACAATTCTTTAGGAGTATTCGAGCGTATAAAAAGTACTATCCTTCACTATTTTGTGGTTAGTTACCACTTGTTTAGAGAAAAGTGCCGTGGAAAAGCAGAGCCCTTGCTCAGTTGCATTGAGATTCAGCTATCACTGTCCGGGCAGAAAACTAACCCTAATATTGTACCTTTGATACCGTGTTACTTGCCAAGGGTTTTACACTGTTCAAAAAAATCACGCAAACGGTGCGTTCCGTAAAGCGGGGCGACAAAGTCTACTCTGCTGAGCGTCGTGGCAAAAAGCGCAACATCGTGCACGTCGCGATTGAAGAGACCAACTGCCGCAACCAACCCGTCAGCCGCCCAGAGTGGTAATGGAAACACAATTGGCTTTGTTTGGGCAAGTTCAATCGCCAGATCAACCATTTCGAGGTAGGTAAACACCTCAGGGCCACCGACTTCAACCTCTTTTGCCGTTCCATTAACCGCATCAACGCAAACCTTGGCAAGGTCAGCTCCATGAATGGGATTAGAGCGCTGGTAACCCTCTCCAACCATCAGCATGAAGCCTTTGCGAGCCCTGGCAACAAACTGCCCGATCTCAGAATAATAGCCGGTTGGGCGAATAATGGCGGACTCAATCTTTGCGGCTTTCAGTTCTCTGACAAACTTCTCATGAGCCTGGACGTTAGGGATATTCATCATCCGATGCGCGTCGAAAACAGACACATAAACGAATTTTTTTACCCCGGCTTTCAGAGCCACTTCAAGGAGATTCATGTTCGCCTGATAATCCACCTCAAAGATGGTATGCACAAAATCAGGCTTGATCATGCCAAGCGATGAAAAGACGACATCGATGCCATCACATGCCGCGGCAATGGTTTCTGGCTTTGTTGCATCACCAACAACAATCTCATCAACCAGATTCTCAAGAACAGGTGCAAAATAGGGGCCCGGTTGCTTGATCTTCTCTGGATTACGCACCAAGGCGCGCACCCAATAACCACGATTTTTGAACTCCTGCACGGCATAGCGACCGAGATAACCGGTTGAACCGGCCATAAGTACTCTCTTCATTGTTTGGCTGATAAGGTTTAAAAGAAATTTTTTCGACAGAACCCCCCTGAAATCAATACATTTCTGTGCCAATATATGTATTGTTCTCCAATGTTTTAAACTAAGGTATTACCAATAATCCGGGGTATTCCAACAAGTATTCTGAACACCATTTTTGCAAGAGGCTCGTACCGCAAGCGAGTGTTGCGAGCTGTTACCAATCGTATTTTAGGCACCAGGATTGATGCCACCTTTTCAGGTTTTTCTGCTATGACCTTTAAAAACCGGCTTGCCTCTTCGGTTGCATCTCGAAGCAGCAGATCTGTCAGCACAAGACCGGGACTCAGCTCATGGACACCAATACTCTTTACTCCTGCCGCTTTCAACTCCCGGGAGAGAAAATGGGTCAATTCAGCGACTCCCCTTTTCGAGGCCTTGTGCGGTACTGCCGAACGTGACAAGGCTGCCCCAGTCAATGAAAAGCCCATATTAAAAATATGATAGCATGGTTTTCCGGAGGGTGGTTGACGTTGCATAACGGTGATGGCTTCAGCGCACATCATGATCGAAGCAGCAAGATTTGTCGTGCATGTTTCAAGAATATCGCCCGCCTCGAGCTCCCATAACGGTCGCTTCAACATGCCCGAAGTACCGGCGTTGTTAATCCATCGATCAACTCCTCCAAGCTTGGCCACTGCAAAATTCGCAAGTAATCTCCCGGCAGTTGGATCGCCCACATCACATCCAATGCCATGAATCTCCCCTTCCGGCACCGCCAGCCGTAGAGCGTGTAATGCCTCCTCCAACCGTACGGAATTGCGGCTACAGATAACGACACGGTCACCTGCGGCAAGAAACTCCGAAGCAAGCGCATACCCCAATCCTTTGCTTCCTCCGGTGATAACAACACCGAGAGAGTTATCGTCATTCTTTGTTTTCACAAGCCAATGTTACCCGAATTATGTTTTCATCCTGATGAGGGTAACTTAAAGCAACCCCTTCCCTTTTGTGGTTAAACGGTACCTCTGTGACCGGCTGTTTGGCTTTTCAGGGATCGTGTAGGCAAGCAACCCGGATTCCCGCAGGCGCGGAAGTGCTTTGCGAAGATTACCACTCAATTGCTTGTGCCCCAGTGCAGCCGCAATCTCTGCTGATGAAAGGGGTTTTGTTGCGCATAGTGAAAGGATGTGGAGATCAACTTGTACCCGTACTTGTACCCCAACCTGTGCCCTTTTTGTCGTCCAAACTTGTGCCCCACGCCGCTCATTAGCTTGTGCCTCGCGTCCGACTTTTTCTTGTGCCTTATCTTGTGCTTTTCTTGACAAGACAAAAACCGGAACGGCAAGAAACAGTGTTAGCCGTATCCTCATACCCGCTTCCATAATCTGCGGTTCGGGCAACCCAAGAGCTGCCGCATTGTTAAAAATGGAGTGTATGCCACTACCCCACCGTTCAACAAGATTCAGCTCACGGAAGACTCGTGCTATGACATGGTTGCGAATTCTTGATGTGCCTTGTCTCATGGCCTCAATGGTCATGCCCGGAAGGAGAATACCGGGATTTTCTATTTCAATCCGGTCATCAAAAAAAGCGATACGGACAGGAGCGCTGCGCTGAGAGTAGTCGGCATGAAGCAGAGCATTGATAACGGCCTCTCTCAAAAGAGTGAGCGTTTTTGCTGCTCCCTCTAAAGCGTATTTTCCAAGGAAATCCATAATACTTTCAATCGCAAGAGGCAGGTGGTCGTAGATATCGACAGAGTCGAAGATGACAGCTCTGTTGGCTCCAGTGAATCGAGCGCATTGTATCCATGCATCGGAAAAGTGGAGTGCACGCTCTTTACCAAAAAGCAATACAGCGCCTCTTGTAGGAACCAGTCTTCGCTGGTAAGAAGTGAGGAGCTTGATGGTGACCAGCGCCTGTTCGTCCAGTTTCCAGTCGCCTGCAAAACATTTCTGGACTGCCGCCAGATCAAGATCATCTTTGCTCAATTCGGGCATGGGCATTTCATCATAGGATATCCCCTCTGCCGACCGTCCCAGTTCAGCAATCAAGACTGTGTCAGCAGCATAATTGGAGTCGCCAATGCGGACATAGACGCCCCGCTCATGACCTTCGGCTTTCAGCCAGTGGGGCCTCAAAGCGCTCACAAATACCTCTATTACCAGCAGGGTTTTGTCTTGGATGGTGACAAGCTCTATATTGGGAATCAGATGAGGGGTAATCGAATCGGCAATGAGGCTCCGAAGCCTCTCCTCTTCATCGAGAGGAGCTTTGACGCCTGTAATCTGCCTGTCGTCACCGATGCCGATGACCAGGCGTCCACCCGCTGTATTGGCAAAAGCCACCAGCGTTTTCATCAACAGTGTCGGTGAAGCACTATCCCTTTTGAATTCAAGTGTTTTCCCTTCTGACCCGGCAAGAATGTGGTTCCAAAGATCTTTCACGGGATATCCCCCTTCATCATGCAGAATTTCACGGTTTCACCAGGGTCCTCTCTTGCTTCCTTCAGTGCTTTGAGCTATTTTGTACTGCAAGTGTTTGTCCATGGTTTTTTAGCTGATCAAAACAACCATTAATGTACAAATAACTTGTGCTCTTATAAGCGATTTTACTGGAGTAAACGACGAACATTACTTTTTAAACCAATGGAGGAGAGATGGGAGCAAAAGATATCATTCTTGAGGTACTGAAAAAAGAGAGCGAACCACTGAACGTAGGCAGAATTACCGAGCTCACCGGGCTGGATCGTAAAGAGGTTGACAAGGCCATGAAAGCTTTGAAAGATGAAGAGCTGATTGTCTCTCCGAGACGTTGTTACTGGGAGCCAAAAAAGCAGCAATAACGCTAACACATTTCAATTACATATCTGAACCCATGCACGCTACAGTGATATTTGACAGGAAAATGCCGATTTCCGGCATAAATGACAAGGGCCATGCAACCATGTTTGATGCCTCTGTAGCATTTTCAGGTACCGATTCGGCAGCCTCGCCGATGGAGACGGTGCTCGAATCGCTTGGAGCCTGTTCTATGATGGATATTATCAGCATTCTTCGCAAAATGAAGAAAGAGCCAGTTATCCTCAATGTAGCCCTTGATGCCAAAAGGTCAGAAGAGCACCCGAAGGTTTTTACCTCGATTCATCTCAACTATCGTCTGGAAAGTTCCGATTGCAGTCAGGACGAACTGGAAAAAGCCACCCGTCTTTCGATGGAAACGTATTGCAGCGTTGCCGCCATGCTCAGAAGATCAGGGTGCACCATAACCTGGTCTACCGATATTATCAGAGACTGAGGAGAATGGAACAAAAGCGCAAACCGTCCAAAAGCATACAGATGTTGATCTTTTTTTTACTCGGCAGTTCCTATGGAACATTCGCAAGCTTCCGCTCACCTTCTGGTGAAACAAACCATACATTGCCCGATTCCCGATCAATCTTGTACGCACACGCGCTTCCTGCACCAACAATCTGGTATTTGTAGTCAGAGCATCCAGACAGTGATGCGCAAACAAACGCGATGACCAAAATAAATTTGAGCATAATGATTTCTGTTGATTAAAACAGAGTTTACTGAAAATTTTGGAGACAGACAAAAAGTGCGGTAAGCATTTTTTGTGCCGGATAAAAATAGAGGGCTCATTCCGACAAATTTGAACAACAGCAAGGGGAGATATTTGCACCTCCCCCTTGCGTAAACATAAATAAAAAATCAATCAGTTTCTTTTGCCGCCATTAGTTGGTCGATTGTCGGGAGGCGGATTGTTTGGATTGCGATTATCGTTGTTCCGCTGATCCCGGTTTTTGTCGTCAAAGCGTTGATCCTTGCTATTTCCACGATTTTTATCGTTAACGCGAGGCTCCCTATTGTCATTGCGATTGTTGCGGTTATTGTCGTCAAAGCGTTGAACACGGTTATCCCTGTTGCGATCGAACCTGTCGTTATGCCTGCGATATTCGATATCTCGCGTTCTCCTTATATCCTCCCAGCGGCGGCTTTTGATTCTGGTGGGAAGTCTGTTCTCGCGAACAATAGCCCATGGCCCACGGTAATTGGAAGAACAGTACCATATACCGTTTTGATTAATGTAGTAGAGGTCTCTATACAATATGATATCATAAGGACTCCCTACGGATATTGAAAACCCGAAATCCGACAGGCTGATAAAGTCTGGTCGAGTACTGAGAAAAAATGAGGGCTTTTCCCTTCCGCCGATATGAATGCTCACTTCCGCACGAGCATCGGCAGCGGGATTACCGAGTAACATTCCTGCAATTCCAGCAGCCAGCCAAATGCTTTTTTTCATGTATATTCTCCTGTAGTTAAAAGTTGTTCAGTAATAAGGTCTCTACGCATGTGACGATCTTTTGTTTTATTTCCAGCGCAGAGCATCTCTCAAACCTGAATTACGTTCTGTTTTTCTACTTACCGCAGAGCAAAATACTTCTTTATTCGCCCAGAGTTCAATGGCTTTTTTTGCTCTTGTCATACCGGTATAGATCAGCTCCCGCGTCAGAAGTTCACTGTCAACCGGTGGAAGAAGCATTATTACGCAGTCAAACTCTGAGCCCTGGCTTTTATGAATGGTCATGGCATAAGCGGTTTCATGCGTGGGAAGTCGTTCAGGCGGTATGCTGCGGACTCCGCCTTCGGGATTCGGGAAAAAGGCTTTCATGAGACCTCCGTTATCTGGATCGGGAAAGAGAATACCAGTGTCGCCGTTAAAGAGGCGCATGGCATAGTCGTTGACCGTGACAAGGATGGGACGTCCACGATAGAAGATGCTTAACTGAGTAATCAGTCCTTGCCGGGCAAGAATCCTTTCGATGCTGTTGTTGAGACCACTTACCCCGTAAGGACCGTCACGCAGGGCGCAAAGTATCCTGAACCGGTCAAATCGCTCCAGCGCTTCATCAGGAGAGGTGGCTTCAAGATAGCTCTGATAGCCTTCGGTTACGGTTGATGCCAGGACAGTCCGCAACTCTTCAGGGTCGGGTGACGATTGCCAGAGAATAGTGCCCACTTCATTGCCCTGCAAAAGCTCCAGCGCCTCCATTTCCTGACCAGCATTCACTGCCCGGCTGATTTCAGCGATGCCGCTTCCCGGCTGAAAGCGGTAGTTTTTTTCAAGCACAACTTGTACAGAAAAGAGTGGTGAAGCGGGGTTCTCCTGACCAGCGCTGCAAATATCCCCAAGGACCGCACCAGCCTCAACCGAGGCGAGCTGATCTTTGTCTCCCAGCAGAATAAGACGAGCAGTTGGCTTGAGCGCCGCCACAAGAGCGCTCATCAGTGGGAGGGCAACCATTGATGCTTCATCAATAATAACCGTGTCAAAAGGAAGCGGGTTCCGTGCTGAATGGCGAAACCTGGTTGAACCAGAGATGCTTCCAAGCAGACGCTGAATGGTGACAACATTGTCCGGAATTGCAGACTTGACCTCATCAGAACAGTTCAGAGTGTGGCGGATATCGTTAACGGATTGTTTCAGCCGTGCGGCAGCCTTGCCTGTGGGGGTCGCCATGGCAATTCGCTGTTTTCTGCCTCCATCCTGCTCAAGCAGCAGCGCAAGGATTCGAACAACCGTCGAGGTTTTTCCGGTTCCCGGGCCGCCGGAGATCACGCAGAACAGCCTCTGGAGAGCAACCATCGCGGCCCCTTTCTGGCGATGATCAGCACTTTCGGGAAAAAGTCTTTCAATCGATTCATGGAGCTTCACGTCAGCAATATCATCTGTAACCGCTGCGGCTTTCTGCAGAATGATCTCGGCAAGCTCATGCTCGTATCTCCAATAGCGGTAGAGATAAAGGCGGCCTGCGGCATCAAGCACCAGAGGACGATGATGCTTACCCGGCACAGTGACGACTGAGGCACTTCTCACCAACTCCAGAAGCGCATCAAGCCGAGGCAAGAGCAGTTCTTTACCGTTCACCCTGACCGTATGCCCAGCAATATCAGCAAGGTTCAGGCAGAGGTTGCCCCGCCCGATAGCACTGCTGGCAAGAGAAACCACAAGCAGGAAGATCTCACTGACCTCACCGGAGGCCTGTTTGCCGACAAAGTCAGCAAAATAACGGTCAATAGAACGTTCCTGAAACTCAATAGTCATAGGCTTATCCTCCCTCCTCAATCAAAAGATCGGTCAAAGCCTCAATCAGCTCTTCAGATGGAAGGTCACGGAAAAAGCCTTTGCTCTCTCCAAGCTCCCTGCTCACCCCTCGCAGAAAAACGTAGATCACGCCGCCGAAATGGGTGGTGTAATGATAGTTTTTGACCCTAAGTGCAAGATAGCGGTTGAGCGCCACCGTATAGAGGAGGTATTGGAGCGGGTAGAGATTGCTCTGCATCGCCTGCGTCATGGAAGATTGTCCGTAGTCATCAAGGGAGTTGCCAAGATGGTTGGATTTCCAGTCGAGCAGATAGTATCGGCCTTCCTGCTCAAAAACCATATCCATGAACCCCATGAGCATTCCCTTGACAGGCTTGAACTGGAGAGCCTCGGCAAGCCGGGCAAGGTCAATCCCTCCGGACAAAAAACCGTGACGCGCAAGAAGCTCACCAAGCAACGAGGAGTTGATAAAACGGAGAGGAAAGAAAAATTCCAGCTCAGCACTCCAGCTCCCCTTCTTGAGAGTGCCAAGGGTAAAGGAAGCTTCCGGCGATGAGAGTGGCGTCCTGAGCACGTTGTGCACCATCCCGGTAAGATGAGGTTCCCACTCCTGTTTATAATTGTAGCGTTCCAGACCTTGCACCACCAGCTCACGAATTGACTCATCAGAGGGCGAGGCAAAATCGAGCTTTTCAAAAATTCCGTGCATGAAAATACCCGCCTGGGCACCCTTCGGAAAAGTAAAAATGCTCTTCCCGCCTGCGGCTGCAATCGGCGACTCCCCTGCCTGACGGGACTCATCGCGATCCGGAAGCTCCGCGCTCTGCTGCTCCCTCCCCGATTCGTGTCGGCTGAAGGAGGTGAAGCTTGAGACACGCCAGCCAGTATCAACCCTTCCGCTGAAGCTGCGCAGATGTGGCAGGTCAGACGTTGTGATTATACGGGGAATGGGTGATTTTTCCGCAACATCGGCTCGATTCATCCGGCTGAAACCTATCGTGCCTCCTGAACTCTCGGCAAGGGCCTGCAACTGCCCGGCCATACTCTCTGCCGTCATGGCTTTCATCTCGGCAACCAGTGCTGTCGCAGGGTTTTCCTTTCTCCTTGTCTCACCTGAAGCATGAAGCAAATAGTTGATCGGCGAAATGTCCGCACGGGTCTTGCCAGCAACAAGATAGCAGCGGTACTTTGCTCTGGTCAACGCCACATAGAGCAGGCGGAGACTCTCCGCCAGCGACTCCTTTCCGGCCAGAGAGCGGTGAAGGTCAATATCGGAAGAGCCGAAATCCTTCACGAGCTGCCTCTGCTCATTGTGGAACATCACCACCTCGCCTTTGTGGGTTGCAACGCCCCAAAGAAATGGGCAAAAAACCACCGGATACTCAAGCCCCTTGCTGACATGGATGGTGACAATCTTCACCGCAGCCTCATCAGTTTCAAGGCGAATCTGGTGCTCCTCCTGCTCATCCTCAGTCCCAAGCCGTTCGCTGAACCAGGCAATCAGCCCCTCCATGCCGACTCCCCGCTCATGCTCCTCCCCGTGAAGCAGCTCAAAACAGTGCAGAATATTGGTGAGCCGCCGCTCTCCATCAGCATAACCAAGCAGGCGACCGCGAATCCCCTCCCTGGCCATCAGCTCCCGGCTCATCACCATACATCCCCGCTGAAGCCAAAGTTCATGGTAGAGGCGGAAGGACCGGAGGCACTCCGTCCATGACTCCTCATTATCAAGCAAGGCAGCAATATCGTTGCCTGACCTGCCGAGGATATCGGTCACCAGCGCCGCCCGTACCTTCGGTTCATTCGATGGATCGCCAAGAGCGGAGAGCAGGATGCGCACCTCTTCGGCCTCCCGCGTTGCAAAAATGCTTCTGTCGCTCCGCATCACGCCCGCGATACCGCGTGCACTCAGGGCGTTGAGCACTATGGCCGCCTGCCGATGGGTGCGCACAATCACCGCAATGTCACCGGCGGTGAGGGGTTTGCCACCAATCAGGGTTTGGCCATCCTGCAGGAGACGCACAATTTCACCCGCCACCGCTTTGGAGGCAAAAGCGCCAGCATCCTCAACCGTCCATAAGCCGCTCTTTTCATCACCGGAGTCCATGAACCAGAGCTGCATCGGCTCACTCTCGATCAACTCACCGCTCTCGCTCGATTCCCGGTTGCCGGTGGCAAGAGGATGATAGAGAATTTCATCATAAAGAAAAGGGAGCCTCGTATTGTCGAACAAGGTGTTGAAGGCATCGAGTAGCGGCGGAGATGAGCGCCAGTTCTCTGTCAGGGTAAAACGACACTCCTCACGTACATCCCGAGCCGCCTGCATGTAGGCAAAAATATCGGCGCCACGGAAGCTGTAGATCGCCTGTTTCGGGTCACCGATAAGAAAGAGCGGCAAGTCAGAGCCAGCGTAGATGGTTCTGAAAATCTCATACTGCACCGGATCGGTATCCTGAAACTCATCAATCAGCGCCGCCCGGTACTTTGCCCGGAGCAACCCGGCAAGTATCGCCCCTCCACCATCGGAAAGAAGCGCACGATAGAGATCTTCGAGCAGGTCGTCGAAAAAGCGAACATTGCTCGCCCGCTTGCGTAGCGGCAGGCTATCCCGGTAAAAGCGAACCAGCTCAGCCTTGAGGGCAAGAAAGCGGCTCTGCACCGCATCGTGCAACCTCTGGCTGCTCCCGAAGAGAGGGTGAACCGGCGGCGTGTTTTTCAACTTCATCCCTTCGCTGATTGCGCTTGCGGTAAACTTTTTGAAGTTACCAAAGAGATCGTAAGGGTTGCCTCCAGCCACAAAAGCATCCATTTCGGCAAAGAGCGGCTCAAGCAGGTCTGCCCGGTAAGTATCCTGCGATCGCTTCAGCCCCTTGTCACTGCGCAGAAGCTGTGTTATCTCCTCTCGCTGCTCTCGCCACACGGCCCTTGTCTCCGCATAAGCAGCACAACACTCTTTGTCGAGCAATATTATCCCCTCATCGCTGAATGCCGGGATAACCTCCACCCCACTACCGGCATGAAGATTCTTCAGCAGCGAGATGAAGGTCTCAGGAGAGTGGCGGTTCCGCAGGGTATAACCGAGCAGCGGCGCAGGCTCACGGAAAAAGTGCATTCTCCAGAAATCCTCAACAATATCCCGAAGCAGCTCCGTCTGATCGGTTACCAACTCGGTATCGTACAGTGAACCACTCTCAAAAGCATTATCCTGCAGCGCCCGCAGGCAGAAGCCGTGAATGGTGAAAATCGACGCAGTATCAAAAGCACCAAGTGCCCGCTCAAGCTGATCACGCACCCTTTTCATGCCGGTTTGAGAGGCATTTTCGTGCAGTTCTTCAAGAAATGCGTCCGTTGTCTCAGCACCTTCCATCACCTCAAGCGCCTCGCGGATACGAGTGCGGATTCTCGCACGAAGCTCCTGCGTCGCCGCCTCTGTGTAGGTCACCACAAGAATCTGTTCAGGCAACAGCTCCTGTTCCACCAGCAGCCGCAGATAGATCGAGGCGATGGCGTAGGTCTTCCCCGTCCCGGCGCTTGCCTCAATGAGGTTGATGCCGGAGAGTGCGACGGTAAAGTGGTTGAGTGTCCTCACATCATTCCGCCCAATTTTCAATGATCAATCCCTCTACCCTACTGAATTCTCTGCTGTTATTGGTGACCAACACAGCTTTCAGTGCCTTTGCGTGAGCAGCAATCATGGTATCAAGCGCTCCGATTGATTTTCCCCGTTGTTCAAGGCCACTCCTTATTTCACCATAATACCAGAGTGCTGTTGCATCAAAAGGAAAGAGTTCGAGTGAAGCAAAAAACATTTCAAGAGCTCAACAATTTCTTTCCGAAGCGCTTTTTATAACGCCAAACGCCAGCTCAGCAGCAGTAATGCCTGAAATACCAACATCACCAATTCTCACCTGCCTGAACCGTTCCAGAACATACGGTGGTCGAGCATTGATAATATAGATGCAGATATTGGTATCGAGTAGGTAGCTCACGGGGCGATCTCCTCCAGTAGCTGTTCCTCAGGTTGCTCTCTGTGTAACACAAACTCGGGTTCAAATTCCTGCAAAGCCGCTTCAAGCATTGTCCACGATGTATCAATCGGCAACAGTAACACACCATTACCAAAATGTTTAATCATAACATCTTTGCCTTTGAACCGGTACTCCTTTGGTAAACGGATGGCCTGACTCCGACCGGATGGAAAAATGCGTGCAGTATCCATTCTTCTCCTGTATATTGCATTGCAATGGATAACCATCAATGATAGCTATCTATTCGAGAGAAAGCAAGAGCAAAATCTCAACGTGCAGGCAATGAGATGAACTTCAGATCGCTATGGCCTCAGCATAACCCATATCCACCCTGCTGACAGTGCATATCCATTTTTGCCTTGTCGATTTGGGGAACAGTGTGGATTCTTTACATCGTAAGGAAAAATAATTTTGCCAAGTCAGCCACTGATGGGAAATGATTTATCGCTTCTGAGAAAATCCGACACAATGAAGCGATGCGTTCTTGAACAAACCTCATGAATGATACAAGTACAGGAGAGAGCTTCCAATGAGAAATTACACGGCAATTGTTGAACGCTGTACGGAGACTGGCCGTTTTACAGGATTCATCCCTGGATTTCAGGGAGCACACACCCAAGGGGAAACTTTGGATGAACTGCATCAAAACCTTCAAGAAGTCATCGAAATGCTCCTTGAGGATGGCGAGCCCGTGCTGGAAGCAGAATTTATTGGCACTCAAAATATTGTTGTGGCCTGAACATGGGACATTTACCCGTTCTCAAACCTCGCGAGATTGTTGCATTGCTTGAAGCACTGTGATTTAACGAAATTCGACAACGGGGTTCTCATAAGCAGTTTCGCCACCCTGATGGCAGGTGTACGACGGTACCATTTCATGCAGGACGAGATGTGTCACCGATTTTGCTCCGGCAAATTGCTAAAGATATTGGCTTAACGGCTCAGGAACTGCTTGGTGCCAACGCCTGATATTGATAGCCGCTTCGTAATTACGAGTCCTTCGAGGATAACCAAGCTGCACCAGAAGTTGTGGAGTTGATTTCGGCTCAATCAGGAGCATTATAATTTTCTTCATCATTTCAGTCAATCTGATGTCATGCACCCCAACTTCTGCAACTTCAGTCGTCACCTTTTGTTTTTCTCCAAATTCCAGCACACTGATGATCATGCGAAAAACATCCCCTTCAATGAGTTGCGGATCTGCCCCACCGTAAGCTTTGCCATATTTCATAAGGTTGCGCATACCAGAACCCAGTTCGTCGGCGCGGTCTATCTCTCTGAAAAATGCACCAATCACCGGATTTTTTGGATAGGGCGCGAAGCTGTCGGGGTTCAGCAGGCCAAATCCGTGAGGCCGATTGGCGTTCCAGGTGCTCACTTGACCGTATTCAATGATAAGGCGATCCGGAACGCCACTGGAATATTCGCGGTGAATAAGGAGGTTGGATGCAACTTCACGGAAGATGGCATCCCTAAGGCCTCTGCGCTCAATGCCTTCAAGATAAAAGGGATCGGGTAGATGCTTTTGGATAAAAGCCAGAATCCAGTCGTAGCTTTCGATAAGATTGGTGCGCACCAGATCACGGTCATCGTAGCGGTCAAAATTGACCTTGCGCAGAATCAGATTGGTTCGATGCGCAGGACAAACTTTCAGGATAAGCAGGTCAGTCGCAAAGAGCATGACTCCGGCCAGAGTGACTCCGCTTTGCTTTGTCTCTGGATCCTCCTGATAGAGCTTCACACTTTTGAGCAGTTGCAGGTCATCCATATCAGCCCAAGGATGATTGTCCTTGTTTATCCGAACATATCGACGGCACTTTTCAATCAATTCAGGGCGAAGATCTGTCACCTGAAGGGGTATGCGGCCTTTGTCAGAGTATGTCAACGCCACAAATCCAGTGCGCTCACCCCTGCTATCATCATCCACCATCAAAGGCACGAGGTTTAACAAGCACTGGCAGATTTACATTATTACCAAAGTGGAGACAGAGATTTGATACCTCAAGCCTGCATCATTCAATGGTGCAAAAAAACACCTTGATCACAGCCGCATTATGCGCTTTTTTGGTTATTTACTGCGTACCAGTCTATGAGTTGTCTTATCATCCTTTGATAAGAAGTATGATGTTTCTTTGCCTCATGCTTAAAAAATTCGACACTTGATTTTTTTAATGCAATAGTAATTTTGACGTTATCGTCCTTCAGGATTAATTGATCAGGCGAAGGCAGACTGTCTTTAATGACCATTTTAACCATCGAATCATTTTGCAGCGAGAATGTCTATAACAAACAAAGGTTATCACATAATTCAGAATGAAATATACGCTAATAGCACCGCATACAAGCCATACTACAGGGTTATTTATTGGAAACCGTTGGATCAGAGGAGATATGGCTGGCACTTGCAGGGAATGTCAACGTCAAAAATCCTTTGTTTCCCACATCAGCTATTCCAGTACCATAGAATCAGATTAGCGAGCACTGTTTGGTCACTCGACTGTTATTGAGCATATCGCCAGACTGAACTGCGGACGTGTAATTGGTAAGAAATCCAGGGGTATACCTTGTTTTCGCTGACCGTCGTCTGTTTGCGCTGGTAGCTCAAACCCTTAAGCGATTACTGAATCTGCCATCCTA
>Ga0194037_1001747_pt1 | contig 15242 bp, 13 predicted proteins | sample JunL306m_MetaG_FD_148653 | JGI IMG/M metagenome (GOLD analysis project Ga0194037, IMG submission 148653) | Anoxic zone freshwater microbial communities from boreal shield lake in IISD Experimental Lakes Area, Ontario, Canada - Jun2016-L304-6m | ecosystem: Environmental > Aquatic > Freshwater >...
CAAAAGGCTCGAGATGTTTGATAAGTAGTTGTGCCTGATCGAAGCCAACTTCGTTCAGGGTGCGTTGTGAATCTGGTTCATCCCAATCTCCGCGCTCGAGCGCCTTGGTGTGGCGAAGAATGATCAGCGTGTCAGAACGCTTATCTTGCTCTTGGAAGTTTGTGATCATCTCCATATCCGTTGGATAGGTAGCTAGTTCAAGCGCATCCTCAAGCGTTAACCACCGAAGTTGATCAACCTCTTCATTTGCAACGAAGGTACTTGCATCTAATCCACAATGAGCTGCCCAGAAGATCACACGCTTAGGCTGGCCGTTCTCTACATAATCGACAGATCCCAGTTGGCGTGTAAAGCTCGCCTTAATTCCTGTCTCTTCAAGCAGCTCGCGGTATGCACATTGCAGTGCAGTCTCGCCTTCTTCAATCTTTCCCTTAGGCAGAGTCCAGTCGCCATATTTAGGGCGATGGATGAGGGCTATCTCGATATTGCGGTCAGCTGTCTCTCGCCAGAGAAGTGCACCGGCTGCTCTGATCATGCGCGGTTATGTTTTTCGATGAAGTGATCCTGGAAATTCACCAAGTAATTACCATCGACATCTTTGATGTGACGTACCCAATGATTCTCTTCATCAAGCTTCCAGGTTGAGTATTGATCCGAAACCGAATCATCAAGAATTCCCTGAAGTCGTGCCTTATGTTTCTCCGACTCGATATGAACCAGTGATTCGACTCGACGGTCAAGATTTCTTTGCATCATATCTGCGCTTCCAATGAAGTAATCCTCAGCACCATTGTTGCGGAAGTAGTAGATACGAGAGTGCTCGAGGAAGCGACCAAGAATTGAGCGCACTTTAATATTTTCACGACGTGCCGGTGTATTCAGTTGAAGTGAACAGATTCCACGGACGACGATTTCAACTTTTACACCTGCATCGGCAGCTTCATAGATTGCGCTGATGATCTCTTCATCGAGAAGCGAGTTGAGCTTTAGGCGAATCCATGCAGGCTTTCCCTCGAGGTGATGACGGGTCTCACGCTTGATGCGCATTAAGAGCCCTTTGCGCAGGCTGTGAGGAGCTACAAGTAAACGTGAGTACTCGTGTTTAGTTGAGTGACCAGAAAGCTCATTGAAGAGACGGGAGAGATCTTCACCCAAAACCGGATCAGCGCTCAATAAGCCGAGGTCATCGTAGAAACGAGCTGTCTTATCGTTGTAATTTCCTGTTCCAACGTGTGAGTAGCGTCGAAGAGTTTCGCCTTCTTCACGTACAACGAGAGATAACTTGGCGTGAGTCTTCAATCCCATCAGGCCATAGACAACGTGAACGCCAACTTCTTCAAGCTTACGTCCCCAACGCACATTGGCCATCTCATCAAAGCGAGCACGAATTTCAATGACGGCAAGGACTTGTTTGCCTGCTTCAGCAGCTTCGATAAGCGCCTGGACAATCGGTGAATCACCGGATGTGCGATACAGGGTCTGCTTAATAGCGAGAACTTGTGGATCTTGCGCTGCATTTTCCAGAAACTTCACAACTGACGATGTAAATGATTGATATGGGTGGTGGAGCAGAATCTCACCTTTACGCAGAGCCGCGAAGTAAGAATCCGAAGAAGTTGGATCGACATCACGAAGCTCGGGTGCAGTCTCACTTCTGAAAGGTTTATATTTCAAATTCGGAAAATCAAGATCTGCAATCTGATTAAGGCTACGTAAATCCAAAGGACTGTCATATTTGATGACATCGTGAGGCTCAATCTGGAGTTCTTCCATCAACTCATTGAGAACATGGGCATTGATTACCTTATCCACTTCAAGGCGTACTGGTGGTCCAAAGCGACGACGGGTGAGCTCTTTCTCCATCGTTTCAAGGATGTCATCGGTCTCATCTTCATCAAGATCAAGATCTTGGTTACGAGTTACACGGAAGAAGAAGTGATCCTTGAGAGTTACGCCAGGGAATAGTTCTGAAAGGTGCTCTGCAATGAGCTCGTCGATGAGGACAAATCTAAATTTTGAAGCATCAGAGGTGCGAATAAAACGCGGAAGGTTTGATGGCACCTTTACGCGCGCAAAGCTGATGTCGTAATCCTCGCTTGATTCGATATTGATACCGATATTGAGAGATAAACCTGAGATGTAAGGGAAAGGATGCGAAGGATCTACGACTAGCGGAGTTAGAACTGGAAAAATTCTCTTGTTGTAGTAATCCTTCAGATGGTCACGTTCATCTTGAGTCAATTCGTTAATCTTAAGAAACTCAATTCCATGTTCGGCTAACTCAGGGATGATGACATCTCTAAAACGTTCAGCTTGAATCTGGACAAGTTCTTGAGTTCGCTTCAGAACAATCTTGAGCAACTCTTTCGGGGTATAGCCGGCGCTATTAGGAGTAGTGACTCCACGTTCAATCTTTGCCTTCAGAGATGCAACACGGACCATAAAAAATTCATCGAGGTTTGAGGAGAAGATAGCAAGAAAGCGAACGCGCTCGAGGAGCGGAATCGTTGGATCTTCGGTCAGCTCGAGGACTCGAGTATCAAAGTCGAGCCAGGTGAGCTCGCGATCCTGGAAGTTCGCAATCTGGTTTTTCACTGTCTAAGAATGGCGCAATTGAGTGAATAAGAGGTAATCGCTAAATGAACGGGCTCGTGAAGTAGTGAGGCGGGTCGGGCTCGAACCGACGACGACCGAATTATGAGTTCGGGGCTCTAACCAACTGAGCTACCGCCTCGTCGTGGCCAATCTTAAGGGGTTGCTCAATAGGATTCACCCATGATTCATCTGAGCCAAGCGCGTTCCTCAATCATCTTCGAGCACGATGGCGATTCCCTTGCTGTTCTTTATTGGGGCAAGAAGCTAGGTGCAATCAACGAGAAGTCATCTGAGGCGATTCGATCTGCACTCACCAAACCTCATTATCACGGCGGACTTGATGTCGCGCCAGGTAATTTGATTCTGCGTGAACATGCACATGGATGGATTGGTCATCCCGCACTTCGTGGTCACCGCGGAGGAGTCAGCGCATCGAATGCATTTACTGTAAAGAGTGCGGTACAGAAAGATCAATCAATGGTTGCGCACTTTGTTGATGCAATTGCAGGAATTGAAATTGAGATCACTTACACCTTAACGCCATCAGATGTTCTCTTGATGGATGCGAAAGTAACGAATACCGGCGAAGGCAATTACTTCCTTGAGCACTTCTTGTACTGGCTTCCGCTGGCTGAACAAGCAGATGAAGTTCTAGATTTTTATGGGCACTGGACTAAAGAGCGTCAACCGCAACGTCGCTCAATCGATTACGGCCTCATTACTCGTGAAGGATTCGAAGGTCGCTCGGGACACGATTACACAATCACTCAAGTTGCGCTTAACCACGCAACTGGATTCCGTCACGGTGAGGCATGGTCACTTGCGATGGCCTGGAGCGGTAACAATATTCATCACGTAGAGCGCTTGATTGATGGACATAAATCAATTGGCGCAGGTGAGTACTTGTTGCCAGGTGAAGTAATTTTGAAGAAGGGCGAGAGCTATGAGGCTCCTCGCGCAATTGCATCCTTTAGCGATCGCGGCCTTGATGGCTTAACGAATAACCATTACTCCTGGATTCGTTCGCGCCCTAACCACATTACAAAGGTGCGTCCTCGTCCGCTGACCCTAAATATGTGGGAAGCGGTCTACTTCAATCACGTTGAAGAAGACATTCGCAAGATGGTTGATAAAGCTGCTGAAATCGGAGTTGAGCGCGTTGTCCTCGATGACGGTTGGTTTGGTTCGCGACGTAATGACCGTGCAGGTTTGGGCGATTGGGTTGTATCGAAGGATGCCTGGCCGAATGGTCTAGATCCCATCATCAAGTACATCAACGATAAAGGTATTGAATTTGGTCTCTGGTTTGAGGGCGAGATGGTCAACCGCGATTCAGATTTATATCGCGCGCACCCTGATTGGATTCTGCAAGAGCCAGGTCGCTTGCCGATTGAAGGTCGCTGGCAGCAGGTACTCGACCTTACAAAAGAGGGCGCCTATAACCATGTTCTCAACCAAGTTGATGCAATTTTGAGTGCTCATAACATCGCTTACATTAAATGGGATCACAATCGACATTTAACTGATCCGATATCTGATGGACGACCTGTTGTACGCAAGCAGACGGAAGCGATTTATCGAATGTTTGACGAACTCAAAAAGCTCCACCCCGGACTTGAAATCGAATCTTGTTCATCCGGTGGTGGACGTATTGATTTAGGAATGATTGAACATGCAGATCGCTTCTGGACTTCAGATCAGAATGATCCGCTAGAACGCCAGCTGATTCAGCGTTGGACAGGTTTGGTAATTCCACCAGAGTTCTTAGGAACACATGTTGGGCCAACTGTGGGACACCAGATGAACCGCACACATTCAGTTTCATTCCGTGCCCTTAATGCCCTCTTTGGCCATGCTGGTATCGAATGGGATATCACTGAAGCAGATGCCCAAGAAACCGAGACCCTCAAAGCATATGTCGCGTTCTATAAGCAGCATCGTGATTTGCTGCACTCAGGAACTATTGTTCGTAGCGATGAGATTGTTGGCAATGCACAGTTATATGGAACGGTTGCGCTCGATAAGAAAGAGGCGATCTTTACCTATATGCAGCTGTCGTCGCTCGATAACTTTGGTCCACTGCTGACAACCTTTGATGGACTTGATAAAGAGACTCTCTACCAAGTCACAGTTATAGAAAACTTGAGCGCAGATGAATTTACGCAGAAGCGCGCACCGGGTTGGTGGCCGGCACTTCAATTAACAGGAGATCAGCTTGCGCATATCGGATTGCAACTTCCAGTGTTAAAGCCTGAGTCAGGCTTGTTGTTCCATATGCGCGCTCTTTAGGAGTAGCATGTTTTTAACCAGTCAACGATGACTTTAGGAGCAAAAAGTGCTTGTCGGTATCCCCAAAGAAGTTAAAAATAATGAATTTCGCGTCTCAACGACACCGGCAGGAGTTCACTCTCTCGTCATTGCTGGCCACACTGTATTTGTTGAAAAGAGTGCCGGCGTTGGATCTGCAATCACCGATGCTGAATATGTAAAAGCTGGAGCCACAATCCTCGATTCCGCCGATGAGGTCTGGGCAAAATCCGAGATGATCATTAAGGTGAAAGAACCCGTTGCTGAGGAATATCACCGCATGCGCAAAGGTCAGATTCTCTTTACCTACCTGCACTTAGCAGCATCGCGCGAATGCACAGATGCCATTGTGAAATCTGGAATTACAGCGATTGCCTATGAAACCGTTGAAGTAAATCGTTTTCTTCCGCTGTTGGCACCGATGTCAGAAGTTGCAGGACGTATGTCGATTCAAGTCGGTGCCGCAGCGCTGCAACGTCCCAATGGAGGACGCGGAATATTGCTTGGGGGAGTACCCGGAGTTGCACCTGGCAAAGTTGTGATTTTAGGTGGCGGCAGCGTTGGAGTATCAGCAGCGGCCATGGCAATTGGTCTGCGCGCAGATGTCACACTGCTTGATATCAACCTCAAGCGCCTCGTTGAAATCGATGAGATGTTCCATGGACAGGTAAAGACTGTGGCATCTTCTGCCTTTGCTATTGAAGAGTATTGCACGCAAGCCGATTTAGTTATTGGCGGCGTCTTGATTCCCGGAGCTGCTGCACCGAAATTGGTAACTGATGCAATGGTTGCCAAGATGAAGCCAGGATCTGTTTTAGTGGATGTCGCTATCGATCAAGGTGGATGCTTTGAGGGATCGCACGCCACAACACATGCCGACCCAACTTTCAAAGTTCACAACTCGCTCTATTACTGTGTGGCAAATATGCCGGGTGCAGTTCCGGCAACATCAACAGCGGCGCTCTCTAATGCAACGTTGAAATACTCACTGGCTCTTGCCAATAAAGGTTGGCAGCAGGCGATGGCCGATGATGCTGGATTAGCTGCCGGTCTTAATGTGCACGAAGGAAAGATTACGTATGCAGCTGTAGCTGCCGCGCACAAATAAGTAGAGAGAAGTTAGTCGCGTTGCATTCCGCGGCGACCCCAGAACTCCCACATGCCCATCACGCTTAAAACCAGCGCAAAGCCAAAGAGGAGATCTTCGAGAGGTGCTGCGCAGATACGGAATCCAATGATTGCACTGGGGTTATACATCACGATATTGCGCGATGTTAGCCACCAATTGGTCAGCAGTTGAAAGGGCAGAATAATTGCGTAGGAAGTCCAGAATGCAGCGCGAGTTAACATAGAATTTTTGAAGATAAATAGATCGACCATTACCGAAATACTAAAAGCGGCGATTGCGATATCTGAGTAGATCATTCGCCGAACTCGCCTTTACGCCAATGCGGTTTGACTGTTGTCACACCTTCGATAGTCAGAATCGCTGCGAGTGGGACAACGATAAAGAAGAGATACTCCTCAAGTGGAATATGAAATGGACCAATAATGCCGAGCATCTGCGAGCGATCGAAGAACCAGTGGCCTCGTGCAATTGCGTAGGCATCCCAGATAAGAAAGAGCAGGCTGATGGGGAGAATGCTGAGCGCCGCTCTTTTGATACGGCGGAGAACACCTGTCTTGAGAAAAATCTCGAGCCAGCCAGATCCGATGAGGGTGAATACCAACATACCCATATAGGACCAATGTCTCATGGCTGCATTTTCGCATAGAAGGGAGAGAAAATTGCTACTGTGGCGTTTATGGACACAGCTAAGTTGAGAGTCTTCTCCAATGTGCGCACCTTCTCAAATATCTGTGTTGCAATCACTATTGCGCTCTCTCTGATTTTTTCACAGACCTTTGGCGCACATTCTCTTAACTGGCAAGTTGCTCTTGCCGTGATTGCGCTGGCTATTGGAATCCCACACGGTGCGCTCGATCACTTGGTGACTTTGCCTAAATCTAAACCACTCGTCATGGCGCTCTTCATTGCGCTGTATGTCGCAATTGCATTGGCTGCTATCTGGGCCATCTTGCAATGGAATGTCTGGGGTTTTATTGCAGTGGTCGTCATGAGTGCAACTCATTTTGGGATTGGCGATAGCGCATTTATCTCTGAGTTAGACCGCTTGCACGATTGTGCGGGAAAATCGCTACCTGTGTGGGCTTATGCCAGTGCTGGCGGATTACTGCCAGTAGTAATTCCATTGGTGAATAGCCGCAGTACCGAGGCGCTTACGAAGGTCAACTCGCACTTAATTAATTGGCACCACGGTTACACAGCCGAGATTCAAATTACTGTAGCCGTTATTGCAGCAATTTCTCTCTTAACTCTGCTACTACGTAAGCGTTATCGCGATGCGCTCGATATCGCACTCCTTGCTGCCTTGGCATCGATTGCACCACCGCTGGTGGCATTTGCGGTCTACTTTGGGTGCTGGCATGCCATGCGCCATACAGCGCGATTATCGTCGCTGCTTCCTAAATCGCAAGCTGCATACGAGTTAGGCAGATCCAGTCGTGCATTTCTGCAGGCAGTAATCCCCGGACTTCCAGCGCTTGCCGGTACATTGATTTTTGTTGTCATCCTTGCAGGTGTCTCAAAAGATAATCTCACTGATTCATTTCTCTGGTTGACCTTGGTCACAATCTGGGCGTTGACAGTTCCTCACATGATTGTCACAGCCAGACTCGACCGCGCCGCTCTGAAGAATTAGCCGCTCATTAGTTAGGCTCAGATATATGTTGAAGAAGTTGATTGTTGTGGCAATCTTTATGGCACAGCTGACACCAGCGCATGCTGCACCTAACTATGTATTTCCGATTGCCGATTGTGCAGTTACCTATGCTCACGTACATCACAATTATCCAGCGACAGATATTTTGACTCCTGCTGGTTGCAAATTTGTATCGCCTGTTGCGGGTACCATCGATGAAGTCAATCGCATTGATAGATGGAACGGTAAGACCAATCTAGGGGCTGATCGCGGGGGACTTTACGTATCTGTCATTGGTGTAGATGGAGTTCGCTATTACGGATCTCACCTGAAAGCTATCGATCCGCTGATTCAGTCAGGTGTAGTCGTTACTGCAGGGCAGCTCTTAGGAAAAGTTGGAACATCAGGTGATGCGCGAGGAACAAAGTCACATCTTCATTTTGGAATTTCTTGGACCACACCAGCAGATACTTGGTGGGTTCGTCGCGGAGAGGTATATCCATGGAAATATCTCGATGCGTGGAAGATCGGAAAAGATTTATCGCCAGCCAAGTCTGTAGCTGCGCTAAAGGTTAAGGTCGGGGAAGTTCCACCGATTCCAAAATATTAACTAGATATTTCAAGGAAAAAAATAAGGCCCGTTCGATTTCTCGAAACGGGCCTTATTTGTAAGTGAAATTAGTTAGCGTTCACTGCGTCTGCCTGAGGACCCTTTGGACCCTGGACAACCTCGAATGAAACTGCCTGACCCTCTTCAAGGGACTTGTAACCGTTTCCTTGGATTGCTGAGTAGTGAACGAAAACATCTTGTCCGCCACCATCAACTGCAATGAAACCGAAACCCTTTTCAGAGTTGAACCACTTAACTGTACCTGTTGCCATATTTTTTACTATTCCTTCGATATGTTGGGAGTTCGAGAATTCCTCGAGCTCCAGTCTTCGTCTTGCGTTCAGCCATACCGAGTAAAGAAGTAAATCTAACAACGGGTACTGATAAAGCGTCCGACTAGGGAAAAGCGTACCTGCTACACAGGCGTATGCCTATTCGCGTAAATCGAAATCCACGCTCAAATCGTTCCTCAAAATCGTAGATATTCACAAAGTCAGTGGAAAGTTGTATAAATAGAGCACTCATTAGCAGTTGGCAGCATTTGTGGATCGGGGAAGGTCGCACAAGAGCACCTTGCTAGGAGCACCACATGCACGACAAAAACCTCGCTGGTCTGGTTGTTATCCATTCCGCGCCATCTGCCCTGCGCCAACATATTGAGTGGGGGCTCAATTCACTTCTGGGTACTCCGCAGAATCTCTTCTGGCGTGATCAACCACTTGCCCCGGGCACAGTGCGTACAACTCTCGAATTCCGCGCACCTAATGGCACTGCAGCCAAGATTGCAACTGCACTTAAGAATTGGCATTACCTACGGTTTGAAGTCAGCGAGTTAGCAGATCACGGCGGAGAAATATTTAGATGCACACCAGAACTAGGGATCCATCGCTCTCGCGCTGATGCAATCGGAACCATATTGCTTGATGAGAATATTCTCCGGAAAGCACTCACTCATTTCGATGAGACCGAAATTCGCAAGGAAATAGAGCTAGCACTCGGAGTCGAATGGGATAACGCGCTGGAACCTTTCCGCGGAGTAGATCTGCAAGAGGTTCAAAGGCTCCGTGCTATTTAGTGAATGAGATATGATGTAAGTATGACTTCACAGACGCCCATGACTTCAACAGAACGTCGCCGTTCAATTCTCTACATAGCAATTGCACTTATTCTCGCAGTTGCACTTGGTGGAGGGTTAGTCAAAGTTGGCGCAGGATTTGCCGCTCGCAATGCCAATGGAATTACTGTGACTGGATCTGCCAAGACTTCTGCGACTGCCGATAATGTGGTCTGGACTCTCAATGTCTCACTTACACGCCAGACAGTGGCAGAGGCTGTAACAAAGGTCGGCAACGATGTCGTTGCAGTCAGCAAGTATCTAACCGATGGCGGAATTCCAGCAGATGCTTTGACTTTGGGGTCGGTTTCAACGTATGCCAACGAGCAATGGGTCAATGGAAATAACACTGGCAAGATTCTCAATTACCGCGCTTCGCGTGATGTTGTTGTGCGCACCAAAGATGTTCAATTGGTCTCTAAATTGTCGCAAGGTATCGGAACAATTCTGCAACAAGGCGTCACAGTAAATAACTATGGACCGCAGTACTACATCTCAACCCTTCCTGCGATGCGCCCCAAGTTACTTGAAGCTGCGATGAAAGATGCCAAGATTCGCGCCGAGGCAATTACCAAAGCTGTTGGTGGCAAGGTAGGCGCTGTGCAATCAGTGAAATCTGGCGTATTCCAAGTCACCACACCTGATTCGACAGTGACGCAAGATACCGGCGCTTACGACACTTCTAGTATTGAGAAGACAGTGACATCTACAGTCTCTGTCACCTTCGCAGTCAATTAATTCGTGCGAACTGCGAATCTGCTGAGACTTTAGGCAAAAGAGTCCTATTCATAACTCGTTTTGAACTGTGCGAAATAGAATAGGGCTATGAATCGGGTCATTAGCGGTAAATCTCGTGCACCTCGAATAATCTCGATTCTTCTTATTCTGCAGTCAGCATCGATTATTGGCTTCTTTTCTGCTCATAGATTTCCCAACTTTGTCCGCATTGTCGGCAAGGATTTACATAGCTCGATTACTCAGACGACCGATACCGCTGCCGTAATTATTGCCGTCGCACTTGCGCTCATTGCTCGAGGTATTTTCTCGCGCCGAAAGCGCGCATGGCAGCTTGCAACGATATTGCAGTCGGCGCTCCTTGCCGTGGCGATATTTCATACCGGTAGCCGCTTACTCTTTCGCCACCGTTCTATCCATGTAGTCCTCGCGAATTTCGGATTAACCCACCTCATCTTTGAAATTTTATTGCTTGTGGCACTTATCGTTAAACGTAAAGATTTCAACACTTTAGGTAACCCGCATACACGCAAGAGCGATCTCTTCTACTTTCTTCAAGTTACAGGCTTGTCATATTTTGTAGCGGTTTTGATCGTCTATTTCGAACGCAATCGCTTTGTGCATCATCTTTCTCTCTCTGAGGTATTTGATACGGCGCTGAAAGGACTCGTAGGAATATCGGGTCCAGTCGCCTTTTTATCTCTAAAAACCCAGGAGCGGATCGAGAATCTTCTCCTTGCTCTCGGACTTTTTATCGCGGTTACGACTCTCTTCAGAGCGCTTCGCCCCATTGAACGTATTGCGCGCTTGAGTCGCGAAGATAAAGTAGCGATGAGCGGACTCATTTCACGTTACCCCTCAGAGGATTCGCTGGCTTACTTCGCTCTCCGTGATGATAAAGATGTCATCTGGGCCAAGAATGGCAAAGCGGCAATCGCTTACTCGGTGATAAACGGAACCATGCTCGCATCGGGCGATCCGCTGGGAGATCCTGAATGTTGGCCTGCTGCAATCGAAGAGTTCATACTTGAGGCAGATCGCCACTCATGGATTCCAGCGGTGTATGGATGTACCGAGAAAGCCGGTGAAATCTGGCGACGCGAGACAGAGTGCGACGCTCTTGAGATAGGTGATGAAGCGATCGTATTGGTGGATGATTTTGATATCTCAACGCCGCAATTGAAGAGCGTGAGACAGATGGTGAATAAGGCGCGCAAAGAGGGGTATGAGACCCACAGCAAAAAGATTTCAGAGCTCACTGATGAAGAGCGAAAGGCTCTCGCGCAATATGCTCAAGAGTGGCGACGCGGTGGAGACGAAAGAGGATTCTCCATGGCACTTGGTCGCTTCTGCGACCTGCAAGACCCAGATGCAGTTATCTCGTGGGCAACTGTAGATGGAAGCTATAAGGCCCTACTGCAATTTGTTCCTTGGGGCAGCGATGGTTTATCGCTAGATCTAATGCGCCGAGCAAGCGATAGCGTTTCAGGGGTCAATGAATTACTGATCACAGCCACAATTGAATATTCGACAGCGCATGCGATCGCGAAAATCTCATTGAACTTTGCAACCTTTAGATCAATCTTCGAAAAGGGCGAACGATTGGGTGCAGGACCAATCACCCGTTTCAATCATAAAGTTCTCATTCAGTTATCTCGATTTGTGCAGATGGAGTCGCTCTATCGCTTCAACGCCAAGTTCCAACCTGTTTGGGAGCCTCGCTATATCCTCTTCCCAAGCATCGGCCATTTAGGGCGAGTCGCAATTGCCATCTTGCGCGTTGAATCATTCCTCCCCAATAAACAACGGAAAATTAAGAGGGTCAAGGTGAGTAATGGGACTCACTGACGGATTAACAGTTCTTCTCTTCTCTTTAGCTGCCATTGGATTAACACTCTTCGCAGTTCTTGCCTGGAAGAAGATTTATCGTCCTACCTTTGTCAATTTTCTATTGCGCCTCTTAATTATTGTGCTCTGCCAAGTTTTGGTGCTTATCAGCGTTGGACTCGAGGCGAATCGACAAAATGGCTTCTACGAAAGCTGGAATGATATTTTTGCCACATCATCGAATTACAGTAAAAGCGCAACAACCGTGGGAGCTGCGGCTGATATAACTCAGTCTCAATTAGCGAACGCTGATAAATTACCTCAAGGATCAGCGCTCCTGCGCGATGTGATTACCGGAAAGCAATCCCACGTCTCCAATGTTGTCTATATGGATTTACCCTCCGCTGCAGTCTCTGATATTTCAAAGAAGATTCCTTTAGACCCAAAGCGTTACCGAGTCGTTGAATTTCTCACTGGTTTTCCTTCACAACCGCTGATGTGGGTGAAGACTTTGTCGCTCGATAAAGTTTTAGCTAGATATAACCAAGAACATGTGGGACATGAAATTATCGGAATAATCCCTCAGGTAAATATTGCGGGGCACTATAACCTCGAATGTATGAATTTGCCTGGAAAGAGACCAGCTGCTGAAACATGGCTTACCCAGGATATGCACTCGTATCTTGCAACTCGATTGGGGATGCAGGATTCGAAATGGGGCGTCATGGGAGTCTCTACTGGAGCCTGGTGTGCTGCGATGTTATCGATCCGCCACCCTGAACTTTATTCGGCAGCAGCTTCAATTGCCGGTTACTACAGACCTGCCCTTCCAGCTGCCGATCCGACTGCACTTCAAAACGAGATGAATGCTGCCTATGATCTTGCAAAAAGTGAAGCATCACTAAGTAAGACGCAAAATCTCTACATCACAGCAAGTCTTGGAGATAGGTACTCAATCACTGAAACGAGAAGATTCCTCGCCGAGAAACATCCACATTTAGCGGTTACATATAGAGAATTAAAGAGCGGTGGCCATCACGCTCAAGTCTGGGCGCCACTACTTCCAGACGCGCTTACCTGGCTAGAGCGGAATATTGCCGTGTGATCCACGGCGGTAATCTGTCTCAGCAAGTATCTTTGCAATAGCGCTACGGGTCTTATCAGGATCGATCATCTCATCAACAGCGCCAATTTCGATTGCGCGAGCAACTCCACCTGAAACTTTCTCATGTTCAGCGGCGAGTTCTAGTTCCATATCTTCACGTTGATCTGCAGGAAGATCTGCAAGCAATCGACGGTGCAATACGCGCACGGCAGCAACTGAACCCATCACCGAAACTTCCGCTTGTGGCCATGCGAAGATGCGAGTTGCGCCGAGCGATTTCGAATTCATCGCAACGAATGCACCGCCGTAGGCTTTACGAGTAATTACTGTGACACGAGGAACTACGGCTTCAGCAAATGCATGGAGCAATTTTGCGCCACGGCGTACAGCGCCCTCCCACTCTTGACCGATACCGGGCAGGAACCCCGTGACATCCGCCAGCACAATAAGAGGAATTCCGAAGGCATCGCAGGTTCGTACAAAGCGCGCAGCCTTTTCTGCAGCTGCTGAGTCGAGCACACCACCGATTACTTGTGGATTATTGGCAATCACGCCGACAGTGCGACCGCCAAAGCGGCCGATAACGGTGGTCATATTTGCAGCCCACATATCGAGCAGTTCTAATTTCTCGCCATCTTTATCGAGGATTGCATCAACCAGCGGATAAACTTCATAGATGCGCTGAGCAGAATCTGGAACTAAGTGAGCAAGCGGGATATCTGCAACCGTTGCCAACATCAGCCCTTGATTGGCGAAGAGTGAGACAAGATCTTGAATTTCACTGAAGGCAATATCTTCTGTTGGGGCAATCACATGAGCAACACCAGAGTTCTTACTGTGTGCTTCAGGTCCACCGAGCAAAGCCATATCAACGACATCACCCGTTACAGATTTCACGACATCAGGGCCGGTGACAAAGATGCGACCTTCGGGTGCCAGAACTACAACATCGGTCAGCGCTGGTCCATATGCACCGCCACCTGCTGTGGGCCCGAGAACTAGCGAGAGCTGCGGAATACGACCACTAGCGGTAACCATCGCTTGAAAGACTTCACCAAATGCGTTGAGAGATGCAACGCCATCACTTAAACGCGCACCACCTGAGTGCCAGATTCCGATAACGGGAACTTGCGCACCCATGGCAGCGCGATATGCCTGCACAATGACTTGTGATCCTTCGATGCCGAGTGCGCCACCTTTAATAGTGGGGTCGGATGCAAAGATGACAACCTTATTTCCTTTAACTAAGGCTGTTGCAGCAACCATTCCGGAATCAGTGCGCGGAAGCAGAAGTTCGTAACTACCGTTATCGACAAGTTTGGCGATACGCGCTTCTGGATCGAGCAGGACTTCTGGTGTTGCCATGGCTTTAGGTTAGAGCGATTTGAAGGCAAGTACTACGTTGTGGCCGCCGAAACCGAAAGAATCATTGAGCGCTGCGATATCTCCGGCAGGTAGTTGGCGCGGCTTCTCACGCACAACATCGATTGTCACAGCTGGGTCTAAGTTTTCAATATTTATTGTTGGGGGAGCGAGGCGATCTTGCAGTGCTTTTACGATAAAGACAGATTCAATTGCTCCAGCACCACCGAGTAAGTGGCCGGTCATTGACTTTGTTGCAGAGACTGCAACGTGATCTGCATCTGCGCCGAGGGCCTTACGAAGCGCATTTGCTTCGGCGACATCGCCAGCAGGTGTTGAAGTTGCATGTGCATTCAGGTGCACAATGTCCTTGGTAGATAACCCTGAATTTTCTAGAGCGAATTTAATTGCGCGCTGTACTCCTGAACCTTCTGGGTCTGGAGCTGCGATGTGATACCCATCAGAAGATAAACCTTGTCCGGCAATCTCACAGTAAATCTTTGCGCCACGCGCCTTGGCATGTTCGTACTCTTCCAGAATCAGAATTCCGCCGCCTTCGCCGAGTACGAATCCATCGCGATCACGGTCGTAGGGACGAGAAGCGCGCTCCGGTGCATCGTTACGTGTAGATAGCGCCTTCATTGCCGCGAAGCCAGCCATCGGTAGCTGATGAATCGCAGCTTCGACTCCACCTGAGACGATGATGTCGGCGCGATTACTTTTAATCATTTCATAGGCATAGCCAATTGCTTCAGCACCTGATGCGCATGCGCTGACAGGTGTATGCACGCCAGCTTTTGCTTGAAGCTCAAGACCCACATTTGC
>Ga0194037_1001750_pt1 | contig 15230 bp, 16 predicted proteins | sample JunL306m_MetaG_FD_148653 | JGI IMG/M metagenome (GOLD analysis project Ga0194037, IMG submission 148653) | Anoxic zone freshwater microbial communities from boreal shield lake in IISD Experimental Lakes Area, Ontario, Canada - Jun2016-L304-6m | ecosystem: Environmental > Aquatic > Freshwater >...
CTCAAGGATGGCATGAATGTTATTGCTAAAGGTCGACTTGAGGTTTATCCTCCGTCCGGACGATATCAGCTTATCTGTACGTCAATCACTGAAGCAGGACAGGGGGCGCTTCAACTGGCTTTTGCCGAGCTTCTTCAAAAACTTGCCAAGGCAGGGTATTTCAATCCTGAACGAAAAAGATCGATTCCTGAAATACCTGAATCAATAGGCATTATCACCTCTCCAACGGGGGCGGTGATTGAAGATATGAGCAAAGTGCTTGAGCGAAGATTTCCTGCTGTGAAACTTCTGCTTTATCCTGTGAGTGTTCAGGGTGCAAATGCGGCTGAGGCAGTGGCTTCTGGTATAGGGTATTTCAACACCACAAAAAAAAGGAGCCACCGACCTGATGTGATTATCATAGCCAGAGGTGGTGGCTCACTTGAGGATCTTCAGGCCTTCAATGGTGAACTTGTGGCCAATGCCATCTACAAATCAGCAATACCGGTCATCAGCGCGATCGGTCACGAAACCGATTTGACCATTGCCGATATGGTTGCTGACCTCAGAGCCGGAACGCCTTCCATTGCGGCAGAACTTGCGGTTCCGGATACCCAGGAACTTTTGCGGCATATCGACAATCTGCAATCAAAAAAGGATAGTCTGCTGCTTGGAAAGCTTGATGGCGCAGACCGTCAAATCTATTCAATCTGCAGCAGTTATGCTTTCAACAGACCTCTGTTGCAGATGCAGCAGTTTGATGAACGCCTCAATACCCTTGATGATAAAATGTCCAGTTCAATCAAGACTGGATATATTGAAAAAATAGAGCGTTACTCATCTATACATCAGCAGTTGAGGATGCTTGATTACAGAAAAACACTCGAGAGAGGGTATGTGCTTGTAAAAAAAGAGGGGAAATTCATGACTGGCACAAAAAAACTGCACCCTTCCGATGACGTTGAACTTCTTTTTCATGACGGAGTGCTTCCTGCCGTGATCAGCCAGGGTAAGCTTCCCTGATTATTTTACGTACCAGTTCAAGATCCTCGATGGTATTTACTCCCGGGTTATCAATGAGCGTCTTGATGCACTGTATATGAAACCCGTTTTCGAGCAAACGAAGCTGCTCAAGGGATTCTGCTTCCTCAAGCATTGATGGTGGAAGTTCGGCGAATTTAGCCAGTACATCGGAACTGAATGCATAAAGCCCGATGTGGCGATAATACGTGGTCGTTGAAAGTGCGTTGCGTCGGAAGGGTATCGGACAGCGTGAAAAATATAAGGCAAATCCTTTTGTATCCATTACAACCTTCACCACATCAGGGTCATGAATCTGCAAGTCGCCGGACTGAAGGGGAAAAACGAGAGTCGAACAATCAGGTGGATTTGTGGAAAAGAAAGGCTCAAAAGCAAGATCAATATTTTCAGGGCTGATAAGGGGTTCATCGCCCTGTAAATTGAGAAAAACATCCCCACCGATCTTTCGGGCAGCTTCGGCGATTCGTTCAGTTCCACAACTTGCATTCGGGGAGGTCATCACAACCTCTGCCCCTCGTTCTTCAAGCACTCGGAATATCTCAGGACTATCGGTAGCAACTACAACCCTTTCTGCCAGACGGGATTTCAGGGCCTGACGCCAGGTGCGGACAATAAGTGGCTCACCCTGAAGATCGGCAAGCATTTTTTTTTCGAGACGGCTGGAATCGAGCCTTGCAGGAATGAGAATAACAGCTTTCATGGGCATTTAGGACTATCAATGATCAATGTTACTGGCCCGTCGTTAACAAGTGATACCTGCATATCGGCTCCGTACCATCCGGTCATTACTGGTCTTTCAAGCTCCTGCTCCAATTTCCGGATAAAACATTCGTAAAGGGGTTGGGCTTGATCAAACCGTGCTGATGCTGAAAAGCCCGGCCTGTTACCTCGGCTTGCATCGGCATAGAGTGTAAACTGGGAGACAACAATAACCTCTCCGCCGGTCTCTTTAAGCGAGAGATTCATTTTACCTGCGCCATCATTAAAGATCCTGAGAGCAGCAATTTTACGGGTCATCCAGCTGATATCTTTATCCACATCGACAGGAGCAATACCAAGAAGAACAAGGAGGCCTGAACCGATTGCCGCATAACGGCCTTCTGATGCTGAAACACTCGCGGACAGAACTCTCTGGACCACAATTCGCATAAGCTCTCTTTTTTCAGGCAATCAACCGTATGACTGGAGAACGGGAGCGGCAGCTTTGGAGCTGACTCCTTCGAGCATCACGGTTTTTGTTCGTGAAGTCTTGCCGGATATGATATGCACGCGCGATGGCGGAATGCTGAAAACTTTGGAAAAAAGTTCACAGCACTCCTTGTTGGCTGCGTCATCTACCGGGGCGGCTTTAAGGGTCACTTTCAATCCACCGTTATAAGCTCCGCAAATCCTGCTTTTGGATGAACGGGGCTGTGCCTTGACAACAAAAACTGCATTACCATTTTTTTCGCGAAGCTCAACCACCCGAATACTACCCGATCACTTTGGGCACTTTGAAAAACCTATCCTGTTTGTCAGGAGCGTTCTGCAGTACGGCTGCAGGTGGCAGACCGGGGAGCTCTATATCTTCCCGAAGCACGTTGATCTGGTCGTGAATACTGCTGAGCGGTATAACACCTTCGGTATCGACTTCATTGAGCTTTTCGACATAGTGAAGAATATTGTTGAGCTCGCTGGTCATTGTCAACATTTCATCTTCAGTAAACCTGAGCCTTGCCAGCTCAGCGATATAAGCAACATCTTTAGTGGTAACCGACATAACAATAGCACGTAAAATTAACTGAGCTTCAAGCGGATGACCGGGTCGATCGATACATCCTTCAAAAAAATATTACAGTCTGCAAATATCAAATTTCTTCTCATCAATCCTGTTTTTAGGACGCTGTTCAATTGGCATATAATCGCGTTTTTCTTCGCCGAGATAAATCTGGCGAGGTCTTGCGATTTTCTGCTCAGGATCCTGAACATGCTCGGTCCACTGTGCAAGCCATCCGGGAATTCTGCCGATAGCAAAAAGAACTGGAAACATGTCGAGAGGAAATCCCATTGCCTGATAAATCAATCCAGAATAAAAATCAACATTGGGATAGAGCTTGCGACTGACAAAAAAATCGTCCTCTAAAGCGATTCTTTCAAGTTCAAGTGCCATATCGAGTAAAGGGCTCCGACCAGTTTCCTCAAAAACCTGAAAAGCAATTTTCTTGATGATTTTTGCCCGAGGATCGTAATTTTTATAAACTCTGTGACCAAATCCCATCAAGCGTCCTTCACCCTCTTTGACAGATTTTATGAACGCCGGAATATTTTCAATCGAGCCTATTTTTTTGAGCATGTGAATAACCGCTTCATTTGCTCCACCGTGCAAAGGGCCGTAGAGAGCTGCACAACCAGCAGCTACAGCGGAATAAGGATCTACACCGGAACTGCCTACTGCGCGCAGTGCGCTTGTTGAACAGTTCTGTTCATGATCGGCATGAAGAATAAAAAGAACATCAAGAGCATGCTCAAGAATCGGATTCGGCTTGTAATGGGTCTCGGTCATCTTGAACATCATGGACAGAAAATTGCCGGTATAGCTCAAATCGTCATCTGGAAGGACGTAAGGATATCCCATACTGTGCCGGTAACTCATAGCCGCAAGGGTCGGTATTTTGCCGATAAGACGGCGAACCTGAAGCTTGCGTGATTCTTCATTGTTGATATTCTTTGCATCAGCATAAAACGTCGACAGTGCACCAATGGTACCGACAAGAATACCCATCGGGTGGGCATCATAGCGGAATCCTTCCATGAACTTGATCATATTGGCATGCGTCAGGGTATTGTGCCGGATGTTGTAGGTCCATACAGCAAGACGCTCCTTGTCGGGAAGCACTCCTTTGATGAGAAGATATGCGGTTTCCAGAAAAGTACTTTTCTCTGCAAGCTGCTCGATAGGATAGCCGCGATAACGTAAAATGCCTTTATCACCATCTAAAAAGGTAATGCTGCTTTTACATGAAGCCGTGTTGAAATAACCGGGATCATATCCGAGTAAACCGAAATCTTCAGGTGAAGCCTTGATTTGACGAAGATCAAGAGTACGGATTGCACCTTGCTCAACAGGAATATCGTAGGATAATCCTGTACGGTTGTCGGTTACTGTCAGAGAATTTCTGGGGCCTGTTTCTGCCATGATTTTGCTGTATTGATTGTTTTAAAGCATTTGTTGCTCAAAAAAACAAGATCTCTCCCTGAACCACACTCACTAAATATAGTTGGGTGTGGGAACATCGCGCACAAAGTTATAAAAATCCAGCAAAATACGGTTAGCAAAAAAACGATTTTTTTAACTATCGTTATCTCTTTATTTCGAATAAAAAACGTCCCTTATTCATAAGGAGAACGTCGTTCCGACAAAAACAAAGCGCAAGAATGTGGTTACAGCGCCCTATAACCACAATGAAAACAACAAGCTGCTGAAAAAACTTTCCCGGTATTGCTTCAACTATAAAAAGGAAAAAAGGAAAATACTATTTGGATATTATTGATCTGCTCTATACATTTACAACTCTTTCATGGAGCTGTAGCTCAGTTTGGTTAGAGCGCCTGCCTGTCACGCAGGAGGTCGCGGGTTCGAGCCCCGTCAGCTCCGCAAAGAAAATAAAAAAGGTACTGCTTGCAGTGCCTTTTTTATTTTCCTCATTTATTCCCCCCTTTACCTTGGTACCAGCTCGACACGACGGTTTTTTTCGCGTCCAGCTTCTGCAGTGTTCGGTGCAACTGGCGCAAGATAGGCGACTCCGTTTGCTGTAAGACGAGTTGCCGGTACACCGTACTCCTTAACGAGAGATGCGACAACAGCATCAGCGCGTCGTTTGGAAAGCCCCATATTAAACTCATATCCACCGACATTGTCGGTATGACCGACGACATGCAGTTTCAATGCCGGTTGCTGCTTCAGGAGTTTTGCAATTTCCTGAAGTGATGGACGGGATGCTGGTTTGATTTCCCATTTGTTCGTATCGAAATAAATGCCGTAAAGAGAGACCCTGCCTGTAGTGTTAAGGGAATTCGACATTTGATCGGCGGTTACCGTCACCATTTTCTGAACCATCGGCTGCGTCTCGACAACATCAAGAGCAACATACGCACCACGCTTTGCCTTGTACACAGCATCATTCTTTCCCCATTCCACTACGGTCAGATGCACGTAGACATTGCCTTCGGGCCGATTCATTTTTGCGCTGGCAACACAAATCCCGCCCTTTTCAGCTGCAAAAAAGATATAGTTACTGCGGTTGGTCTGGATATCCATTGAGCCGAATGGAGCAAGATAATTGTTCCATCCTGTGGCTGCTGGGTCTTTTTTGGAATCGTAGAGTATAACGAATCCTTTGGCTCTGAGTTCATTGAGATAGTTCCTGAATACCTCAAGAGAACCGACATCGCCTGCAACCTCATACCAGATTCGTGTGAGCTTTCCTTCGGGCTTCAATGAGGGAGTGACATACTCCAGCTTTTTAGTTTCAAGATTATAACGGCTGAAGGTGGATGTCTGCAATTCGTATTCATCAAACCGTTTGACATGGTATCCGACAATTTCGGAGCCTGCAAAACGCCGAAGCAATGGATGATCTTTTGAGCCCGGAAGATCGATTGCGCAAAGCTCAGCAAGCGGGAGCAGTAACGCAATAACGAAAAGCAATACAATGGAATGAAGGTGTTTCATGAGGCATGAATCCTTATTGGTTTAAGGAGTGAATTAACTCTTTTTGCGTTTATCGCGCACATAAATTGCTTTGGACTGCCCGTCTCCGATAACCCGTTCATCAAAATCGAACAGTTTTGTGGCAGCCAGCAATTCCCCAAGTTTGCTGTATCCGTAATTGCGGGGATCAAACTCAGGGGACTGTTTGGCTATATTGCTGCCTGTTGTTCCAAGATGAGCCCATCCGCTTTCGTCCGATGAGGCTTCAACGGCATTTCTCAATAAACGCACCAGTCGGGTATCCTGTTTGAGTTCAGCAGCCGACTTTTTGGCTATGGTGTCATTTTCATTGATTTTTGCACGCAGAACTTCAATATAAATGAACTTGTCGCATGCTGATACAAATGCAGCCGGTGTCTTTTTTTCGCCAAATCCGTAAACGAACAGTCCCGACTCCCTGATCCTCGATGCAAGTTTTGTAAAATCACTGTCGCTGGAAACAATGCAGAAACCCTGAAACCTTCCTGTATATAAAAGGTCCATTGCATCAATAATCATGGCGCTGTCGGTCGCATTTTTCCCCTTGGTGTACCCGAACTGCTGAATGGGTTGAATAGAATACTCAAGCAGTACCTCTTTCCAGCTTCGGAGCGCTGTGGAGGTCCAGTCGCCGTATATCCTTTTAACGCTTGATGTTCCATAGTTTGCAACCTCCGCCAGCAGGCCCTCTATGATTGTTGCCTGTGTATTATCGGCATCGATAAGCACGGCAAGACGCTCTGTTTTTTCAACTGCCATAACACGTTCGTTTTTTTGTTTTACAGCAAAAAAACGCAGATAGATTCAGGCATGCACCTTGAACCCCTGCTCTTCAATAGTCGAGGTAATGGTTTCCATATCTACCTTTGCCGGATCATAATCCAGCGACACTATCCCCTCGATATGAGAGGCTTCGGCCTCTTTGACTCCATCAAGTTCTTCAAGGGCTTCCTTGACAAGCATTTCGCAACTATGGCAGTTCATACCGCTTACCTGTACTTTTTTATTCATGGCTCAGGCAAAAAAATTTGTTGTATACAGATGTTAAGGGCTTTTCCGAATCTTAGAGATAAATTCAGTAAAAATAAGTTACATAGACTGCTGATAATTATGAAATTATTATACCAAAACAGAAAAGGGCTTAATGAATGATTGGCAGATCACCAAGGCAGTGAGTATATTACGTAACTATGATAAATTATATATCACCTTCAAGAATCAGGATACAACGTCGTCTGCTGGCGTTTGTTCTGCTTGCAAACCTAACGTTGCTGACTTCATGCAACCGTTCACCGAATGACCTTAAAGCTTTGCAGCAGAAGGTCTGGAAAAATCCGAAAGATGCAGGAGCATACATGCTTCTCGCTAACGAATATGCCCGCAACGAACGCTACAGTGAAGCTAAAGAAGCATATAAAAATGCGCTTGCGATAGATCCAAAACTTGATGAGGCCTATCACGCGCTTGGCGCCGTTGCTTTCAACCAGAAAAACTATGCCGAGTCGCTGAAATATTTTCAGAAACACCTTGAACACGCGCCAAAAGACTCCCTGACACTTTACGATGTCGGCAATGCCTATATGCAGTTGAAACAGTTCGACAAGGCTGCTCAATCATACAGTGAATCAATTGATAACAGTGAATCTTTTACGGAGGCTCACTATAACCTTGCGATCTGCTATCTTAAGACAGGACAAAGAACTGAAGCTCAGGCGATTTATGAATGGCTTCTTAAGAAAAACAATTATCTTGCAACCTCTCTGCAAAAACATTTCAAAAAAGAATAAATACCGTGATTAACCCGGAATGGTAATCACCAAGCAGTTTTTGCAGAACAACTACTGAAATAAGAGATTTTTTTCAGCAGGGAACCCTTATTGATTAATTGTTGTACAGTTTGTTACAAGAAACACGAAACACACTATAACAGTGTTTGAGAGTTACAATGCCGACAAACGCATATGAGTGAGCACTACAAGATTATTAAACCTTCTGAGGAACACTTACGAATAGAACAAGCTGTTTCAAGTCTAAAATCAGCTTTAAGCCTTTTTGATTACAAGAGCGAATTACCGGATCGCCATGATCGAAACCTGCTTGTAACGTTTTCTCAGCCTGTTGATCCAGTGGACATCACAGGATGGCTATGCCGTCAGACGGTATATCCAAAACTTTTGTGGATGAACAGGGAAAAGGATTTTGCTGTGGCAGGAATAGGAATTGCCGATACCTTACAGTTTGATGGATCTGGAAATAATGATGCCTGTTTTGAGCAGTTCAGGCTTTCTGCCGTGGGGAAAGACCCTCATGCACGCTACTTCGGAGGATTCCACTTCAATAACAAGGAAAAGCAGGATTCGATATGGCAGAAGTTTTCTTCGTTTTCCTTTATACTTCCTCTTGTACAGCTAACTTTTGAAAACAACACCTATACACTCTCGTGCCACCTCTGGTTTGAAAACAGTGTTGACCCCGATTCGCAGATACATAAGATCACGGACACCCTCGACCTGGTGATTGCTGATTCGGATTGTTCAGCAATGAAACTTCCTGAATTAGTTGATCTTTCTTATAACCCTGATGAAAGAAACTGGGTAGAACAATGTCAGAAAGCTCTGCAGACTTTTAAGGACGGAGGCATGGCAAAAATAATGCTGGCCCGGCAGACTATTCTTGAATTCAGCGCCAGCTTTTCCCCTCTTCTTTTTCTGTTGCAGTATCCCTTTCCACAGAATGCTATCTACAGGTTCTATTTTGAACCATCTGAAAACAATGCATTTTTCAGCTTCACCCCTGAACGTCTTTACAGAAGGGACGGAAATATGCTGCTCACTGAAGCCCTCGCCGGAACCTGTTCGAAAGAAACAATCAACGGTGGTGACACACAGGCTTCTGAAACGCTCTTGAATTCTGAAAAAGATATCCGGGAGCACAAGTTTGTCAAGGACATGATTTCGCAGGAACTGGTTAAGATATGCAGCGATATTGATATGGAAAAAGAGGTAAAAGTACTGCAGCTTAACCGTCTTGCACATCTCTACACTCGTTGTGCCGCCAAACTGAAACCTGAGTTTGAGAATGACAGCGCAGTACTGAAACTCCTCCATCCTACCCCTGCTGTTGGCGGAGTGCCTAAAACCGAGGCACTGGATCACATTATGGATCTGGAACCGTTCAGTCGTGGATGGTATGCCGGACCGGTCGGCTGGGTAAGCCGGGATGCTTCAGAATTCTCCGTTGCCATTCGTTCAGCTCTTGTCAATGACCGTTATGCCTATCTTTACTCCGGCGCCGGACTTGTAAAGGGCTCAAATCCCTTTTCGGAATGGGAAGAGGTCGATCAGAAAATAGGGGATATTCTGTCTATAACCCGCCTCGAAGTATGAATTCAAGTGATATAACCTCATTGTGGAGTTACCTTGTCGTTGAAGAACTGATAAGGCAGGGAGCTGGATTTTTCTGTATATCCCCTGGTTCACGATCGACTCCCCTTACTGTTGCCATTGCAAGAAACCCGAAAGCGCGCTGGAAAATTTTTGCTGATGAACGATCAGCTGGTTTTTTTGCTCTGGGCTATGGACGTGCAACCGGTAAACCGGCTGTTCTCATCTGCACTTCAGGCACTGCAGTTGCAAACTACTTCCCTGCTGTGGTTGAGGCATCAATGGACTTTCAGCCAATGCTTATTCTTTCGGCTGATCGACCTTTTGAGCTGCTTGATTGTGGTGCGAACCAGACTATCAGGCAGGAAAACATGTTCGGCAGCTATACACGATGGAATATGCAGCTTCCTTTTCCGTCCAGAGAAGTTCCTCTCAAAGCACTGCTTTCCACTGTTGCCTATGCTGTCACGAAAGCGATTGGATCGCCAACAGGGCCTGTACATTTGAACCAGCCATTCAAAGAGCCTCGTGAGCTGAACACTCCAGATCTGAAAGACCCATGGCTTGATGCTGTTCATGAATGGCTCGCAAGCGGCAACCCTTCAGGGGTATCAGCTTTGCCTGAAAAACATCCTGACAGCAGAACACTGGCCACGGTGCGCGATGCGTTGGCCAAAGCAAAGCTGCCTGTCATCATTGCAGGTAGTATGCAACACGCTGAAGAGGCTGTGTCTGTGGAAGAGCTTGCTCGTGATTTGCAGGTACCTCTCTATGCCGATCTTTCATCGGGACTTCGACTGAACAGCGCGATACAACCATGGCAGCTGGCATTTCAGTTACCATCATTTGCCAAGCACTTCACGCCTGATCTGGTGCTGCATTTTGGTGGACATATAATTGCAAAACATCCTGCGGCGGCTATCAGGGAATGGAATCCAGAACACTATATTGTCATAAGATCACAGGCCAACCGTTTCTCGCCTGATCATAACGTAACCCTCAGCATTGAAGCCTCGATTGCGGTTACCTCTGCAAGCCTTAAAGGTGCCCGCACGATCTTGCCATGCTTGAACTCAAGTACGTTTCAAGAGTTCTTCCTGAGGGCCAGTGAGGAGGTTGATGCTGAAACCAGCTCTCTTCAAGCGGTTTCTGAAATTTCGGCAGCACGGCTAACCTCTCGCCTGATTACTGAAAAGCAGTTACTTTTTATTTCGAACAGCATGCCGGTGAGGGATATGGACACCTACGCATGTAACAGATATGGTCACGGCATCAGAACTGGTATTAACCGCGGAGTGAGTGGGATAGACGGAATTCTATCCACGGCTGCAGGTTTTGCTGAGGGATATGGAAAGCCTGCAACACTGCTGATTGGAGATATAGCTTTTCTCCATGACATTAATGCGCTTTCATTGCTCAGTACGTTGAGCGTTCCCCTGCAGATTATTGTGCTGAACAACAATGGCGGAGGAATTTTCTCTTTTCTGCCTGTTGCCGGATACAGCGATATTTTTGAAACGCATTTTGCTACGCCACAGGACTACAGCGTTCAGTCGGCTGCTGCAACCTTTGGGGTGGACTATGCATGCCCGCAGACAAATGCAGAATTTATCGAGATGTATACAGCAGCATCCTGCAGTAGCCGAAGCATTGTAATAGAAATCAAAGGCTCCCGCCAGGAGAACCTGCTGCAGCATCAGGCTCTGCAGGAGAGAATCAAGAGCCTTGCCGATCACTATCTTTACCGGTAGAGCAATTTGCCAACTGTTCAACTGACTCCATTGTCATGCAGATAACTGTACAGGGTGTTCCCTTTCATATCCTGACTGCTGGAGACCGATCAATGCCCCGCATCATTTTTCTGCATGGGTTTCTCGGGTCGGGCAGTGACTGGCTTCCTGTGACGAGAGAGCTTTGCGATAACAACTGCTGTATGATGGTTGATCTGCCCGGCCATGGCAAAGCTGCTTTTCAGCAAACCCCTTCCCCTGACGTTTTTTTTGAGCAGACAGTAGATGCTCTTGCTGAATTGCTTCGTCAGTTTGCCTTTTCACCATGCTTTCTTGTCGGCTATTCCATGGGTGGACGACTTGCACTCTCTCTTCTGCTTCGTCATCCGGATCTGTTTATTAAAGCCGTTATCGTTTCGGCATCGCCGGGACTGAAAACTGAAAAAGAAGAGATGGATCGGCAGGAACATGATGAAAAAGTTGCCCGAAAAATTGAAAGAAACTTTGAAGGGTTCATAGAGGCATGGTATGATCAGCCTTTATTTTCAACATTGAAACATCATCCCATATTTAAAGATGTTGAAAGCGAACGAAAAATTAATGACCCAGCCAATCTTGCCCTTGCCCTGAGAGTGCTCGGAACAGGACGACAACCTTCATTATGGGAGGATCTGGAGCGAAACAACGTGCCTGTAAGGTTTTTTGTTGGGGAAAAAGATGAGCGTTATGTAGAGATTGGTCACCAAATGGTTAAGTTATGCCCTGGTTCTGATCTTGAAATCTTTCCGCATTGCGGCCATACCCTGCAGCTTGAAAACAAGGAATTGTTTCTGGATCGTTTGCGATTTTTTTTCAACCAGCAAGAAAAAAATAAGTTATGAGCGCTGTTAACTGGATACAAACAGGTGATTTCACCGACATCCTTTATCATAAAGCTGAAGGGATAGCAAAAATCACTATCAATCGCCCGGAAGTAAGAAACGCATTCAGACCTCTCACTGTCGAGGAAATGATTACTGCTCTTGCTGACGCGCGCAACGATGAGTCTATCGGGGTTGTTATTCTAACAGGTGCGGGAGACTTGGCATTCTGCTCAGGAGGAGACCAGAAAATACGAGGCTATGCGGGTTATGCCGATGGAAAAGGGGTCAACCGACTGAATGTGCTTGACTTTCAGCGGGATATACGTACCTGCCCGAAACCGGTGATTGCCATGGTTGCCGGCTATGCGATAGGTGGTGGTCATGTGTTGCATATGCTTTGTGACCTTACCATAGCAGCAGAAAATGCCATATTCGGGCAGACCGGACCAAAAGTCGGTTCATTTGACGGAGGTTGGGGTGCAAGCTATATGGCACGCCTTGTCGGTCAGAAAAAGGCCCGCGAAATATGGTATCTTTGCCGCCAATATAATGCAGCTGAAGCGCTTGATATGGGGCTTGTTAACACCGTTGTCCCTCTCGATCAGCTTGAAAAGGAAACCGTGCAATGGTGCCGTGAAATACTTGACAACTCACCGCTGGCGATAAGGTGCCTTAAATCTGCCCTCAATGCGGATTGTGACGGCCAGTCCGGATTGCAGGAACTTGCCGGGAATGCCACCATGCTCTATTATATGTGCGAAGAGGCACAGGAAGGCAAGAATGCGTTCGTCGAAAAACGGAAACCGGATTTCAGTAAATTTCCTAAAAGACCTTGAAAGCAACCCATATACTAATCTACAGATATACTGTCCCATTTACAGAACCTTTAACAGTAAAAGGGCATCGGATTGTAAACAGGGAAGGTATTATTCTTGGCCTGCAAACTTCGGAAGAGTGTCTCACTGCCTATGGTGAAGTTGCTCCACTTCCGGGGCTGCATAGGGAAACCCTCGAATCTGCTGAAGAGCAGCTTGTGGAAGTGTTGTCAAAACACCAATTTGCCAATAACAGCATTTTGCCTGACGGACTTTTCCCTTCGGTTCATACGGGTCTTGAAATGGCTATGATAAACCTGGAGGCCGTTAGATCCGGACGCAATCCTGCTTATTCAGACATGACGGAAGGTGCTGCAAAACATGTTCCAGTAAACGCGCTGCTCTTCGGAGAGACTGAGCAAGTTGTTCATCGCGCAAAGGAGTATAGCAGCCTCGGGTACGGGACATTCAAGCTTAAGATATCAGCCGGAAACATTGACGTAGCCATCAGAAGCATAGATGCACTGCATCGCATGTTCGGAAACAGTATTGAACTGCGACTTGATGCCAATCAGTCCCTTTCGCTTGATGAGGCGATTAGATTTGCCGGACAAATTCCAATCGGAAGTATTGCCTATATTGAAGAGCCCCTCACAAAGGCTGAACTTATCGGTGAGTTTTACGCAAAAACAGGTATCGGCTCAGCATTGGATGAAACATTATGGCAAAAGCCTGAACTGCTTCATCAAATTCCGCCTGCGGCCATTTCGGCACTCATTCTGAAACCAAACCGTCTTGGAGGAATCGCTGCGACGCTGAAATTAGCTCGGTACGCAAAAAAACACCATCTGCTTGCAGTTTTCAGCTCGGCTTTCGAGAGTGGAATCAGTCTGAGCTTTTATTCGTGGCTTGCTGCATCAGCAACGTCCAAACCTGCGGCCTGCGGTCTGGATACCTACCGTTACCTGAAGCATGACCTCCTCGAAACTCCTTTTGTTGCTGAAAACGGACTTCTTGACGTTTATAAGCTCTATAGAAAAGGATTGGCCGTCAATAAGAAACATCTCAAGCTAATCTCACTCTGGGCTATATAAGAAGCCTGCCCGATCAGGACTTACTGACGTTTATTCTCTGGCGGCTTTACGTTTGAGCCTGAGCACTGCAAATGCTCCACCGAGACCTGTGATAGGAGCATAAAAGGCGCCTGAAAAGAGCATATTCATCAGGACATCAATGAAGCTCAATTTTACAGGGGTAAGAGCCTGTTTTTCAGCGGCAATAAGTGCCTGCACCTGTTGCTGAACCTCGGGTCGTCCTTTTGCCATTTCGAGGGCCCATTGGATAACGAGAGCAAGGCTTTCTGTTCCTGGCCTGTAATTGAAAAGTTCCATAAGGAGGTAGGTAATACCTTCGGATACCGTACCTCCAACTAAACCTGTAACGCATCCAAGAACAAAAGCCTGATTGTAACTCAGCCGAACCTGAAAGCGCATAATTGACTGATGAAGCGCAATTGTTCCTGCAAGAAAAATACCGGCAAAGAGAAAAACATTGAGCAGTGTCAGATAGGGAACAGTAGTTGTCAATATAATGATGGAGGAACCCAGCGCAACCGTGTAAAGCTTTCCTGTAGATGGCAGATTAGTTTGATTCACTTGTTCAGTAGCCATATGTTCTCAAGAGAGCAGTTCATTTAAAAAATCATCCATCGTATAAAATCCGGGTTTTGTTTTATGACGCAGGGCAAGCCATGCTGCGGCTTCTACTGCGCCTGACGCAAAGCCTGAGCGATTTTTTGCCGTATGGGAAATAACAATTTCATCAGCATCCGAGTCAATAAACGCGGAGTGCTTTCCAAATACACTGCCAAGCCTGATGGCTGCGACCTGCAGTTCATCGGGCGCAAGTTTTTTGTCGGAGGAGAGCTGGCGGACAACGTTTTTTTTCCTGCTGTTTGCTGAAAGAATCATATCGGCTGCCCTGAGAGCTGTTCCACTCGGAAAATCAGCCTTTCCGGTATGATGCTGCTCGGCAAAGGCGATATCGAACTGATCAAATGGAGCAATCAGTCGTGCGGCTTCTCGAACGCTTCTGAGAAATATGTTGACTCCTAGGGAGAAATTTGCTGAATAGAGAAGTGATGCGCCAGCATCAGACACCTTGGTTTTGACCTCATCCAGAACATCATCCCAGCCTGTCGTACCCACAATAATGGGTACACCTGAAGAAAGCATAGCAGGAAGATTGCTGAGAAATGCATCCCTGACGGTGAAGTCAATAATGGCATCACTGCCATGAAAAACTTCAGGAACAACGAGTGTGTCAACATCGAGAACAACAGAAGTCTCGTGGCAGCCTGACTGACTGATCACCTGAGCGACCTGGTGCCCCATTCTGCCATTTCCTACGAGAGTAAACCTCATAATTATTATTGTACTTGTAACTTAATGGTTCAGTGAAAAAGCTGCAGTGTAAGCAAGCGGTTCACTCCTGATTCATAATTTCCAGAAGCCTGTCGAGATCGTCATTCGAAAAATACTGTATATGAATTTCCCCTTTGCCACCTTTTTTTTCAACAATACGAACTTTTGTGGCAAGTTTTTCTCTAAGAAGCGATTCAAGCTGGGTAATATGTGATGTGCGTTCTTCAGTATCGGCGGGTATGGGGTTTGACTGATCTTTGAACATTC
>Ga0194037_1001753_pt1 | contig 15202 bp, 13 predicted proteins | sample JunL306m_MetaG_FD_148653 | JGI IMG/M metagenome (GOLD analysis project Ga0194037, IMG submission 148653) | Anoxic zone freshwater microbial communities from boreal shield lake in IISD Experimental Lakes Area, Ontario, Canada - Jun2016-L304-6m | ecosystem: Environmental > Aquatic > Freshwater >...
TGAGAGGGCGACCAGCGACATCATCATCGCCGTCAGTGCAATGAATTCCCCGGATCCCAATTCCGGAATTTCACCTTTTTTCAGGGAATGGATCACAGCGTCAGGCAATCACTACCGAACAAAGAGATACACTATCAACCCTGCCAATACAGCCGCAACTCCACTAAAAATAAGAGATTGACGAAAGAGACGAGCTTGATGCAGCTCAATTTGCTGCACCAGCGACGTATTTTGTTCTGCTAACGTTTTAAGTAACCCGGCGGATACCTGAATTTGCTCCTCCAAACTCTCCAATCGAGCTTTAAGAATATCACTCTCCGACAACTCTGTGGTATATGGGGTATACACACTGCTCTCGTCAACTGAAAGACGCTTATTTTTGCTTTTAATACTTTTCCATAGCGTTCCCGCTCTCTCTGCAACTGAGGGCGCAAGTTCAATCACTTTCTCCCATGGAATCTGAGTGGCAACTTTCAGTATTGTTTTTGCTAACATAATTCCTTTAAAATTATAACTCTCCTGCTTTTTTATCCTCTCATCAATTTACTGAACTTCCCTGCTCTTTCATAAAAACCATCACAAGGCCGGAATCACGCTCTCTGTTAAAGGGTGTTTTATCAAAACCGGCATACATGCCTCTCAGAGAGAATCCAGCGTCGCTATGCCGTTGAAGAAAACTGTCTGCAGTGAGAGGATAGAGTGTTGTCTGCTCATGGAAAACATTCCGGCCGCCTGAAACAAGCTCGACATCAAAAATGACACGTTCCTGAGAAATAAGCGGATAGCTGCGATAAAAGGCTGCAGAACCATCATCAACCGTTTTGACCGGAAAACGGTACTTTGCAAGCCCAAGAATATAGTCCCAGTTCACCACCTGAAAGATCCAGCAACCTCCAGATTCAAGAGCGGCATATACATCCTGAAGAAAAGCTGAAAATCGGGCAGGAGGAAGATGGGACACAACATTGCCTGTGGAATAGATCAAACGGAACGAACGACGCAATGAAGCGACATCTTCAATGCTCATACAGTGGAATTCCGGTTCGGGAAAGGAGGCCGCTGCCTCAGCAATCATTTTCGGATCAAGATCAATACCTGTCGCACGGAAACCATCCCGCTGAAACATCGCGCAATAGTGACCCGGCCCGCATCCGGCATCAAGGATACTGCTTCCCGAAAGGGCGGCATGTTCACCAAGGAAGAGATAGACCTCTTCACGAAACGGAAAAAGCTGTTCATACCATGGGGCAAATTCTGAATATAATGACATAACTCTTTACGGATTTTCAAACCAACTGTACACTGAGGGAATAATCAGCAGCGTCAGCAGTGTTGAGGTTATCAGTCCGCCGACAACGACTGTCGCAAGCGGTTTCTGGATTTCAGAACCGGTTTCGCTGGAGAGCAGCATCGGCAGCAGGCTGAAAATCGCAATAGATGCGGTCATCAACACCGGGCGCAGTCGGTCAAGGGAGCCTTTTCTGATTGCTTCGTGTTGTTCAAGTCCTTCTTCACGCAGTTGGGAGATGCGTGATACGAGGACCAAGCCGTTCAGTACGGCCACACCAAACAGGACAACAAATCCGACCGAGGCCGGAACAGAGAGGTATTGCCCGGAGATATAAAGCGCAAACACTCCTCCGATCAGCGCGAACGGCAGGTTTGATATAACCAGCAGCGCCAGGCGAATGGAGCGGAAGGTGACGAAGAGAAGCAGCAGTATCAGGCCGATAGCTACCGGCCCGATGATCATCAGCTTGTTCATCGCCCTTTGCTGGTTCTCAAACTGCCCTCCCCAGGTGATATAGTATCCGTCCGGCAGGTTGACCTTCTCTTTGATCTTCTGCTTTGCCTCAGCCACAAAACCCCCGATATCTCTTCCGGTAATATTCATCTCGATACCGATTCTTCTCACCCCATCCTGACGGCTTATCTGAACCGGCCCTTCAATCATTTTGACTTCGGCCAACTGCTCGAGTGGAACATTGACCCCTGTTTTTGTGGTGATCATCAATGTTTTGAGCGCTTCCAGAGAGTTCCTTTTTTCTTCAGGAAGGCGAACGGCTATATCGAAGCTGCGATTCTCTTCGTACAACTGCGATGCAGCCTTACCAGCCACACCGATCTCTATAACCTTCTGCACATCGCTGATATTCAGGCCATAGCGGGCAATTTTAGAGCGGTCGATGTTCACGGTCATATAGGGCTGACCAGAGACTTTTTCAACGCTCAGATCGGTTCCCCCCGGGATGGACGAGAGCAATCTGGCAATTTCAGCCGATTTATTACTGAGCATCGGAATATCGTCGCCAAAAATTTTCAGAATAAGTTGCGCCCGGGTACCGGCTACAAGTTCGTCAATCCTGCACTGAATCGGCTGGCTGAATCCGAAAGAGATCCCCGCAACCGATTCGAGGGAGTCGCGCATCCTGTTGGTCAGCTCATCTTTGGAGATATTACGACGCCACTCGCTTTTTGGTTTGAATATTCCAACATAGCCGGTTTTGTCCGAACCTCTGGTATCAAGGGCAACACCGGTCTGACCGGTTCGTGATACCACAGTCTCCAGTTCGTCAAACTGCTTCAGTTTCATTGCGACCCGCTGGTTCACCTCCATCGCTTTTGAGAGTGAAATCCCTGGAAGCATTGAAACATCCATATCAAAAGAGCCTTCATCCATGCTCGGCATAAATTCCGTGCCCAAACGGGTGGCGAAAAAAAGTGAAACAAGCAGCAACAAACCGGCAGCACTCAATACCAGAGTCTTCATCTTCATGGCATAGTCGAGAAGAGGAAGATAGAGCCTGTTTGCATGCTTCATGATGAAGCTCTCTTGTTCCTGCTGCGGTTTCAGAAAAAGGATACAGAGTACCGGAATGACAAAAACGGAGAGAAAAAGGGATACCAGGAGTGCAATGATGACGGTGATGGCCAGAGGAGTGAACATCTTTCCTTCAATCCCTTCAAGGGAGAGTACCGGGATAAAGGTAAGTGCTATGATAAGTTCGCCAAAGATGCTGGGTTTTCTTACCTCCATGACCGCTTTCAGGACGGTATGCAAATCGGGATGTTCGCCCCCTTTGTCGCTCAGATGACGCTGGACGTTTTCAACCTGGATAATGGTTGTATCGATAATCATCCCTATGGAAATTGCAAGACCACCAAGAGACATCAGGTTGGCGCTGATCCCTGTGATTTTCATGATGATAAAGGTTGCCAGAAGTGAAAGCGGCAAGGCAAGAAGCACCACCATACTGCCGCGAACACTGTTCAGCATCAGATAGAGCACGATCAAGACAAGAATAGAACCTTCTATCAGCGCTTTTGTTACTGTGCCGACACTTCTGTTGACCAGGTCACTTCTGTCATAATAGGGAACAAGTCTGACGCCATCGGGAAGTACATTGTTTTCATTCAGTTCCCTGACCTTTTCCTCAACCCGACGCACAACGTCCCGACTGTTTTCTCCACGCAGCATCATGATAATGCCGCCAACACATTCATCCCTGCCGTTTTTCATGGCGGCACCCATACGGACGGCCTCACCGACCGTAACCTGTGCGACATCTCTGACACAGGTCGGTGTTCCACCTGCGGATTTCAGGACAATGTTTTCGATATCACTGATGCTTTTTATCAATCCAACCCCGCGGATGATATATTGATCGGTGCCCCGTTCGAGTATGTTGCCACCGACGTTTTCATTGTTGCTGCCAATGGCGGAATAGATATCCTCAACCGTTACTCCATATTTCAGAAGCAGTTCCGGTGACACGACCACCTGATACTGTTTGAAATACCCGCCAAAGGAGTTGATCTCGTTTACTCCGGCAACGCTTTTCAACTGCGGAGCAACAACCCACTCCTGAATGGTTCGAAGGTTCGTCAGGTAAGCAATCTTTTGTTGCGCGTCACCGGGCATTTTTCCTTCAAGCGTATACTGGTAGATCTCGCCCATGGCGGTTCCAATCGGGCCCATGGCAACCGCAACACCCTTTGGAACCTTCTCCCGAGCCTCAGCCAGACGTTCGAACACCAGTTGCCGGGCAAAGTAGATATCAACATTATCCTTGAAGACAATGGTGACTATCGAGAGGCCGAATTTGGTGACTGAACGCATCTGCTCAATATCGGGCAGGCCTCGCATCGCCATCTCTATGGGGTAGGTGACATTTCGCTCTATCTCCAGTGCCGAGAGTCCATCAGCATGGCTGACCACCTCAACCTGAACGTTGGTGACATCAGGAAAAGCATCAAGAGACAGTTTCAGATATGAGTAGATGCCGAATCCGGTAATCAAAAGCGATAGCACGATGACTGCACCTTTCTTCTGTAATGCATAGGCGATTATTTTTTGGAGCATTATTCCCCCCCTCCCTCAAGCTCACCCTTTTTGAGTTCGGACTTCAGTATGAATGATCCTTTACCTGCATAACGCTGCCCTTCCCTGATACCGGAAATAATCTCAACCAGGCCGCCGGAAGAGCGACCCGTTTCGACTGTTTCCGGTCTGAACACTTCACTGCTCTCATCGGCAATAAAGATTACTTTTTTGCTGTCAATCTCCTGGATGGCATCTTCGGGTACAGCAATAGTCATTACCGCGCTGGCGGGAGGTGTCAGTTCAACCCTGGCAAACATTTCGGGTTTCAGCATTCGCCGGGGATTGGGAACTTCCACACGAACCTTGAGAGTGCGGGTGGCAGCGTCAAGCATATCAGCAAGATAGGTAACACGTCCAGTCAGCTTTAGATCAGGCCAGGCATCTACCGTTACTATTGCCTGCTGACCTCTGCTCACTTTTGCCAGATCTTTTTCGTAGATATCCACAACAACCCATATTGAAGAGAGATCGACCACTGTGAAGAGACTTTTGGATGGGTCGGAAAGCTCACCGACAATTGCATGCTTTTCGGTAATAGTTCCGCTGATTGGAGCATGTACCATCAAACTGGTTTTGTTGTGACTGTTGCTCTGCAAATTTGAGTTTGAGGCTCCGTAAAGAGAGAGGCGCTCTTGATCATTCTGCCGCTCGGTTTGAGCAAGTTGATAGTCAGTTTCAGCCTGAAGAAGCTCTTTTCGGGCAACAATCTTCTTTTCCACCAGAGTCCGGATCCTCATCATATTTGCCTCGGCAAGAGCAAGTTTTGTCTTTGACAGGCGGGAGCGGTTTGCAGCCTCGGCCATTTCAAGACTTTTCAGGGTCAGGAGAGTCTGCCCGGCATTTACACGATCCCCCAAAGAGGCCTGAACAGACACAATCTGGCCTGAAATACGCGGAGAAACATGGGCAACCCTGTCGGCATTGGCCTCCACTTTACCTGTTGCTGCAATGACTTCAGTAAAGCTTTGTCTTGTGGCGACGGCAACGACAACTCCGTTCTCCTTTTGTCGCCGGGCATTCATTTTGATGCCAACAGACTTTTCATCCTTATTGACAGCCATTCTCTTTTCAGTTTTCTCCACCCATCCGCTTTTCAGGTTGATAAAACGATAGAGATAAAATCCTCCCGTAATAGTGGCCAGAAGAACACCAATGATAATCCATTTGTTTTTCACTGTACCTCCCCGTTAAATTCTGTCGCCACTGCAGAATCAAATTTTATGAGAGCTGTCTGACGGTTATAAAGCGCCATCAGATAGTTTTCGCTGACATCAAAGAATTTCTTCTGTTCCTGAATTACTGCCAGTATGCCGACCTCTCCAAGCAGCCAGGCTTCCTCGGTCAGGTTCAGGTTTTCTTCAAGCTGCGGAATAATGTCCGACTTGTACAGGGAAAGAATTTTTTCACTGCTCAGGCAACTGGCGTAAGCTGTTTCAACCTCATGTTCAAGATTTCTGATTGCAGTTGACAAACGACTTTCAGCACTGTCCTGCCGGGCTCGAGCTTCCTGAACTCCAGCCTGATTTCTGTCAAAAACAGGGATGGGCATAGAGAGCCTCATACCCATGGTCCAGGCTTTGTCCGTGCCTTCCAATGCGCCGATTTTCATTGATCTCGTGTCACGCCAGAGTGCCAGCCCGACGGTGAGGTTTGGGAGACTCTCGGCCTTTGCAAGGCTGACACCAGCTTGACCCCGTTCTCTTTCAGCCTCCAGAGCTTTTATGTCGGGACGCCGGCCAAGCGCCAGTTGTTTAAGGTCAGCCAATGCTTTTGAGAGAGTTGTTGTGGATTGAAATGTTCCTGACATTGCGTATTGAGTTCCCAACGGCAGACCTGTAATTGCGGCAAGTTTCTCCTGACTCTGATGGAGTTTTTTTTGAACATCAATTCTTGATGCTTCACTCCGCGCCAGCTCGACTTTGACCAGATTCATCTCCAGTTCCGGAATATCGCCTGCCGCCAGACGATCTCTTGATACCTCCAGAAGCTTACGGTTGAGCGCAATGGAGCGGTCAGCCAAAGCAAGTCGCTGCTCAGCGAGCATGAGATCATAGAAGAGAGTCTGTGCTTCTTCACGGATGAGTCGCTCTTTGTCCGCAAGCTGGCATTTGTAGATTGCCAGTTCACGTTCAGCAACTGCAAGTCTTTTGCCCCGTTTGCCAGCCAGTAGAAACTCCTGTGATATTCCAACTGAGAGCGTGCTCTCTGCTCTGCTGCCGGTCAACGCGCCAGTACCGGCTTCAATATCAAGCGTCGGATTTGAAAACAGTCCCGCTTTAACCTTTTCTGCATCAAACACCCCTTTCTCCAGACGAAAGGATTTTAGTTCGCCATTATGGTTCAGTGAGTACTCAATAACCTCCGACAGTGAGAGTGTCTGCTTGGTTCCCAAGGCTGGAACTGGCGATAAAACTGAGACAATACCCGCCACAAGAAGCAGGGCTTCGCGTGCAAATACATTTTTTCCCATAAGTAACCCACTCTATTATCAGGTTTTTATCGTGACGTTTTGATAGCCTGAAGTTTAAAATACAAATGCAGAACAAGAGTGTCAGGCTGCAGTTCGAGGGGGAATAAACCTGGAAAGAGTTACTTCGGTTAGAGTTGCGATAGGCTTGAAAGAGCCGAAGCTCATGATTACAGGGTTATAATCAAGCTTGATCGATTGGACAGGAAGAATTCCATGACATAAGCAGTTACAACACTCATAACATTCGCAGGTGTGGTTATGGTTTTCATGCGTAGTTTTTTTCTCTGAATGCACTGCCGAAACCATGGCAAATGACCCACCCGTTTTCGCATGCGAAACACTTGTCTGCTGCGCATAAGCACTGCCGAACTGGCCATTGATAGAGACTGTCAGCAGAATCAGAAGAAGAAATCGGGAGAAAAATGTAACGATCATGAACTGCCGCATGTAAGATGAAGATTTTGCCAGTGTATTCACTCCATATTAACAATAATATTATTTTTTTCTTATAGGAGTGTTGTCAATAACCAGATCTATTGTGAGTCTGACAATGAATTGAACCCTGACATAACATCAAATAACTCCGCATCTATTCCAGACTGACGTCGGTTATTATAATGTCTTGAAAGCTCTTCGAGTATCTCATCAATATTTTTTTCTGCCCGTTGCATAGCGGACAATCTACTTGCATTTTCGCTGGCTAATGATTCCGCGCATGCCCTGAAAAGTGACACAAACAGGTATTCTCTGACGAGAGCCCATCGAACACTATCTGAACCGCTCAGCATCTCTGGACGAGCTTTTGTCGGCCAGACCGTACGGCGGATCTCCCGCTCCCAGGTTACATCCAGTGGAAGCAGCCTTTTTGAAATGGAGTCATAGATCTCCCCGCTTTCATGACTGTTATAGAAAAGGTAAAGCTGGATTGTCGCTTCTTTTTCACGAAGTTGTTCAACTGCAGCCAATAGGTCACCCACAAGAAGTGCAATGGCATTGACGGAACCCGCTGCCGCAAAAAGTTCTTCCGGTTTATGGCCTGTATCTGTCAATCGAGACTGAATTCTCTCGCCGACAGCAAGGATCATGCTTTTGCCTGATAACTCTTCAAGCTTCTGCTGTACAACTTCGCTCAGTTGATCATTAAAAGAGCCGACAAGGCCCTGATCAGAGCCAAACACAATAGCTATCGTCAGAAGCGTTTTATTTTCGGCTGTTACGGCAGGTGAAGAGTGACTGTTCTGGCTGGAGAGGCTGGCTGAAAGACCCAGTTCAATGGTATGATAATAATCTGCCAAGGCTCGAACTGCCTCCTCATATTGTCTGATATTCGAGGCTGCCAACGTTTTCATGGTTCGAACAACTGAGCCAAGTGTTCTGGCTTTTCCCATTTTCTGACGAAGGGCCTCAATGGTTTCATTCATTGTGTATCCCGGAACTGTTTCATTGCCGAATCCGCAACTTGTAGCAGAGTGCTTCGGTCGGCGGCTGAAAGTTCTTTGGATGCGATGACCCTCATCATCAGCTCTTCTGCAAGATCAGCGGTAACCTGGCTAACCCTCACTATGGCTTCATGCACGTCCGTGATGGATATGGCATCAAAATAACTTTCAGAGAGAGCAAGGAGAATTATTATCTGATCAGTGGTCGAAAACAAACAAAACTCATCCTGCTTGAAGCACTCACGAATCCGTTCACCATGATTGATGATCTTCCTGCTGGCTTCGTCCAGCCTCGTCCCGAAACGGGCAAAAGTTTCCAGCTCCTCGAACTGCGCATAGTCAAGTTTGAGACTGCTTATTACTGCCCGGTAAACGGCAAGCTGTGCTTTGCCCCCTACCCGTGAAACGGATTTGGCGATATCAACGGCAGGAAGTATTCCGAGTTCAAAAAGAGTCGGTGAGAGATAGAGCTGCCCATCGGTAATTGAAATCAGATTGGTTGGGATGTATGCTGCTATATTCTGCTCCTGAGTTTCTATGATCGGCAATGCCGTCAGAGAACCGCCTCCCAGTTCATCCCGTAAATGAGTCGATCTTTCAAGAAGGCGGGAATGGAGGTAAAAGATATCTCCTGGAAAAGCCTCTCTTCCCGGAGGTCGTTTGAGGAGAAGTGAAAGTTCCCGATATGCAAGGGCATGATTGGTCAAATCATCATACACAATAAGGACATCATCTCCCCGTTCCATAAAATATTCAGCTATACTTGTAGCGGCATAAGCTGCGATATATTGAAGACCTGACGAATCATTTCCTTCGGTAACCAGGACGATGGTATATTCCATAGCGCCTTTTTCTCGAAGTTCCGCAACAACTTTTGCAACAGCAGAAGCTCTTTGACCTATAGCGCAGTAGACACAGAGAACATGCTTTCCGCGTTGATTGAGTATTGTCGATATGGCGACGGCACTCTTTCCCGTCTGGCGGTCTCCGAGAATCAGCTCACGCTGTCCCTTCCCGACAGGAATCAGAGCATCAATAACCATTATTCCCGTCTGAAGCGGCTCAGTTACCGGAGCCCGATCCATAATATGGGGCGCCCTCCGTTCAAGAGGCAGGCGCTCAGAACAGGTTATAGGACCAAGACCATCAAGCGGCCTGCCGAGAGGATCGAGAATACGGCCTATCAGGGCATCACCAACAGGCACATCCATTACCCGTCCAGTTCTTTCAGCTTTGTCGCCTGCCTGGAGTTTTGAATAATCGCCGAGGAGAACTACTCCGATTTCATCGGGATCGAGGTTAAACGCTATTCCATAAACATCTTCGGGTAATTTAACCAGCTCATCAAATTCAACTCCCGGAAGGCCGCTGATCTTGGCAATGCCGTTCAAAACTGTCGTGATTACTCCGGACTCAACTGGCTGCAAGCTGGCTGAATACATTTGCCTTGATTGCTGGATAGTGCACAGCGCTTTATCAAGAGAGGTTTTGAGGAGGTTGTTTATCATGAACATTTCCTGTTTCTTTCTTGTCCATCTCAAGGGCTGCTTCTGCGGTTAGTTGAAGGGCATCCAGATATGCCTTGATATTCCAGGAGATGCTGTGACCATTCATGCTCAATTCAAGCCCGCTGATCAGCTCTGCATCGGTTTCAAACGAGATATTGGCATCAATGGAAAAGACATCCGTAACAGTTTTATTCAAGCGGTCGCATTGTTCCGGCGTCAGACGGAAGACACTTCGGATAATCGGAGGATGGCCGCTTTGACGAACCAATCCTCTCATTTCCAAAATATCAGCCGTTTCGGTTTTCCGGAGACGTTCACAGAATACCTTTACCATACAATCCTCAAGAGTAACATCGGCCAGTTCTTCCAAAACTTTTTTCGCGATAGAGAATACTTCAGTATTGATACGGCCGATAATTTCCTGCTGGAGATTTTTTTGTTCATTGTGTAACGATTCCTCAAGTCGGACCCTCAGGGTTTCGTACTCTTTTCGGGCATCAAGAAGCAGTTCGCCTCTCTTGTCTTCAGCTTCTTTTGCGGCCTGCTGCATAATGAGCATCCGCTGTTTTTCGAGTTCGTCATTCTTTTGCTTCCATTCCGACATGCTCTGTTTCGCTTCGTTCTCAACTACCGTTGCATGGTGCAATTCATAAGCAATTTTTTTCTCCCGCGCATCAAGGGCAGTCACGATGGGACGATAGAGAAAACGTTTCAGCAGCCAGGCAAGAATCAAAAAATTGACGAGCTGTGCAATCATGGTAAACCAGTCGATCAGCATGGTTCAGTGTCCTCCAGCATGGGCAATCACATAATTCCAGAAAGGGTTGGCAAAAATCAGAATCATCGAAATCACCAAACAGTATATCGCCACTGATTCGATCATGGCAAGCCCGACAAACAATGTTCGGGTTATCGTTGCAGAGGCGTCAGGCTGCTGGGCCAGCGATGTTAACGCCGAAGCAATAGCCCGGCCTTCTCCCAGTGCAGGAGCAATACAGCCGATACCCGTAGTGAGCCCGGCGGTAATAATCGATGCGACAGCAATAATGCTCAGAATGTCCATAGGGTCTCCCGTTTGATGTTAAACAGTTTCTTCATCCCGTGTTCTCGTCGCTGCGGCTATATAGACCGTCGCCAGAATGCAGAATATATAGGCCTGAACCATGCCGGTCAAAAGTCCGAGAATGCTCATAAGGAGTGGAAAAACAAGTGGAGCAATGGTCAGGAGAATGGCAAGAATCATAGCGCCGCTCATCATATTGCCGAATAAACGGACAGCGAGAGCCAGAGTTCTGGAGAATTCGCTGATAATATTGAAAGGAAGCATGATAACCGTTGGTTTCAGGTAGGACTGCAAGAAATTGCCCAGACCCCGTTCACGAATGCCGTAGAGCGGCACAGCAATCAAGACAGAGAGCGCAAGAGCCGCCGTCGTTGAAAGCGAACCCGTTGGAGGTTCATACCCGGGAACAACAGTACACAGGTTTGCTATTGCGATAAAAAGGAAAAGTGTCGCAAGGTATGGAAGATATCTTGCCGGGTTCGGCAGTCCCACCTCTTCAAATTGCTGAAGAAAAAAGGTTACAAGAATTTCAAGAAAACTCTGCCATCTTGAAATCCGGATACCGTCTGAGAGTTTTCTGGTCATAAGTGCGGAACCTCCCACGAGGATCAGCATCAAAACCCATGTTGTAAGAATGGTCAGGTTGAGCTTGACAAAGCCATAGTGCCAGACAACAACGTCATCACTGGTCAGATGCATGATTCGGACTCCTCTTGACGCCTCTCTTTTGTAAACATGACCACAAGAATACGGGCTGCGATAAATCCTCCAGAACATAAAAGCAAACGTTTCAGGCTCGTACCTGCAAGCAGATAAAATCCTGACAGGGTTATTGATGTTCGTAATACCATACTTCCTAATTTCCCGAGCAAATTATGACGAGGCCATGTCCGGCACCTCAATATTGAGCTCCTTGAGAATATCCCTCTGTGATTTGGTAAGCTCGGTGAGTATGTGCCCATACTTTCCAGTGTAGGTCACTTTGGTGAGCGTCTCCATTTCCCGAAGAAGTTCACGCACCGTGTATTTCTCAATGAGTCCAGATGTCCTCATCCTTTGGCGTAGTTCGCTGATGAGAATCAGAGCGATGAACTGGATGAAAAGTCTGCCGTCGGCAGTCGATGACTTGTGCATCCGCAGCCGCTTCATGTCCAGCGAGTTTTTCAAATCGTCGAAGCACTTCTCCACGGCATCCTTGTCACGGTAAACCTTTATGGCTTCCACAGGATCCTTGATCCCACTGGAAAGCAGTGCCTGGAATCCTGCGTATCGGTTGATGTGTTGGCTTATTGCTTCAGTGTTGTACGTAACCGCCAGACCGCGCTTGGGCGTTCTCTTCTGGATAAAAAAATCATTATAGGCCTTCTTGTGCTCTGCGACAGGCTTGCCCGATTCGAGTTCCTGTTTGTACTGAACCAATTCTTCGTTAAAGGAGTCTACATCCTTGGCATGGCTGCTCGCATTATAGTACAGGTGAAGATAACAGCGACGATTTTCCTTTCCCCAAGGATAGAGTCGCGAGTGGACATACAGTATTTCGTCATCAAGCTTGCGATACCCGGCAGGCCCATGGATAGTTTCACGGATGTCGTCAATGGCGTTCTGTAACCACTTGTTGTTCAATGGTATACCAATGGTGAAGCGATCACGGCGCTGCACCAGTTCATCAATGTTCTTTTTGCTGTAGAAGCCTTTATCCATAACAAAATGCAGTCGCTTTAGCTCAAGCGCCTTAAAGGTAAGCACAAGATTGTGCAGCGTTGAGACATCGTTTATACTGCCCGGAACGCGATGGTAATAGAGGGGCAACGCTGTTTTCTGTCCGAAGATCATGGCCAGATTGAGTTGGGGAAGCTTCTCGTCATCACGGTTATAGCCATATTTAATGAATTCATTCAACTCCGAATACGAGGAAACAGAGGTTATGTCATAGCAGAGGTAATCATTTTCCAATGCTTTTTTTATCCATTTAGCCAAAAATGTCTGCTTTTCATCAATCCCTATGGAAGAGATTATCTCGCTGATTCGCTGACTACTCAGGGATGTGGTAAGACTTGGCTCATGGCTTTTCGCCCATGATGAGCAGTGGGTGAGCGCTCCGCCTTGGGTAGCGAGATAGGAAGCCATCGCCAGTATTTCGCGGTAAATTTTCGGAAAGCAGGTTTTCAGCAAGCTTGCCAAACCGGTACTTTTGGACAGCTCATTGAGCACAACGGCAGGCCCGACGATTTGAGCTGTTGCAGTAACTGACGGATCACGAAGCGCAGCCTGCTGTGGGCTCAGCCGTTTCGAGGGAATGATTTTGCCTGTGGCAGGGTCAATCTTGCCGATACACACCTGCTTGTTACGCGACTGCTTGAGTTCCTTGTTCCAGACGGCAACCGCTTCATAAACGTAGGTGACTCCGGTTTTTTTATTGACCTGACGTACTTGGTATGTCATGATTTTCGCTTTTAAATTATAGTTATAATTATAACTATAAAAGACGAGAAAGCCAAAGGTTAGTTTGTGATAAAACAAACTATTTTATGAGAATATGCTTCTCATCGTTATATATCGATCGGGAAATTAGGTTGCCATGAAGAGGTGGTCTCCCATGATGATGATGTCCGTATCCTCGAGTACGCCTTCAGCGATCAGCTTTCCTACCATGGCGGCCAACTGCCTCGAAGTGTAGCGGAACGCTCCCGTGAAGCTCGAATGTGCCTCGTCACTGTTGCACCTTGGAGAGGGGAACCCGTCAGGACAATGGGTGTCGACGGTGATCAGGGAGACGACGAACGGCCGTTTCCTGGCCCTTTCGGCCATGATGATCTTGTAAGCCTCTTCAAGCAGGGTGTCATCCTGGATGCCATCGCCCCAAGTGGTGAACAGGCTTTTGTCCACGCCACGACTGAGCCACTCTTCACGACCGATGGCGTAGTTGTAATGGTGGCTTAAAAAGAACTTGTCCATGTCCGCGAATTTGAGGTCAGGTCCGGTCAGGAAGTATTGGGTATATCCCTTTTTGGACAGGATGTCGCTCAGGCAGAGCAGGCTCGGGCATAAGCCCTTCTGTGCGAAATTGCCCATAAAATTCCCTTCTTCCTTGAGATTGTAGTAGAATGGCTTGAGGGGTACTCCGCTTTGGCTCGATATGATGCCAGCGATGCTCCAGCCGGTTCCCGGCGCCTGGCGGAAATCCTTCACCTTGTTACCCGGAAGCTCCTCGATCTCCTTGATGGCGTTGAAGTTCCCCGGCCTGATCTCTGCAAGGTCGGTCTCAAGCGATTCCACATAGATCAGTACCAGATTTTTCTTTTTTGCCGGGAGCTTGAACCGCTGTTTCGAAGGGTCGGCGTACAGCCCTGAAAAGATGTCGCGCCCGAATCGCGATGCGATGTACTGGGGGATGTGCAGCTTATAGACGAAGGTTGCCGATCCGAACAGAAGAAGCAGGAGGCATGATGTACTGAGCAGTTTTTCGAGGATGGCCGATCTGCCCATGGCCAGCCTGGACGCGATTATAGAGAAAATGGCCGCTGTAAGCGGAAAAAGGAGCGGCATGACCAGAACGTGCTTCGCAAAGCTGGCCTTCAGTGTGCGGTCGATGGCTTCGACGGCCTCAATGCCCGAGCGCAGGTGGAAGATGATCTGTTCGACAGTCACTCCGTTGCCAAAGGTGCTGATTATCCAGAAAGGCAGCAGCAGGAGCATGCCGGCGAAGTAAAAGAGGATGTACCTGACGAACTTATTCATAGTAGGGATAAACTCAGAATTGGGATTTTAAAACCCGGCAAGCGTATTAACCATCACATAGCTGTGTTTCAATAATTTGAGAAATGAAACGCAAAATAGTCATTTTATTCTGGACTCAACTCCTTCTCTGAAACAAAAGAACAAGCGTCGCGCATCCTACAAAAACGTAACTTTCCTCATTTTCCTACAAGTTTGTAACACTTTCAGACATTCATGATTCCCTGCTTTTAATAACTCCGACATTCTAAAGAATAAAAACAGTCCCACAGCAAAAAGATAAAACCCTTTAGCCATGAGGCTTTGAGGGCGTCATCCCCCTTTTTCTCAAAAAAAATTCCTGTAAAGCCAAAGCTTTGGCACGCATCTTGCTTCATAAAAGACATAACTATTCAGGGAAAAAATGAATCAAACCTGAATATTTGACGATAAAGGCAACGATAACCTAACTAAGGCACAATAATGAGAAAAGTAGCTATTTACGGAAAGGGTGGCATCGGCAAGTCAACCACAACACAAAACACGGTTGCCGGTCTTGCGGAAATGGGCAAGAAAATCATGGTCATTGGCTGCGACCCGAAAGCTGACTCTACCCGTCTGCTT
>Ga0194037_1001754_pt1 | contig 15200 bp, 15 predicted proteins | sample JunL306m_MetaG_FD_148653 | JGI IMG/M metagenome (GOLD analysis project Ga0194037, IMG submission 148653) | Anoxic zone freshwater microbial communities from boreal shield lake in IISD Experimental Lakes Area, Ontario, Canada - Jun2016-L304-6m | ecosystem: Environmental > Aquatic > Freshwater >...
GTTTATAGGAATGTTGCTGTTACGTTGCTTGATGTCCTTCGGTTTCCCCTCATAAGGAACCATGATGATGTTGCCGCACTTATCGATCTGGATCCTGAAATATACTTGCGAAGAACCGATAATGGGTGCCATGGGGCCGTGGTTGTTTCAGCTCATTATGGTAATTGGGAGCTGATGGCAATGGCATTCGGTTTTATGTTCAAACCGATAACCATTATTGTTAAGCGCTTGAGCAACGAACCGCTTGACCGTAGTATGAATGAGCTTCGCACGATGCATGGGAACCGTGTTGTTTATGGCGATCAAGCAATCAGGGCAGGGCTGCGGTTGCTTGCTGAGGGAGGTGTTCTGGCTCTGCTTGCTGATCAATCAGATCCAAGCGGTACCTATTTTGGTGAGTTTCTTGGCAGACGGGCAACACTCTTTCACGGTGCTGCATTTTTTGCGCTCAAGGCAAAAGTGCCGCTGTTTGTCGCTATGTGCAGAAGCGGCAGTGACGGAAGATATAAGGTCGATGTCCATCACATCGAAACCTCGGATTTGACCTTTTGCAAGGCGGATATTGCCATACTTGCCTCACGTTATACCCTTGTCATTGAGGAGTCTATCCGTCGCTGGCCAGAGGAGTGGTTCTGGCTGCACAACCGCTGGAAAAATGGTGGTGAGGAACGTATTTTGGATAAAGCGGATACCGCAAAAGAGCGTCTATGAAAATTTGTTTGGTTTGTGATACTCGACTGCCAGCTAAAAAATATGGCGGAACTGAGCGTGTTGTTGAGTGGCTGGTTATGGAGTTTTTAAAGATGGGGCACACTGTTGTCCTCGTTGCGCCAAAAGGAACTTCTCTTCGGGGTGCGTTGTGTATTCCTGTTGATTCTCATGAACAGGTATTACCAGCAATTCCCAAGGATGTTGATATTGTTCATTTTCATTCTCATTCTTGGTTACCTCCATCGGATTTTGAGTTGTCATGGCTTTATACTTTGCATGGTAATTCTCCGGATATTTCGGTTTTACCAAAAAACACTGTGTTTATTAGTGCTAATCATGCTGAGCGGCATCAAGGGAAATTGTTCGTGTACAATGGAGTTAATCCTGAAGAGTTCGTTTTTAGAGAGCAGAAAAAAGACTATTTGCTCTTTTTTTCATTAATCAGAAGAAAGGTTAAGGGAGCAGCAAGAGCCATACAGCTTGCTCGCCGATATAGAATACCTGCTGTGTTTGCTGGGGGGTCCCGAATAGATTTAATAAAGGCTGGTGGATTTTTGGAGAGCTTTCATCCACTGATAAAATTTGTTGGCAAAGTGAGTGGAAGCGTAAAAGCAGAGTGTATTTCGGATGCAAAAGCTCTTTTGTTTCCAATCGATTGGGAAGAACCATTTGGTCTAGTACTGATTGAATCATTATTGTCAGGTACTCCAGTAATCGCAACACCACGTGGGTCAGTTCCTGAACTTATTAATGCAGATGTTGGTGCCTTGTTTACCGATGATGATATGTTTCCTGATGCGCTTGAAAGAGCTCTTGCCTGTTCACCAAAACATTGTCGGGATTGGGCTGTTACTCATTATTCCTCTGCCGTGTGTGCTACAAATTATCTTAATTTGTATGAGCGTATAATAAGCGGAGAAAATGTGTTCGATTGAGAGTTATACACAGGATTTACTGAAAAGATCGCCAAGCGATAAAAAGTATGTAAAAATTAGGATCAAAGAATCAAATGGATAAAAAAAAATTTAGTCATGTTTCCTATGAGTGTGGTTACATGAATGTGATCGTCAAGGTGATTAGTGATTTTTACAGAGGAAATATATCTGATCGAAAGATACTCGATATGCCAGCAGGAAATGGATGGGTTGCCGATACTTTATCTGGTATGGGTGCTATAGCAGTTGCCGCTGATTTTAATGATGAGCGTAAAGATTACATACCTGTAAATATGAACAACCATTACCAATTTGTGGATGGAGAATTTGATTGTGTTGTTTGCTCTGAAGGAATTGAACATATACTTAGACCGGAAGAATTGATAGGCGAATTAGCAAGAGTATTGAAAAAAGATGGTTTATTGGTAATAAGTACTCCTAATGTGCAGAATTTCTTTTCAAGATACCAATTTGCTTGCACAGGATATCCATATCAGTTCCATCCATTTCATCTAAGACCGCCTGATAACGGCGAAATAATCGATAGGGGTCATATAAGTCCTGTTTTATATACACAACTTCGTTATTTCTCCCAATTGCATGGTTTAAAAGTATTGAAACCAGATGGAGACAGGTATAAACGTATGATAGGACTGCCATTTTACCTGCCATTCATCTTGATAGGTTATTGGTGGGTTATTCGTGATTGGAAAAAAGAGGGTAATGATGAGTCAAAGGAAATAATTACGCATCTTTTTAGTATGAAAACATTATTTTCAAGAAGTTTGATATTTAAGGCAGTCAAATTATATGGTGTTTCGTAGCTGTCAGGTTTCTAATAAATATTTCATGATACCTATGTCTGCGTATCTGCTCTTGATAATATGGGAGATTATGATTCATCCCGTTCATGGTTCATGATGAAAGGCTCTCTTGTTCGTTCCATCCAAATGAACAGGTGACAAGAATAAGATGAAATAATTATTAGGTGTGTTTCAAAAAAATATGAAATCCACTTCGCGCAGCATACTTGTTATTGTACAACGATCGAACGGTGATGTTTTTTTAAGTTCGCCGCTGATTGAAGGGCTTTTTCGGGCCTATGGCAGTCCGCGTATTGACCTTTTGGTCAATAGCGATACTTTGCCGATAGCCCTAACGATGCCGCATATTATTGAAATACATCAGTTTACCTACAATGGTGACGGGAGAGGGCGGGGAACCCAGACGACAGGTCTGCTCAAAAAGATTGCCCGTCGCTATGATCTGAGCATCAACCTTACAGCGAGCGACCGATCGGTGCTGTTTGCTCTGGCCGCTGGTCGCAAGGCTATAAGTGCGGTGGAGCACGACAGGAAAAAATCGTGGTGGAAACGTTTGCTGCTTTCGGCACATTACGAGTTTGACTCTAACAGGCACATCATCGAGAACAACACTACAGCTCTTGATCTGCTGGGCATTGGCTCAGGCAAACCGACGGTTCGTTCCTTTTATTCTGAGACTGCAGCCAAAAGCGTCGATCGGATGCTGACGGATCGAGGTATCCCTGAATTTATTATCGTTCATCCTGGTGCGCAATACGACTACAAGGTCTGTCCAGAAAAACTCCGTAATGAGCTACTCAAACGACTTGACCGACTTGGTATTCCCACGGTCGTCACAGGTTCGAAAAGCGTGCTCGATCTGGAGATTAAACGGGGGCTTCCGAAGCTTGCCAATATTCACGATTTCATCGGTTTGACCAGCATGGAGGAGCTGATTGCGCTCAGTAACCGATCAATTGCCTATATTGGCGCTGATACGCTGACCATGCATATTGCGGCATCTCAGAACAAGCGGATTTTTGCTCTTTATGGGCCTACCATACTCAGTATGTGGTCGCCGTGGTGCAATGAGCTTGGCATGGGTAGCAGTACGAACAGGCCAGTGCAGACTTACGGGAATGTTACTATCTTTCAGGCAGATATGCCTTGCGTTGCATGTGGCAAGGCGGGTTGCGACGACCATCATGGTGCAAGCGAGTGCCTTAATCGTATAGACCCAGATCTCATCTTTAACGAAATCAGAGAGTGGCTGACAACATATCGGTAACTATTCTTACAAAAAATTCAGCCGCCACTCTTGTTGAGTGTTTGACTGCGCTTGAAGCGTTTTCCGAGGTGGTAATTGTCGACACCGGATCTAACGATGGTACCATATCAATTGCTTCAGGATTCAAGAACGTTATTGTTTACGAACACCCGTTTATTGGTTTTGGCCCAATGAAAAACTTTGCTGTTGACAGAGCAGCGAACGAATGGATTTTGTCGGTTGACAGTGATGAAGTGGTGACTCCGAAGTTGGTGCATGAAATCCTGACCCTTAAGCTTGATGTCAATATGGTGTATAAGATGGAGCGCGATAACTATTATCATCGAAAGCTTATTCGCGGGTGTGGCTGGGAGAACGATCAGGTGGAGCGGTTATTTAACAAGCGAAGTACTCGATACAACGACAATCAGGTTCATGAAGGGCTTGCTATAGACGGGAACCTGAAAACAGTGCTTTTGTCAGGCAGACTGAAGCATTATCCTTACGATAACGCGTCGCAGCTTCTTTACAAAATGCAACATTATTCCACACTTTGGGCTGAGGATCAGCGCGGTCGAAAAAAATCGTCACCGCTCAAGGCTATGCTGTACGGAGTGCTGACTTTTTTGAAATCTTACCTCTTTAAACGTGGATGGAGATACGGTTATGAAGGGTTGCTGATTTCGGTTTCAAATGCGAATGGGGTTTTTTATAAATACATCAAGCTTTATGAAGCTGACAGAGAGCATCGCCTGTAGTCTCGTTATCACGACCTACAATTCGCCTGAAGTGCTTGACCTGGTTTTTCGCAGTGCACTTGCCCAATCTGAGTTGCCTTGCGAAATCATTATTGCTGACGATGGTAGCACGAGTGGAACGAAAATGCTTGTGGACTCTTACCGCAGCGGTTCAACAATACCGGTGTTTCATGTGTGGCAGGAAGATTTGGGTTTTCGTGCTGCCGCATCACGGAACAGGGCGATTGCCAGGGCCAAAGGTAACTATGTGGTGATTGTTGATGGGGACATGTTGTTGCATATTGATTTTATTAAGGATCATAAGCAACTGGCGCTGAAAGGAAGTTTTATTCAGGGTTCGAGAGTGCTGTTATCTCAAGAGTACACCCATAGCAGGATTTGTGCAAAAAATATTTCTGTTTCGCCGTTTGAAAAGGGGTTTGAAAATCGTAAAAATGCTTTGCGCTTCCCACTTCTGTCACGGCTGTTGGCGTTGAAAACCCGTTCCCTTTCTGGCATAAGAAGCTGCAACATGTCTTTCTTCAGGAGCGACTGTCTTCATGTTAATGGCTTCAATGAGGATTTTATCGGCTGGGGTCGGGAGGATAGTGAGTTTGCTGTTCGGCTTATCAATAGCGGGATTTTACGGCGTAATGTCAGGTTCAGTGCTCTTGCATGTCATCTCGGCCATCCTGATAATCCGAGGCTGTCGCTTCTCGAAAATGAGAGGATACTCGAACAGGCTATTACCGGAAAACTGACCTCATGCCCGAATGGCATTGACAAGTATCTGATAGAATAAGAATTATGAAAATCAGCGCTTTTACTTTTATCAAAAATGGAATGATACTTGGTTTTCCATTCCGGGAATCAATTCGTTCCGTCCTGCCGATTGTCGATGAATTCGTCGTCAACGTCGGCGACAGCGATGATAATACTCTCGAAAAAATCAGGGAGATTGACGATCCGAAGATACGGATTATTCAATCACACTGGAACGACAGGATGCGGGTTGGCGGCTATGTGTACGGACAGCAGAAAATGGTTGCGCAATTTAACTGTACCGGCGATTGGGCGTTCTATCTCGAAGGAGATGAAGTTGTTCATGAAAAAGATCTGCAACACATTGTTGATGCCTGCCGGAAACAGCTCCCGGATGAACGTGTCGAAGCGCTGACGTTTGACTACTACCATTTTTATGGCAATGCCTACAGTTATCTCGATTCACCCGCCTGGTACCGTCGAGAGGCGAGGATTATCAGAAATTCGATACGCTCGTATGCGCCCGACGGGTTGTACTGGCACGTGCTCAGCCATAAGAGCAAGATTGCCCGCTATCCGAATGCTCTCCATACAGGTGCATCAATATACCATTATGGGTGGGTGCGAAGCGAAGAGGAGATGAACCGAAAATCGGAGCATGTGCAGCGGTATTGGAACAAGAGCCATCAGCGTATTGATTATGGAGAGATCGATCAGAAGATTATCCGTCATTTTACAGGCACTCATCCCGCCATTATACAAGATTGGCTTCCGACAGAGACTGGAGTGTTTCGTGCCAATCCTGATCACCTGCTCACTCGGCGGGAGAAAAAGCATCGTCTTATGATACACCTTGAACGTTGGTTTGGACTGGAGCTAAGCAAAAAACATTTTATTGCCATAAAGCCCTGAGCAGAAACAAATCAGGATCTATCGACTCTACACTGTTGTATATTTGCACATACCCTTCAGCCGAAGCGCTTCTCCGTTTTAGAAGCTCCGGTAAATCTTACACTCTGTATTGATGAACTCTTCAATCATTTTACTGCCAAACTGGATAGGAGATATGCTCCTTGCCCTTTCTGTTGTCATGCGACTGCCCGAAAGTCGGCGAGCACAGACGACGCTGCTGGTTCCCGTTCAGATGAGCGGTTTGGTCAGGATGTTGTGCGATTTACCTGTCATTGAGTATAGACGTAGTGATGCTGACAACCGCACACGAACGGTGAATGCCGTGCGTGGGCGGGGGTTCCACACCATGTACTTGCTGCCTTTTTCGTTCTCTTCGGCATGGTTTGCAATGAAGACCGGAATCCCTGTCAGAAGAGGGTTATCTCGAGAAATGAGGCGTTTTTTGCTGACTGATCCTTTGCCAGGAGATGTTGTTAATGTCAATAATGAGAAGTTGCACCACATCACTCATGAATATGCCCAAATTCTTGATACGCCGTTTTCTCTCCCTGAAGAGTGGAATGGCATAACTGTTATTCCCGACAAGAATCATATCGGTTCGATTGTTTACTGTCCAGGTGCATCCTATGGTCCTGCAAAGAAATGGCCTCATTTTCCTGCACTGGCATTGCTACAGGATCGTTATAAGATTGTAGTACTCGGATCAAGCCAGGATAGCGAATCTGCGCAGGAGATCGTGCGCATGGCTCCCGAAAGGGTTACTGATTTGACAGGGAGTACCTCTTTGAATGAGGTGGCCGCGATCATGTCGAGCGCTCGCAGCGTTGTTTCGAACGACTCCGGACTGATGCATCTTGCTGGCTATATAGGCACTCCTGTCGTTGGCCTGTTCGGTTCAACAACTCCGGTATGGACACGCCCTCTCGGGAAAAAAAGCATTGGAATGTATGTTCCTGAGCCGTGTTCGCCATGTTTTGACAAGACCTGCCGATATAATCACTACCGCTGTCTTGGTAATACCACGCCGACGGCTGTGCTTGAGGCACTCGAAAAGTTATGTGGATAGTTATAGCCCGTTTTTTACAAACTGTTTTCTTTTTCGAAATAAATAAAAAAAGAAGTTTGGAATGGACATAGATGTCGATGCTGTTTTTGTGCTCAGTGTGCGTTCATTTACAGAACGGATCCAGCATATTGAGAGACATTTTGCTGAACAAGGGGTCAATTTTGAATTTATTTTTGACTATGATCCACAAGAATTGACAGCCGATTGTGTCGATGAGTATTTTGGTGACAGTGATATGGGATCTGCCCACAAGTCGCTAGTGATGAAGCATATTCAAGCATGGCACCTTGGGCTTGAACGGGGTTGTGGCAAGATTCTTGTTTTTGAAGATGATGCGATTCTGGTAAATAATTTTGCTCATCAATTTCATGGCATAAAAGCCGATCTGGCTAAGTTGGATGCCGGGTATCTTGTGTTTCTCGGTGGTAGCGATACAAAAGTACCTGATGACTTTTTTTTGCAGAAGGGTCCTTTGATTCGTTTGCCAATAGCGACTGCCGAGGGGTATCTTTGCGATGCTGAATCAATGCGGAGGCGCATCAGTTGGCTGAAGGCGCATAAGGTACGCTTGCCAGCGGATCATCTGATCAGGCACATCGACGAGGCGTGCGGTACGCCGCAGTATTGGCTGGACTCTCCGCTCGTGCAACAAGGAAGCGTTTTTGGGATGTTTGATACCTACCTTGACAATCATCGCAAAAAACATAGCAGATATTACAATTATCTCCGCTATCGCTGGAACCAGTTTGGACGGCGGCATCTTAGGAAGTGGATTGTGAAATTGAGATATTCAATGCAGGCGAAGTAGAATGGTAATGCAGAGAACCAGCATTTGCGGGATTGATTCTGTCGTCTTGAACACAAGATTACCGGTCAAATTTCATGACCAACCGATCGTATCACTCTTATATTGCCGTATGGAATAATATTTTTGGATTATTTCTTTTGTATTGAGAAGCCGTCGACCAGGGCGATCCACTCGTTTCTGCCTGTTTGATGAGGATCAACCGTATGCATACCATCGTTATTCCATCCATCATGGCCTGGTTGCACAACAGGCTTTTTTGATGCCAGCTCCTCGCAATAGGTGGTCTCTGTTAACTCTGTTATCCTGAATGCCCAGACTTTCGTGCCGTAGTTTGGTACCTCATCTTGTGCATACCGGTAGATGCTTCCATTGTCAACAATGACTCTTCCGCCGGGGCGGGCATGGTGGGGGCTGTTGCGCACTACAGGACTTTTTGTGTGCTCTTTCCATGGTCCTGTCAAGGTTTTGGTTGTGAACAGGTGAAGGTTTTTTGACTTGTTGGCATAACTGAAAAGGTACCAGCGGTTCTTGTGGTAAAGAATTGATGGATCAATCGTTGCCGTATACCCTCTTTTTCCGGTAACAAGTGTTGCACAATGTTGCCACTCATCAGGAAAATGTGTTGCCCGATAAAGTTGAATGCCGCCCGATCCCATACATTCAGGAATCATATAATACTCTCCTTCTGCCCTGAAGACATAAGGGTAAGAGAGGTGAAAACGCTCTTTCAGAATAACCTGGCGATAGTGCCATTGCACTGCGTTATGGCTGAAGGCCCAGGCAATTTCACCAATATTTCTTTTGTCGTTCAATACCTCAAAAAAGAGATGGTACCCATCCTCATTCTGTATCATAAAGGGATCAGCAACAAAGCGCGCAGAAATATCAGTAACATCTTTTGCCGTCAGCACAGGATTTGTAACATCTTTTGGGGGAAGTAGTTCAAGCGGTGATGCTCCCTCATAGATGCCGATTGCCCAGGTCTCCTTGCTTCGCCGCACAGCTTTTTTTTTGCAATGCTTTTTGTAACGGACAAGGAAAAGCATGAGGGCTGCAATGGCTGAAAAGCCTAAAAGAAATGAGGTTGGCATCATGATACAGTCCGTTCATTGGCTCGTGACACGAGTATCTGGAGCATCTGTTCCAGTGCAACAGATACTTCAGCAGGTTCAATATCAATCACCTTAGGTGTTTGCGACACAAGTACCTTTTGCAATGTGCTCAATGGTCCGAACTGTGTACGATCAGCGAGATATTTCCTGTAGAGCGCGATCAGTGGTGTGTCGGAACAGGCTGCAATATGCACCAAGGAGGTATCAGGGGTGATCAGAAGTTTAAGCTTTTTGACAATTTCACCTACCTCATAAAGGTTGCGTGTTGACGGAGATGGAATGACGTTACTATTGGATTGTTCGAGCTGTTTTTTTTCTTCAATGTCATGTGGAGAAGAGAAAATGATAAACTCCTGGTCAGGAAATGTCTGTATCAGTTCCGACCATTGTTGGAGCGTCCGGTGTCCTCCAGCGTGGCCAGTGCTGATGTTGATGCCAATATTTTTCCCTTGAGTAAGTGTTTTCAGGAATGCTGACGTTTCCGCAGAGAGAGGCATTGCTGGCACATAAGGTTTGTGCGGAGGTACTGCTCTTTTGGTTCCGAGGAGATCGAGCAGAGCAAGATTTTTTAATGACTCATGGGTATCAGGCTCCATGCTGATAAGCTGGTCAAAGAGCCCTTCATGATGTGGGTTGAAATGCCCCACCTTTTGGTTCGCCCGGATAAGCACGGACTGAATGAGAAAATGAGTAGACGGGTGATCCTTGGGGTTGAACAGCAGATCAAATTTTTTGAAAAGAATACCCTTGATGTAGCGATACATTTTTCTCTTCGCATGATATACTGCCGTGACGTTTGGGTCAGCGCTGAAAAAATTGAAAATAATCTGGCTGAATGCGACGACGTATATGGAGAGATTCGGATACTCCTTGCGAAGGCTCCCGATAAGAGGGGTCAGCAGAATACAGTCGCCATAACACTCCCGTGCGAGAATGACAATGTTTTGTGGACTCCGTTGAAGGGGTTGCCCTGTTTTTCGATGTCTGGCTACAAACTGCAGAGTGCTGGCAAAGCGTCTGCGGAAGAGACTGTGATCTTTTTTTGCTTTCATGCCCGCGGTATTGGGTTATTGTCAATGGTTGATAAGCTCTTCTGCTAATTGTACATATTGACTGACAACGTGTTGAAGTGAAAATTTTTCTTCCACAATTTTTCTTGCAGCTTTTCCTGTCTTTCTGTAATCAGAGCACAATAACTGGACAACACCTTCCGCAAGTTCTTTACTGTCATCCGGCTTTACTATTATCCCGGAAATATTGTTGACTATCACATCAACCAAACCGGAACCTGATGTCGCTACAACGGGGCGGCTTGATGCCATTGATTCCAGAGCGCTCATCGACATCCCCTCTGCGGGTGACGGCATCACGGTTATGTCTACCTCGGCAAGTATTTCAGGAATATCTTTTCGGAAGCCTGTAAACAATACCTTCTCGGAAATATTAAGCGAAGAAGTCAGTTCTTTGAGTTGAGTCTCAATACCTCCTGTCCCCACAATAAGAAATTTTACTGATTTGCTCTTTTCAAGAATGTGCGGAATTGCTTTGATAAAGCACTCAAGCCCTTTGTTTTTGTCCAATCGACTGATGACCGCCACGACGAAGGGGCTCGGATGAAGAGTGCTGTCGGCCTCTTTATTCTTTTTATCAGGGTAAAGTCGCAAGTCAATCCCGTCGTATACGACACCTATTTTGTTATCGGAAAGAGAAAAATCCTCAATAAGTTCACGTTTGATTTTATCAGAAACAGCAACAACTCCATCGATAAGACGAGAATAGAGTATTCGATTGATCTGTTTTTTCATCCCTTTTTTTCGGTAAGGGACATTTCGTGTTAATATTACCTTTTTTCCTGTCACTTTTCCAGCCAGAGAGGCAAGCCAATAAAATTTGGGGGAGCATATTTCAATGAGTTCTATCTGCTCTTTGGTGATAAGCTGTATCAGCCTGGGGATAATAAGAAAGTTGAGATCAGCTTTTGGTTCGATCGTGTAGGTCGTAATGCCCTCTTCAGGCAATCTTTGTGAAAGTCCACTGAAAGGTAAACAACACACGACCACAGTATGGCCACGTTTTATGAGCTCCTTACTGAATAAAAATACTCTGTTTGCCCCTCCTGACCAATTGGGAGTTGCATCAAATATCATGATCTTCATCCCTCAGACCTCGTGAAATATTATAAAAATTTACGTTGGCCAAGTATGCGGAATTGTACAGTATTTCGCTCCTGCTTTGCACTATCCTGTCACCGATGTGTTCAATATGGCCTTATGTTTTTGCATCTTTGGAAGATAAATCAAAAATTCACAGATCAGATTGTATATCTCAGGATAGATTACTCATGAACACATCTTCTGTTTCAGATTCTTATGCTGCAAAGCGCCCCTCCTTTTTTGCGAACACATCGTTTTTGATCACCATTATGGTGCTCTATCCTCTCACCGGTGCATTGCTTCTGACGCTTGTTCATGGAGGTACGCCAGTAAGTGGGTCACTGTTGCGTCCAGATAAAAGCATGCTTCCCATTATCCGTATGGTTCAGTCTGCAGGAGAATTTCTTATACTCGCAGTTCCAGTTCTTTTTTTTGCAGCCCGGCATACCGGTGGTAAAAATCCTTTTTCTCAAGAGAGTCTTGCTTTTTTGGGAATAGGCAAAAAAGTTGATTTCCGCGAAATAGTATTTGGTCTTTGTGGAATTCTTCTTCTTCAACCTTTGCTTTTGACTCTTACAGCAGTACAGGATCTTTACCTCTGGCCCTTGTTAGGCGATGCTGGCGCTGAGGTTATCCTTCAGCGTGATGTGATGGAGTCGTTTATCAGGCATCTTGCGTTGGTGCGAAACTTCCCGGAATTTGTGCTGGTTGCGTTTGTTCTTGCCTTAACTCCGGCTGTTTGTGAAGAGTTGTTTTTCAGAGGTTACATCCAACAGAATTATACTCGCTCGATATCGTCGGGAGGAGCTGTGCTTTTGACGGGATTTGTTTTTGCTTTTTTTCATCTGAGCGCAGCAAATCTTCTTCCTCTTGCATTGCTTGGGTGGTATATTGGCTATATTTACAACAGGACAGGTAATTTGGCGGTACCGTTTTTCCTCCATTTTATCAATAATCTGGCGGCATTGCTTCTTCTTTTGTTCACAGAAGCTGGGGATGCTGCGATGGGCATACGGTTTGAATCGATGGTCACTCTCCCTTGGTGGTGGTTGATTGTTTTGGGGAGTTTCTTTCTGTTCGTTAAGGTTATCTTGCTGTTTCGAGGGTCATTGCCATCGACGGGTAAGCTGTTGTGAAAGGTATCAAGATAGTGAGTCGTTAAAATGTGAGGTATGGGCAAGCTCCTTAGTTATAATTTATTGCAGCGGGTTATAGTGGCGTTGCTCGGAATTCCGCTGCTCTTGTGGCTGATTGGAACCGGCGGAGCTCTTTTTTTCGCTTTTTTTTTGTTGTTAGCTCTTTTAGCCGTGTTCGAGTTTCATCGTCTTGCGCTACAGAAGGCATATCCACCTCCGCTTTGGCTGGTATTGCTGATGACACTTCTGTTACAGATCAATTTTTATCACAAATATGCTGAAGTTTGGGAACTGTTGCTTCTCTTTGTGCTTGTCCTGATGGTACTCGAGCTTTTTCTGAAAGATGGTTCGCCATTACTGAATCTTGGGGCGGTGTTTCCTGGTTTGCTTTACGTCAATCTCTCATTTGGTTCTCTGATTCGGTTGCGTCTTGAAAACCCTGGCGCGAAAGGGGAGCTTATGCTGCTGCTTATGTTTTTTTGTGTTTGGGCTGCTGATATTTTTGCCTATTTCGGTGGCAGTACACTCGGCGGCAAGTTTATTCACCACAAATTAGTTGAAAGACTAAGTCCCAATAAGACCTGGGAGGGTTTTTTGTCCGGGTTGGGTGGTAGTCTTACTGCTGCGATTATCTATGAGAGTTTTGTGCCACAGATGCCATTCACGACAGCTCTCTTGACTGGATTTCTTATTGGTATGGCAAGTCCTGCCGGAGATCTGGTTGAGTCGATGTTCAAGAGAGATGCGGGAGTCAAAGATTCTTCCGGCTTGATCCCTGGACATGGAGGAGTGCTTGATCGGTTTGATACTATCATGTTTGTGTCGCCATTTATCTACTTTATTACGTTTTATCTTTAAGCAGCCAAGTGGAAATATGCCGTGTACGGTATGTAACCCAAATGTTTTTTATCCTGAATTATTCATGAATGAACAAAAAAAAGGCGGAAAAGATATCGTAATTGCTTATATTATTGGTACTTAAAGTCAATAAATAAGACACAATATCTATGCCGCCCTTCGAACAGAATATAGTCATACCACAGAGTACTCAACAAACATTATTTTCATACGATTCTGCGTCATCCATTGCGCCGGTCAAGGGTAAAAAAGTTGCCATTGATTTCAAAGGAGGCAATATCACCAGCGATGCAGGCGTGGTGTTCTTGAGTGAAACCGAATCCAATGTAGGTCTAATCACCAAGCTTGCCAAATGTGTCCATGATTCACGACGACTCTCTTCGATTACTCATTCACTCAAAGACCTGATGACTCAGCGCGTCCTTCAAATTGACTGTGGATACGAAGATGGAAATGACTGCAATAGTTTACGCTATGACCCTGCGTTTAAAATGGCACTTGGTCGCTTACCTGAGGCTGATGGTGATTTGGCCAGCCAACCAACCATCAGCAGACTGGAAAACATGATTACCAGCACAGAACTTTATCGGATGGCAAAAGTGTTTTTGGATCAGTTCCTTACTTCCTATGCTGAACCACCAGAGGTCATCGTGCTTGATTTTGATGATACTGACGATACGGTTCATGGGCATCAACAATTGGCACTGTTCAACAGTTATCATCAGGAAACCTGTTATCAGCCACTTCATGTATACGAGGGTTTGAGTGGGAAGTTGATAGCCACGATACTGCGACCAGGCAAGCGTCCAAATGGCAAAGAGATTGTCGCTTATGTGAAACGGATTGTAGGGCATATTCGCCAACAGTGGCCAGATACGGTTATTGTTTATCGTGGTGATAGCCATTATTCAGCAAAAGAAGTTTTTACTTACCTTGCCCATCAAAATGATTGCTACAGCGTGACTGGTCTGACTGGCAATCCTGTTTTACTCAAGAGCGTCGAATCCCTCATTGAAGAGGTAAAGCATAAACCAATTGGCTACAAACGCTATCATTCCTTCCCCTATCAGGCAAAGAGCTGGAGCCAGCCTCGCAGGGTTGTTGCCAAGGTAGAGATAACCGAAAAGGAATTGTTGAACGTTCGTTTTATCAGCACCGATATGCTGGATGCAAAAGCCAAAGTGCTCTACGAAGAAATCTACTGTGCACGAGGAAATGATGAGTTATACATAAAGGAACACAAGACTTACACCAAGAGCGATCGTACCTCTTGCCACCGTTTTCTTGCCAACCAATTTCGTCTGTTTTTACATTCTGCAGCGTATGTGTTACTACACAGTTTACGTTCAAACGTGTTACCGGGAACCAGTCTGGCCACCGCCACCTTTGAGACCATACGACTGAAACTCTTCAAAATAGGTGCCAGAATCATAGAGCACAAAACCAAGATTAGCGTCCATTTACCGACGGCATATCCATATCAGGGAATCCTCTCAAAATGCCTGGCAATCTTTGCGCACCTGCGTGCCCAGCCATCATCACCACCTCTCCTGCGGTAACAATATCGAACAAGGGGGTGCATGAAAATTGGTTAACAAAAGGTAGCTTGATATATTGGCTGCAAGGGTGAGGTACGCCAAAGTGAGAATGTTGAGGGCTTTTTCACCATATTTCAGATGCAATGTTTGTCCGGTATGACCCACTGAAACTCAACTTCTTCCCTGCTATAACCCTGAATGGCTAAGTTACGTGTTGAGTGGTTTCTTTTTTACTGCAAAAAGCACTCTTCGCTGGGGCTCATGAATAATTCAGGTTATATTGATAAAGAATGTTATTTACCATAAAGGCCTGTACATCATCAGGAGAATTAACCGCACAAGGTTGTTGTAATGAAAATTGAAAGCCTGCTCTCCGAAAAATATATTGTTTTGAATCTCGAC
>Ga0194037_1001755_pt1 | contig 15199 bp, 16 predicted proteins | sample JunL306m_MetaG_FD_148653 | JGI IMG/M metagenome (GOLD analysis project Ga0194037, IMG submission 148653) | Anoxic zone freshwater microbial communities from boreal shield lake in IISD Experimental Lakes Area, Ontario, Canada - Jun2016-L304-6m | ecosystem: Environmental > Aquatic > Freshwater >...
GAAATAGTAGGGGGCGTATTTGTAAATAATGTAGACCATTTTGTTTGATTTGCAGTATCACTCCAGTATTGACAAGATGAAATTCCAATTTGCAAGATTGCAGATAATTGTTCTTGTTCGCGAGGAGGTATAGCATCATCAGCTATTACTGATTTATAAATTGCATTTAATGCAGCTTGGAAAGCATCAGGAGATAAATCACTATCAAGTGCTGTGCGTAAATCAGAAACAAAAAGATTAGAAGCGTCCGAAAAGAACAAATTATCAAATGCAAAATGTTCATAGCTGTCGACATCCGCTCCAAGACTGAAGAGAATATTAGCTGTTTTTTGAGATACAAAAGAACATTGCTGAACCATTAGGGGTAAATTTAATTGATAAAATTCTTCGGTTGCAGCAAGTACGTTTAATACAATGTTTGCAGAATCAATATTTGATATTGTATCAACAAGTGGGATTTTGCTACATTTTTCAAATATGTAATCCATTGCATTGTTATGTAATATTCCTCAAGCCTGCGGAGGTGGTGGGGTAAGGCAGCATGTACTCATAAGATATGGTTTTATTTGTTAAAAGATTTTATGAAGCTACTGATTATATTGGTATTAAACTATTTTATTTTAATGTTACCAATATTATTAGCCATCCCTAAACTACTTTATATACAAAAATAACATTACCATAACCTACCTATTCTAAATCCAAATCAATATGGTTAGTTAGTAGGTCTATTAGTTCATTGGACATAACAAAATCAGATAGTACTAACTCATTTTCGATATTGTGCCAATTCTGAAGCTGGGGTATAAATACCCATTCTTCAGCATCATTTACTACCCTTGCCTGTTAGCTATGCGTTTGCAGATGACTATCATTATGATAAAAATAGGCTTGGCAATTTATGTTTATTGGAACAAGGCATAAATAGCGGATTAAGCAATCTCCCCCCAATTAATAAAGTTAGTGGGTATCTTCTTTCTACTATTTCCGAAACGAGAAATCTTGCTGGGGAAATCCAAAAAGGAGATTATAATAAGCAGAATGTAGATGATAGGCGCAAAAAAATTATTGATTATTGTCTTGACAGATTTAAGGTAAACTGAAAATGCAAAATACCGTTAGTTTACTTTTAGGCTCGAAAGTAAACTAAGGAAAATCATAGTTTACTTTCCTTATCATTTATATCAATTCGCTTATGTAAACATATCAGACGTTTGTAAATATGGGTGCTTTTTACAAATGAAACTATGAACGTTTGTAAAAACAGGCACTTTTTACAAATGACAATACTAACGTTTGCAAAAAGAGGCACTTTTTACAAACGTCTTAGCCATTAGATAACAGATTATATAAAGGTTGATTAATATAGAAACTGCTTTTGCCTATTTGTACCTTATGTAATAAGCCTATTTCCGTGATTTTTTCTAGGTGGTTACGTGCCTTATCATAGCTAATTCCTAAATCCTGTTCTACATGCTCAATCTTAGTATATGGATGTTTGAACAGGGTATCCAATAACTCCCTGCTGTATATCTTAGGTAGTTTTGCTGCAAAATCTAACTTATAACTATCCATCAAAGCCCTGATATTGTTTACAAGACCTATTGTATCCTTTGCGGTTTGGCTTACTCCCTCCAGCATATACAGTATCCACGCTTCCCAGCTATTAGCGTCCCGTACCGTTTGTAGTAATCGGTAATACTCTGCTTTATTTTGTATGATATACCTACTTAGATACAATATAGGTAGGTCTAACAAATCATTCAGGGTTAGGTATAGCATATTGATAATACGCCCTGTGCGTCCGTTACCATCATAAAAAGGGTGTATGCTCTCGAACTGAAAATGTATGATAGCCATTTTTATAAGCGGGTCGGGGTCGTTGGGTTCATTAGTATTTATATACTGTTCCAAATTTGCCATCAGGTTTACAATAGCATCATAATCCTGTGGGGGAGTATATACCGTTTCCCCCTTACTATTCTTTAAAGCAGTTCCTGGCAATTTTCGGAAACCTGCCTTGTTTTCCTCTAATACTGCCTGTATCTCACATATAAAATTGTTACTCAAAAATCCGTTATCCTTTACTAAGCCGAAACCATGTTTTAAGGCTGCTGCATAGTTCATTACTTCTTTTGTTTGTAGGCTGGCTACATGCTCGGTTTGCAGGTCTGCTTTATATAGTTCATCATGCGTTGTTATAATATTCTCAATAGCGGAACTGTCTTTGGCTTCCTGTAATACAAGGGTATTAAGTAGTATGGCTTCATTAGGTATGGTACGTATCATACCCTTTAGTTCTGCTAAATATTGACTTGCCTCAATAGTCTTTTTTAGGACTGCTTTCGTTTCCACATCAAAGGGCAAGGGTAATGTCTGTATAGTGTATGTATTAGCCACAAAGAGTATTTACATTATATGAAAGATAGTATTTTGCTTTTATGTTCCCTACAAATCCAGCTTTATTTTATCCGCTGCATCCCTTTTGGTTTGGTCTATGATTTTTGCATATACCTGTGTTGTTTTCAGTTCTTTATGTCCCAGCAATTTAGATACTGTGTAAATATCAGTACCCAAACTTAACTGTAATGTCGCAAACGTATGTCTGAAACAATGGAAAGTAATATCCTTTGTAATCCCTGCTTTTGATACCCATAGCTTCAAAATACCATTCAGCCATGCCGAGTATTGCAAGCCCTCAAATACTACATCTGTATCCTTTCGCCTGTTACCCAGCATCTCAAAAGCCTGTTCTGATATAGGTAATACCTCTACTCCTTTGGTTTTCTGTTGCCTGAATTGCAGATAGTACCCCTCACTTTCACTATGCCTTATCTCTCCCCAAAGCAGTTTTTGTATATCAGAAAAGCGTAACCCAGTAAGAGCCGAAAATATAGCAGCTTGCTTTAGCATAGCGTTATCACATTCAGTATTAGCAAGGCGTTGTAATTCCTCCTTACTCAAATACTCCCTATGGGTTTCCGAGTGTTTAATATTCGCTACCTTTTCATTAAGGTTGTTATCTATGAAACCGTCCTTTTGTGCCTGTTTTATCGCTGTTTTTATCTTGTTGAAATAAGATACTGCCGAGTTTTGGGCTAAGGTCGTTTTAGTGCTTCGCTTGGTCGGTGCGCTCTGCAAATATTCTTTAAAGTCCTCACAAAATCTTTCATCTAAATTGCTAAAGGGCAAACTACCCCCTGTATAGTCCTCTAAATAATTCAATGCAGATGCCCAGTTATCAGAATTGCTGCCTTTTCTTTTTGCTGCTAACTCCCTGAAGTATGCCACAAAGTCCCCTTTCTGCTTTACATCAGATAAAAAGCCGTATTCAGAGTTATTAAGGCTTAACTGCCTTTTAGATTGTATGCTTTTGGCAAGCTGTAAAGTCTTAGCGTTATGCTCCTTATCTACTGGGGTTTTTGCTTTATCAAATATGTATAAGCCTAAGAACTCCCTACGTGTATCCTTTCCAGTATCAGGGTTAGGTATAGCTGGGTAAAAGTCTAAGTACAGGCTTAAACGGTTGCCTGATATGGGTTTTTTTCTTAGTGTAACATTTGCCATATTCTTAGTTTTATAGGTGTTTATGAGAATAGTATATCAATTTCAGAACGTTTAATTAAAGTCTTTTTTGCTGAAATGTTTGTTGCCTTAATTGTATTGTTATTAATAAGATTATATACCGTTTGGCGTGAGCAGTTTAATAGCTTTGACAAATCCCGTACAGTTAGAAACTCCTTTGCTTTCAAATCCTCAATAGGTTTGTTCTTTATCTGCTGGGTTTCAATATTGCTTTGCTCAATCTTTGCTGTCCGCTGTTTTGCCTTATAGTTCATCTTAGCACAATGTGGGGAACAGGTCTTTGATACTGTTTTCTTAGCGATGTATTCATTACCGCAATACTCACAAACCCTGTTTATCCTGATATTAGAACTCATAGCAGTTGTACGCTTTTGTATGATTATGTATTAAAGTGTTTAAAAGTGTCAAGTTAAATCACCTTTTTGCACTTCGAGGTACAAACGAGGTACAAAATACCCCTTTGAGGTACAATAAAGGTACAAAAGGATAGTAAACAAATCAAGTCAAATGGAAATAACTAACACATAGGGACATTAAAAAAGCCCTATTTAAAGGGCTTTTCATATCATTTGTTAAGTTTTAGTATTTTTTAATGTGTGCTAGTTACTTTCCGATACAAAATTTAGAGAATATATAATCCAGTTTATCTTCTGTGGTCACCTCTCCTGTTATGTCACCTAGATAGTGAAGCGATCGGCGTATATCCAGTGCTATCAGGTCTCCTGGTAGTTTTTGATCCATACCATTTTTCACATCCTCCAGCGATAGTAGCACTTCTTGCAATGCACTATAGTGTCTGGCATTGGTCACTATAGATCCTTCTTGTTTTACTTGTCCATCTATTATCAGATGGTATAGTGATGTCTTCAACTCTTGTATATTCTCTTTCTGCTTGGCAGAGATGAATAAAACCGGTAATCCACTAAATTTAATAGTAGCTTCTCTCATTCCTATCTCATCTACTTTATTCCCTACCAGCATGTACTTTATTCCCTCATTCTCATACATGGTCATTTCGCTGGCCACCTCTCCCATGCTTATATCCTTCACATCAAAAAGTGATATCACAATATCTGCACGCTTCATCACATCTCTGCTTCGTTGCATTCCCATATTCTCTATCACATCGGTAGAATGTTGTCTAATACCTGCTGTATCTATGAGCCTGAAAAGTACCCCATGGATATTCAATGTCTCTTCTATAGTATCTCTGGTAGTACCTGCTATATCACTCACTATGGCACGTTCTTCATTCAGCAAGGCATTCAGTAAGGTACTTTTACCCGCATTGGGCTTACCTATTATGGCCACACTCACACCATTACGTATTACATTTCCTAGTTGAAAAGAAAGTATCAATATAGTAGTAGCTTCTTCCAGTCTTTCTATCAGGTCATATAGTTGTTTCCTGTCTGCAAACTCTACATCCTCCTGACTGAAATCCAGTTCCAATTCTATTAGTGCACTAAATTTGATCAGCTGTTCGCGCATATCCTTCAGGTCTTCACTAAATCCACCACGCAGGTTATGTATCGCTGCCTGATGTGCCGCACCCGACTGGCTGGCTATCAGGTCTGCCACAGCCTCTGCTTGTGTCAGGTCCATCTTACCATGTAGAAAGGCACGTAGCGTAAATTCACCCGGCTTCGCCATCCTGGCACCATTACGGGTACACAATGTCAATACCTGCTCCAACAAATAATTAGACCCATGACAACTGATCTCTACCACTTCTTCTCCTGTATAGCTTCTTGGTGCTTTGTACAAGCTCACCACTACCTCATCTATTATCTTATCTCCATCTACTATTTTCCCAAAGTGTATAGTATGCGATGCCTGGTCTGCAAGTCGCTTTCCTTTGAAAATCTTATCAGCTATCCTGATAGCATCAGTCCCACTCAGGCGTATGATGCCCAATGCGCCCTCTCCGGGTGGGGTAGCCAATGCTACTATAGTATCGTTTATCTGGTACATGTATCGTTTGCAAAAATAACTGCAAAGCCCCATGTAACAATATATAATGAAACTTATTAGTTTAGCTTTCCAAATGAGAGCAGTTATACAGAGAGTATCTACCGCAAGTGTCACTATCCATGGCGATGAAACATCGGCCATAGGCAATGGCTTTCTCATATTATTGGGTATAGAGGCTGTAGATACACCTGAGGATGCCGACTGGCTTTGTAAGAAGATAGCACAACTGCGGGTCTTCGCCGATGAGGCAGGCCTGATGAACAAGGACATCAAAGAAGCTGATGGGGATATACTAGTAGTCAGCCAGTTCACCCTACATGCCTCTTATAAAAAGGGCAATCGCCCCTCATTTATACGTGCTGCAAGGCCGGAGCAAGCCATACCATTATATGAGTATTTTATCGCACAGATGACCACGGCATTGGGCAAACCTGTTCAAACAGGCAAATTTGGAGCAAATATGAAGGTCTTTTTGGTAAATGATGGCCCCGTTACCATACTCATGGATACACAAAACAAAGAGTAATCCTTTTCTTTGCAACATGGAATTTGATGATGTCTACTTTATGCGCGAGGCCTTACGACAGGCAAAACTTGCCTACGAGGCCGGCGAGGTACCTGTAGGTGCCATAGTAGTGTGGGACCAGAAGATCATTTCTCGAGGACATAATCAGGTAGAACAACTGCAGGACAGTACCGCCCATGCAGAGATGATTGCACTTACTGCTGCTTTCAATGCACTTGGCGCCAAGTACCTGCCCGAGGCTACACTCTATGTAACAGTAGAGCCCTGCCTTATGTGTTGCGGGGCCATGTACTGGTCTAAGGTAGGGCGCATAGTATATGGCACAGAAGATGTGAAGAACGGTTATCGCAAGACCACAGGAGAGAATTGGCCTTTTCATCAAAAGGCACAACTGACACATGGTGTACTGGCGGATGAGTGTGTACAACTAATGAAGGATTTTTTTGCTCAAAGAAGATAAGGATGATGTACGAATGGTTTAAGGTAGAGGGTATCAGTGCTGCTGCTATGGCAGAACATAAGATCGTGGACCTGACCCTGAATGATAAGTACATAGGCTTGCTGAAGAAGGACGATGTGGTCTATGCTTTTGCGGGTACTTGTCCGCACTCAGGGGCTAAGTTCTGCGACGGCTGGCTGGACCTGCAAGGTCGTGTAGTGTGCCCATTGCATAAGTACCGGTTCGACCCTGCTAATGGGCGCAATACCAGTGGAGAGGGTTACAAACTCATCACATACAAAGTAGATATCAGAGAGGATAATATTTTTATAGGCATGATCAAACAGGCAACTAATTTATGATGCAGCATCCACCATATCTGCGCGCTGGCAGTACAGTAGGTATCACTTGTCCATCGGGCTATGTATCGCATGAGCGTGTGGCATATGCTATACAGGTATTGCAAAACTGGGGTTTCAAAGTGAAACAAGGCAGCACCATAGGCACAGAGCATTTCTATTTTTCGGGGGATGATGCTGCACGTCTGGCCGACTTGCAAAACATGATCAATGACCCCGAAATAGATGCTATACTCATGGGTCGTGGTGGCTATGGCATGAGCCGCATTATAGACCAGCTGGACCTCAGAGCATTGCTGCGTCATCCTAAATGGATATGTGGCTTTAGTGATATTACCGTACTGCACAATCATATACATAGTACTCTGGGTATACCTACACTGCATAGCCCTATGTGTGGGGCTTTCAAACCAGATACCGAAGAATCAGATTATCTACTCAGTTTCCGTGCGGCACTTACAGGGCAGGCTCTTACCTATACTACTCCTCTGCATACTTTCAACAGGCAAGGCGCTGCTAAGGGTATCATCACAGGTGGCAATCTTGCTATACTGGCACATCTTACAGGCTCTGTATCAGAGGTAGATACTACTGGTAAGATATTGTTCATAGAAGATATAGGCGAGCATCTGTATAATATAGATCGTCTGCTGCTGAACCTGAAACGTGCGGGTAAACTGGATAACCTACAAGCATTGCTGGTAGGTAGTTTCACAGATATGGAAGACACCGAACGTCCTTTTGGGCAAACAATAGACGAGATCATTTGGGATAAAGTAAAGGAATACGATTATCCTGTTTGTTTCGGTTTCCCTTGTGGCCATCAGGATGTGAATTATACCCTTACACTAGGTATGACACATAATCTGGTAGTAGATGCTAAAGGTGGAACATTGTCTTTATTAGCATAGTACTACTCCCTCACCACTCTCACTACTTCTCTCATACCCTTAGTATCAGTAAGCTCCAGCAGGTATATACCCGCTGCTAATGCTTGTGTAGAGATATTATGAGTACCTACATGAAGAGTACCTTCTTGCATAGTAACACCTACTAGATTCATTATTCTATAGCTAACATTTTCTAGCAGACCATCTATGTTTAGGATAGAGGTAGCTGGATTGGGGTAGATATGGATAACAGAAGTGCTTAATTGTGTTATTCCTGATGTGACATGAATAGTAAGTGCATTGCTAACCGTATCGCTAGCTGTATAGCAACCGGGAGGCATAGTTATAACACAGGTGACAACATCACCATTCAACGGCATATAGGTATAAGTATTACCATTACAATTAGGTCCTACGTAGCCACCATTTACCATCCATACATAAGCAACAGAGTCTGTAACATTTACAGTAGAAGTATATGTGACTGTAGTATTTAAGGTAACGATAGTATCGCCAGATATTGTAACTATAGGAATTATGTTGGGTTTAACAGTCATATTAATAATATTGCTAGAGACAATATTAGTATTGAGGCACTCTGCATTAGTATGGAGTTCGCAGATCACATTGTCGCCATTAGCAGGGAAGTACGTTAAGCTGGAAATACCAGGTCCAATATTGATCCCATTTTTCTTCCACTGGAATCCTGGAATGGCACCTCCAGAATAAGAAGTAACTGAAAAAATGGCTATTGAGCCTATGCAAAGGGTATCATTAGGGCTCACTGTTATGTCTATATAAGGGGAGGTTCTAGCAAATACTGTAGTATGGATAGTATTGCTGCTAACAGTAGCAGCGCTAGGGCATGCTGCAGTACTGGCAAGTATACAACTTACACTATCCCCACCGGTGGGAACATATGTATAAGTTCCACTATTAGAACCAGTAAGAGTACCATTCTTTATCCAATGATATACAGGCGCATTACCGCCGTTGATGGTAGTGGCTGTATAAGTAACTGTTGTGCCGACACATACAGTATCGTTGGGGCTTATAGCAATGGTGATATTGGGCATAACTATGGGTATTACAGCCATATAAATGGTATTACTATTAGCAGTTAGAGGGCTGGCACATGCAGCAGTGCTGGAAAAAAAACAACGTACACTATCGCCATTGGCAGGTGTGTAGGTAAAAGAACTGCTATTGGTACCAACAGCGATACCATTCTTATACCAATGATACACAGGCGAGCCACCCCCTGCAGAAATAATGGCATTATAGGTAACTGCAGTGCCCAAACATACGGTATTATTAGGATAGGCACTAATATTAATAGATGGGACCAGAGAGCTGCCAACTATCATATGAATAGTATTGCTAGACACTGTATTTATACTAGCACAAGCTGTATTAGTGGTTAGTATACAACTAATAGAATCTGAATTATTAGGTGTAAAAGTATAGGTATTGTTATTAGACCCAACGCTGAGTCCATTCTTTTTCCATTGGTATACAATGGGGATGTTTCCATTAGTAATGGTAGCAGTATATGTCACTGGGGTTCCTATGCATACAGCATTGTCTGGCGTGGCGGCAATACTTATTGTCGGTGTTATCAGTGGTGTAACAATCATGTGTATTGCACTGCTCAATGCTGTACCAGCACAAGACACACTGCTTTTTATAAGACATTGTATACTATCTCCTGTAGCCGGTGTGTAAGTGTAGGTACTATTAGTAGCCCCAGCGACAATCAGTCCATTCTTGACCCATTGATAAGTTGGTGCAACACCTGCATTGATGGGAGTGGCAGAAAATGTCACTACCGTACCAGCGCATATAGTACCATTAGGTATAGCGACAACATTAACAAGCGGTACATTAGTTGTAGTTAACCATACTTTACGAATATGGCTATTATTTTGACAGGAAATATATAAATTATGACAAGGGTCAAGAGCCAGCGCTGAAGGTTCACTTACTGCTGCATTTATAGCATTGCCATAATCTCCTGAGTAACCTATTAAACCATTGCCAGCAACTGTATGAATGATACCCAGATTATCTACCAGTCTTATTTTTCCATCCATATTATCAGCAATATATAAACTGCCATTATTACCAATAGCTACATCACAAGGAAATGAAAGGTATGCTGTAGTGGCCTGAATGCCATCTACGTTAAGGCCAGCCGCACCAGCACCCGCTACTGTGGTAATCATTCCTGTTATAGCATCTACCTTACGCACTCTTTTGTTCATAGGTTCTGCTATAAATACATTGCCGGCATTATCAAGTGCTATACCATAAGGGAAAATTTCTGCATTAGTAGCCAGAATGCTATCTCCGTTGTATCCTTGCGTTCCAGTGCCTGCGATAGTAGTAATGATACCAGTTACGTGATCGATTTTTCGAATTCTATAATTTCCAGCGTCTGAGAAATATACATTCCCAGAATTGTCTACAACAATGCTCTCAGGCCAAGCGATCTCGGCATTAGTAGACAGAATATTGTCACAATTATATCCTTGTACCCCATTACCTGCGATAGTAGTAATGATACCATTGGAAGCTGTTACCTTTCGAATTCTATTGCTATAATCAGCAATAAATAAATTGCCTGAAATATCTACAGCAATAGCAGTGGGGTTAATCTGGGCATCGATTGCAGGACCATTATCGCCACTAAATCCAAAAGTTCCATTACCGATAATCGTTGAAATGATCCCATTACTTATTTTTCTTACTCTGTTATTGTATCTATCAGCAATATACATAGTGCCCAAATTGTCAAATGCGATTTTAGAAGCACCTTGCAATTGAGCTGATTGAGCCGGACCACCGTCTCCATTATAACCTCCTCCTCCATTACCAGCAATTGTAGTAATTATCTGCCCCTTAGCTATGCTGGCTAATATCACAAAAAGTAAAAGGGTGCAGAGGTTTTTCATATAAGTATGTGGGGCTTGTTTAAGCGTGGCGTATCATGCTACCTTATCACCCATTATCTGGGTTTTGATAGAGTCTCTTAAAAAACCTTTTAGGCTTAGATCTTCATCTAGTTTTGGCCAGTGTATACCTGTACCATTACCGGTCAGTTCATAATCCATCAGTTCTTGAGAACTTATATTTTTCAGAGAGAAATATTTTGAGAGCTTTTCTTTCAGTACAGAGCCTGTATTTAATATTATCAGTAGCATATCCATATCTACATGCACATCTATAGCCTGTATTTTTATACCCTCTGTATATATCAGCTGTTCTAGTGTATCATATTTATTGGTCAAAGTGTTCATTCCATTGTGCTTTAAACTGTTCTGAATATTCAAAAATAATCACTGTTATTTGCTTTACCTCAGCATTGGTGTGCCATTCATATAGGCTATTTCTGTTTTAGGCAATAACCATATCTTCCCGTCTGCATCCCCTTTTTGTACATGTATATGTGCAGGCTCATCATTCTCATTTGAATAAAAAAAGAACCTGAAACCATCTTTCCTTAATATGGTTGGCATGTATCAAAATTAATATATTTTGTAAACACTATACGCATTACTCCAAAAAATATGCCCTCCATTGTTTGGAATCGCCTACCCCAATTTCGTATCTTTGTACCAGATTAAGGTCGTCATCTCGACTTTAGGAGAGCTCTCCTGAGCATTTGCAATTCGTTCATCATATTGCAAAATATTCATCGGTAAAGAATCGGTAATTTTCGGAAACGGTTCGGTAAAAAATCGGTAAAAAAGCTGTCATTGCGGGCTTGACCCGCAATCTCCCGAGCCCTTGCAATTAGTCTCTATATCCTGCAACTCATTCATTATCAATCACTTAATTTTTTCATAGCTATAATTTTTTTCTCTGCCTTTGTAACATTACCCCACAATACTTTTTTTATCACATTACCGCATCTATCACATTGAAAACTCTCTCCATGCACTCATACCACCTGCCAGATTATACATATCCTCGTAGCCATAAGTCTCCAGTCGCTGTATGGCTATTACGCTGCGTATGCCTTTTTCGCAGTATAGTACCAGAGTCTTATCCTTGGGTAGTTCCTCTTTGCGCAGCATCAGTTCGCCAAGAGGTATCAGTATACCACCTATATTAAAATTCTCATGTTCCCATTTCTCACGCACATCTACCAGCACTATATCTTTATTATCGGCTATCCATTGCGCCAATTGCGCTGCATTGATCTGTTGCATTATATTTGATATGGATTTATCCAAAGTTAATCATAGCTGAATGAAACAATACCTATTCCTGCTTATATCTTGTTTAGTATTATTTACTGCCTGTCATCATATACCCAAGGTAGATAAGGCTACTACTACCGATGCTCAAGCCCCGCTGGCCATTAGTGGTATGCTCTATACTGCCGATCTGGGACAGACGCATATAGAATGGATAGGTAGTAAACCTACTGGGCAACATCATGGTACTTTTACACTGAGCGGGGGGCAATTATCTGCTGTGAATAATGAATTGAAAGGTGGGAAATTTACTATAGACATCAATACCCTGCACCCTGATGACGGCGATAGTGAGAATAATGCCAAACTACGTGCTCATTTGCTGGATTCTAATTTCTTTGATGCAGCTAAATACCCTAGCGGTAGTTTTGAGATAACAGGGGTGAAAGCCATTAGTACTACCAACGAAATACGGATGAAAGATGCCACACATATGGTATCGGGCAATCTGACACTGAAAGGTGTAACGAAGAATATCACATTCCCTGCGCATGTTAGTTTTCACGATGCGCAGCTGATGGTAGAGTGCAGTTTCATCATAGACCGTACACAATGGGGTATGAGCTACCATAGTGATAAAAGCCTAGGCGATAAACTCATAGATGCAGATGTGAATCTGCAATTGAGATTAGTAGCCGTAAAACCTTAAGGGGGTTATTTATCCTCGTTCAGCGCCAGCCAGAGTGCGTCTTTCAGCTTATCCAGCCCTATATTGGCTACAGATGATATGAACATATGCGGCACTTCTTTAGGTAGTGTAGCAGCTATAGCTTCTTTCAGTTCATCATCCAGCATATCGCTTTTGCTTATGGCTATGATGATCTTCTTATGCAGCAGTTCGGGATTGTATTGTTCCAGTTCGTTCAGCAGTATAGCAAATTCCTTAGCATGGTCATCGCTATCAGCAGGTATGAGGAATAGTAGTACGGAGTTGCGTTCTATATGTCTGAGGAAACGATGTCCCAGTCCTTTGCCTTCTGCTGCGCCTTCTATAATACCGGGCAGATCGGCCATACAGAAAGACTTGTTATCTCTGTAAGGCACAATACCCAGTTGTGGTATAAGTGTGGTAAAAGCGTAATTGGCTATTTTAGGTTTGGCTGCACTTACTACAGATAGTAGTGTAGATTTTCCGGCATTAGGGAAACCTACTAATCCTACATCGGCCAGTATCTTCAGTTCCAGGAACTTCCATCCTTCTACACCCATTTCGCCGGGTTGTGCGTATTCAGGTGCCTGATTGGTAGGTGTAGCAAAGTTGCCATTACCTAGTCCACCGCGGCCACCTTTCATCCACATCACTTCTTGTCCATCTTCCAGTACTTCGGCTTCTATTTCACCGGTCTCTTCATCCTTAGCAATAGTACCCAATGGCACTTCTATAATGATATCCTTACCGTCTTTACCTGATGAATTGTTCTTGCTACCATTCTCGCCATTTTCGGCCAGCACATTCTTATAGTAACGCAGATGCAGCAATGTCCACAACTGAGCGTTACCTCTCAGTATGATATGTCCACCACGGCCACCGTTGCCACCATCGGGGCCTGCCATAGCATCGAATTTGGTGCGCATGAAATGCAGACTTCCTGCTCCTCCCTTACCGGAACGAGTGAATATGCGTATATAATCAACGAAATTGACGTTTCCTTTCTCCACTATGCAGGTAACAGATATTTTTCAATTTCTTTGGACAGAAGCTTGAATGTGTTTTCAATAGTACCATCGCCCTTCACACGTTCCAACTTACCGTGTGTGTGATAATAACCGGCTACAGGCTCTGTCTTGGCATGATATTCTTTGATGCGTTTTACTACTACTTCCAGATTATCATCGCTGCGACCGGATGTTTCTCCGCGGCCTACAAGGCGGCGGGTCAGTTCATCTTCAGGTACTTCCAGTGCCAATACTAAATGTATCTGTGTTTGTTTGAACTCTAATAATTTGTCCAGTGCTTCGGCTTGTGCCTTGGTACGTGGAAAACCATCGAATATGAAGCCACGGGCATTAGGTGATTCATCGATCTTACTGCTGATCATACCTATCACTACTTCATCAGGTACCAAAAGACCTTGGTCCATGTATTTTTTAGCTTCCACCCCTAGTGGAGTTTGTCTGCTAACTTCATCACGAAGAAGATCGCCTGTAGAAATGTGTTGTAGCTTGTAGGTATGTGTGATATTTACTGACTGTGTACCCTTACCGCTACCCGGAGGGCCAAACAAAATCAAATTGAACATGAGAGCAAAAAATATTTTATAACAACGCAAAAATAAGTAACGCAACGCAATACCCATGAAAAAATGTGAAATACTATGAAATAAGTAACATTTGGGCCTCTTTTGAACTGATTTCTAGCATTTTGCCTGCTTGCAAGCCATCAATAGTTATTTTTCCTATACTGTAACGTATGAGTCGTAAGGTAGGAAAACCTACTGCTGCAGTCATACGGCGCACTTGTCTGTTCTTACCTTCTGTCAATGTGAGTGATATCCATGGTGAAGGTATCTCCTTGCGATAGCGTATGGGGGGATCGCGGTCTACTACTATAGGGTCTTCCGTAAAAAGTGATACTTCGGCTGGTTTGGTAGTATATGGTTTGCCATCTATGCTGATATTCACGCCATCGCGTAGTTGTTGCAATGCATTTTCTGTGGGTATGCCTTCCACTTGCACCCAATAAGTGCGTTTATGTGCAAAACGAGGTTCTAATAAACGATGTTGCAGTGCCTTATCATTAGTGAGTAATAACAAACCTTCGCTATCAAAATCTAACCTTCCGGCAGGATAAATATCCTTTTGGAGATGAAAAAGATAGTCGGCGAGAGTCTTTTTTTCTCCTTCGCGAGAAAACTGACAGAGCACCTGAAATGGTTTGTAAAAAAGATAATATTGTTGCATGAAAAAAGTGATCCTCTGAAGTGCGCTACCAGCAAAGCTTTTCGTGAAATAAAAAAAGTCCGGCGAGTGTTGTGGGCTGCCGGACTTTTATGAGGATGGGTTAGTAAGTACAATCCTATCACAATATTAAAAAGAATTTTCTCTACTAAAAAAAAATATTGAAACTTTTTTTTAACAGATGTTGAAAACTTGTTAACAACTAGGGATGTATTGTGTTGAAAAACGAAGCTTTTCGAATATAAAAAAATGCAGGAAGCGAATAT
>Ga0194037_1001757_pt1 | contig 15192 bp, 12 predicted proteins | sample JunL306m_MetaG_FD_148653 | JGI IMG/M metagenome (GOLD analysis project Ga0194037, IMG submission 148653) | Anoxic zone freshwater microbial communities from boreal shield lake in IISD Experimental Lakes Area, Ontario, Canada - Jun2016-L304-6m | ecosystem: Environmental > Aquatic > Freshwater >...
GTATTTACGCTTTTCGTGGTGCCGACGTAGAGAACATGCGTTTGTATGAGAAGCAATATCATCCCTTGATGGTTAAGCTCGAGCAGAATTACCGTTCACACGGACACATTCTGGATACCGCAAATCATTTGATTGCAAATAACTCTGAACGCTTAGGTAAAAACCTGCGCACCGATGCGGGTCATGGCGAACCAGTGCGTATTTTTGATGCACCGAGCGACCATGCTGAGGCTGCTTGGTTAGTGGATGAAATTAAAGCCCTTGTAAGTAGTGGTATTAAGCGTACTGAAGTGGCATTGCTTTATAGAAGCAATGCGCAATCTCGAATTATTGAGCATGCCTTGTTCTCTGCCGGTATTCCTTATCGCGTCTATGGCGGCTTACGCTTCTTCGAGCGCGCTGAAATTAAACATGCGCTTGCATACATGCGCTTGCTTGAAAATCCAAACGATGACACCTCATTCTCACGCGTAGTGAATTTTCCGACGCGTGGTATTGGGGCGAGATCCATTGAAGCATTACAAGATGCTGCAAGAACTCAGCAATCCTCTTTGTATACAGCGGCTTCATCATTAGAAGGTAAAGCAGGCGCTGCTTTAAGCGGGTTTGTGCGTTTAATTGATCACATGCGTGAAGCTACTCGGCATAACACTTTGCCAGAAACAGTTGAATTCATTATTCAGCATAGCGGCTTGATTCAGCATTACCTCTCAGAGCGCGAAGGACAAGATCGCGTCGAGAACTTACAAGAATTGATTAATGCTGCCACTGCATTTATTGCTGAAGAGGGTTACGGCCAAGATGCTGCAGCAGCAATGCTTCCCGGAGAAAATGCGCCTGGCGTGGTGGAAGTTTCTCCGTTAGCGGCATTCTTATCCCATGCTTCTTTGGAAGCGGGCGATAACCAGGCTCAAGCAGGGCAAGATGCCGTGCAGTTAATGACAGTCCACTCTGCAAAAGGCTTGGAGTTCACCTCCGTATTTATTACTGGGCTTGAAGAAGGTCTGTTTCCTCATGAAAACAGTATCAACGAGCAAAATGGTTTAGAGGAAGAGCGTCGCTTGATGTATGTCGCCATTACGCGAGCTAAAGAGCGCCTCTATTTATCGCATACTCAATCGCGTATGTTGCATGGACAAGTTCGCTACAACATGCCATCTCGGTTCTTAGAGGAGTTACCTGCCGATTCATTGAAGTGGCTCACTCCAAAAGCAAAAGATGCTCGTTGGGGTGGTAGTGCAAGATCCGGATCTACTTGGCAAGATGGCTATACCCGTCAGCGTGAGTATGAGTCGAATGATTTCTTTGACTCTGGTAGTGATCGGCAAAAACCCGCCAAGCGGATTGGTTCGGCCTCCACTGAAGTCAAAAGATTGGCCTCACCACCGCGCGGTGATTATCCATTCACGATTGGTCAAAACGTATTTCATACAAAGTTTGGCGAAGGCCGCGTTACAGGCTTAGAAGGTGTAGATGCGGATGCGCGGGCACAGGTGAGCTTCAAGCGTCATGGCGTGAAGTGGTTGCAACTGAGTATTGCTAAGCTTGCTGCGATTGACTGAGTTGTTGCTGATTAAGTAGGTAGAACTACTTCGTCTTCTGTGAAACAGGCTTTCCAGCTTGCATAGAAAGAGCAGTGCATCACCGTTAAGCCTGCCATCGAAAGAGGTGCAACGATGAATGAGGCTGCTTGCCCCAAGTCTATGGCGTCAAAGAGCATACCTATTGTTAGCGGTATGGCAATTAAGATTGCACTCCAGATAGCAAGGTATAAGAAGAAGGCCGCTTTGTTATTCCAGCAAGCTAAATAGCTAGAAAAGATTGCTTGTGGAACCGACATATCTGCCCACGCTATAAGTACTGGCGAGAACCACATGAGCATGGCAACGGGTATGTACAGTATTGCGCCAAAGAAAAGTACTAAATAGATTTGGCGGAGTGCTTCAGGGGTGATGGGTTTATCGCTTGTCATTAAGGGAAGTAGTAATTCAAAATCTACTAATTGGCTCAAGATAAAGCTCAATAGCAAAATGAGGGCGGCATAAATGAGACCCAATTGCAGGATGCGTTTACGAATGAGTTGACCCGATTGCAGTGCGACCAAATATACCGTCGGTTTGATGCGCTCTTTTTGGATAGCTTGTCGACAAGCGGTCATAAAACCCACCGCAAGCGTTGGTGTGAAGAGAAGAACAGCAAATACACCGATGACTGGAATGATGATGGCTAATTGCGCAACAAAGACATACAAAAAAACCAGCATTAAGAAGCCCAAGGGATTTTGTTTAAATAGCCAAATACCTTGTCTTATCCAGACATAGCCTTCTTGTGGGGCAATAGAGTTTAGTTTCATAGGGAGCGACGACTTAAAAGAATTCGTTCAAAGTGGGTTGGGTCATGGGGGGTCAGCATTTGGGCATCGCGTGGTAAATAGAAATCCCATAATCTAGAAACCCAAAAGCGCAGGGCTGCTGCTCGCAACATCAAAGGCCAGCTTACTTGCTCTTCTTTAGTGAGTTGGCGTACTGCTTGGTAAGCATTCATGAGTGCTTCAAGTCTAATGGGATCTAAATCCTGTTGATTGTCACCAAGGCACCAATCATTTACGGTAACTGCTAAATCGAATAACCATTTGTCAGTGCCGGCAAAATAAAAATCGAAGAAACCACCTAATTGATCATTAGCGGGGCTAAACCCTTCCTTTGGGTCAAAGAGAACGTTGTCACGAAAGAGATCGCAGTGACTAGAGCCTTGGGGTAGGGCATCGTAATTAGCTGAGCTAAAGAATGCTTCTTGAGCAGCTAGTTCATGGGTTAGTAGCTCTTGTTGCGATGAATTTAAATACGGCAATACTAGGGGAATAGTTTTTTGCCACCAGGCGAGACTACGTAAGTTCTCTTGATTTTGTGAAAAATCTTTTCCCGCTAGATGCATTTTGGCTAACATCTCGCCCACTAAAGCACAATGCTGAGCCTCAGGTTGTAAGCGCGCTAAGCCAGGCAACTTCGTCACGATTGCGGCAGGCTTACCTTTGAGGGTAAATAGAATCTCACCCTGTTTATTCTCAATAGGTTTGGGGACTGGGATCCCTTTGTTTGCCAAGTGGCGCATTAATTCAAGGTAGTAAGGTAACTGTTGTGCAGACAGTCTCTCGAAAAGGGTTAAAACATATTCCTGTTTTTGTCCATCCATAGCGGTGTCTAAGAAAAAATTCGAGTTTTCAATACCACCATGAATGCCGCGAAGATCGCTAGCCTGTCCAATATTGAAATCTTGAGCAATCCAATGCGCAATATCACCAAGCTCGATCGGAGTAAAAACAGCCATAGAACAGCGTCAGTATTTTTTTATTAAAAAGGAATGCTGATGCTGGGCACACTCAGAAGTTCACCCTCTCCCGCTTGGGCGCCTGGTTTAACAGAGTCTGGCGGAGACATTTCGTAGGAAGTGTATTTCGTTTTAACCTGAACTTGGGTTGGACTATTGGCGTCTTTGTACTCGGTAACCTCAGTTCCATTGCCATCTTTATACCGATAGTTCGGTGTGCGATTTTGAGGGGAGTTGAGCGCGCCAGATGGACTCACTGTTGGAGCAAGCGGCTGGTTATTGATTCGATTCAGTTCAGAGGGACTCAAGGCTTGGCTGTTATTCTGAGCTTGTGCTGATCCCACCCCAAGGAGTCCAAAAACCATAAAAAAGCTCATCAGAGCCAGGTTTTGACTTGGGAGGTGGCTAATTAAGTTCGTTAGAGAGTGCATCATTTTTCACCTTTTTAAGCCTACTCTCGGCTGGTTCCTTAACCAGTCCTGTAGGCAATTTACAACTAGATTGTACGATTGCGTTATGACTAAACATAGACTCTTGTTGGTAGATGGCTCAAGCTACCTCTATCGTGCCTTTCACGCTATGCCAGACCTCAGAAATGGGGCTGGAGAGCCCACTGGGGCTATCTATGGCATGGTCAATATGATGCGCCGCGCCAGATCTGAGCTCAAGGCTGACCATATTGCCTGTGTTTTTGACGCCAAAGGGAAGACTTTTCGCGATGAAATGTACTCCGAGTACAAGGCCCATCGCTCGCCAATGCCCGAGGATTTAGTGAAGCAAATCGAGCCCATTCATGCCATGGTGAAGGCTTTGGGTTGGCCCATATTGATGGTCTCTGGTGTTGAAGCAGATGATGTGATTGGGACCTTAGCTTGCCAAGCAACCGAAGCGGGATGGGAAACGATTATCTCTACTGGCGATAAAGATTTGGCTCAGCTAGTAAATCCGTCTGTGACTTTAATTAACACAATGACGAATGAAAAACTCGATATCGAGGGCGTGATTGAAAAATTTGGGGTACCACCTGATCGCATCGTTGATTACCTGTCAATCATCGGCGATACCGTTGACAATGTCCCCGGCGTTCCTAAGGCTGGCCCAAAAACAGCGAACAAATGGTTGGCAGAGTTTGGTGATCTAGATAACTTGATGGCGCATGCAGATCAAGTGAAGGGTGTGGTTGGAGAAAATCTGCGTGCTTCACTAACTTGGCTACCGCAAGCACGACAGCTGATTACCGTCAAAACAGATTGTGATTTATCCCCCCATTTACCTGGCTTAGATGATTTACATGCGAAGTCAGAAGATGCGCCTTTATTACGAGAACTATTTGAGCGTTACGCTTTTAAGACTTGGCTACGTGATGTGGAGAAAAAGCTAGAAAGTCCTGCAGTCATAGCTCCTGAGTCAGGCCAAGACTTTGATTTAGCTGGTAGCCCAATCCTTAGAGAGGCTTCAGAGGAGGCTATTGCGATCCCTAAAAGGTCAACCGTGATTGCCACTTCACCGACAAAAGATTTATCGCAAGATACAAGAGATACACAAGACGCTTTTGGAAAAAATTATGAATGCGTAGTGGATGAAGTGGCTCTGGATAAATGGCTAAAGAAAATAGAGTCCGCAGAACTAACTGCTGTCGATACAGAAACAACCAGTTTGGATGCATTAGCCGCTGAATTAGTAGGCATCTCTTTATCGGTTAAACCAGGTGAGGCTTGTTACATTCCTGTTGCTCATCGTAATGGTGAGATCCAACTTAGTCGCGAGCTTGTGCTTGCGCGTCTCAAGCCTTGGCTGCAAAGTGCAAGCCATTTAAAGGTGGGGCAAAACTTAAAGTACGACGCCCATATCTTTGCAAATTACGACCTTACTTTGAATGGTATTGCATTCGATACCTTGCTGGAATCGTATGTGTTGGAATCACATCTCCCACACAATATGGATAGCTTAGCTGAGCGCCATTTGGGTATGAAAACCATTCGCTACGAAGAAGTCTGTGGCAAAGGAGTACATCAAATTGGCTTTGATCAGGTAGACCTCAAGATTGCTACTGACTATGCTGCAGAGGATGCCGATATCACTTTGCGCCTGCATTTAGAGCTTTGGCCGCAGATCCAAGTTAGCCCAGGACTGCTGTATATCTATGAACAGATTGAGATGCCAGCAATGCGGGTACTTGGCATCATGGAACGCAACGGCATCCGCATTGATTCTGCTTTATTGGCTAAGCAAGGCCAGCAGGTCGGAAAACGCCTGCTGGAATTAGAGGGAGAGATTCATCAGCTGGCAGGACAGCCTTTTAATATTCAGTCGCCCAAACAGATTGCTGAAATCTTGTTTGGCCAACTTGAGCTCCCAGTCATTAAGAAAACACCATCAGGTGCTCCCTCTACTGATGAGGAAGTGCTGCAAAAGTTGGCTGAAGATTACCCATTACCGGCGCGCATTTTGGACTATCGTAGTTTGGCTAAGTTGATGTCTACCTATATCGAAAAACTTCCGCGTATGGCAGATCCTAAGACGGGTCGAGTGCATACCAACTTTTCACAGGCAACCGCAGTAACTGGCCGTTTGGCTTCTAGCGATCCCAATTTACAAAATATTCCAGTACGTACTGAAGAGGGTCGTCGCATCCGCGAAGCTTTTATTCCTGCAGATGGATGTAAGCTGCTCTCGGCAGACTACTCACAAATTGAATTGCGCATCATGGCGCATATTGCTGAGGATGAAAACTTACTAACGGCATTTAGGGAAGGTAAGGATGTGCACCAAGCGACCGCTGCCGAAATTTTTGGCATTGCTCTAGACGAGGTTAACTCAGAGCAGCGTCGTTATGCCAAAGTCATTAACTTCGGATTGATTTATGGGATGAGCGCTTTTGGCTTAGCAGGTAACTTAGGAATTGAACGCGCTGCTGCTCAGAACTACATTGCGAAATATTTTGATCGTTATCCAGGAGTTGCTCAGTATATGGAGCGTACCCGCTTAGAAGCCAGAGAGAATGGCTATGTAGAAACGGTATTTGGTCGTCGACTCTGGTTGCCCGAGATTCAGGGCTCTAATGGTCCACGCCGTCAGGGAGCAGAGCGGGCAGCTATCAATGCCCCAATGCAGGGGACTGCCGCAGATCTAATTAAGCTAGCCATGATTGCGGTGGAGGACTGGCTTGAAAAGGAGCAGTTGAAAACTAAACTCCTGCTTCAAGTTCATGATGAATTGGTATTGGATGTACCCTTAGATGAAATCGCGCTTTTACAGGCCAAGTTACCAGGTTTAATGTGTAATGTTGCCCAGCTAAAGGTACCTTTAGTGGTGAGTATTGGGATTGGCGATAATTGGGAAGAAGCACATTAACAATCAAGACGAGGAGACAAGAATGACTGAGAAAATACAAAATAGTAGGCGCGGTTTTATGAAGACTTCGGCGATCGGTGCCACCGCAATTGGCGTTGGATTCGTGGCAGCTTCCGAGCCAGTCATGGCTGCTGCAATTCAAACGGATTTCACGGGAATTAAAGCCGGAGAGCAAATGATTCCGGTAGGCAGCTTTCAGATGCCTGCCTATGTATCGCGTCCTGAAAATGCCAAAGGATCATTGCCTATCATTATCGTCTTGAGCGAAATCTTTGGTGTACATGAGCACATTGCTGATATCACAAGACGTTTTGCCAAATTGGGTTATCTTGCGATTGCGCCCGAGAAATTTATTCGTGCTGGCGACCCTAATTCTTATGGAACGGTAGCTGAGATTCAGAAGAATATTGTGGCTAAAACCTCGGACGCACAAGTCTTAAATGACTTTCAGGCTGCTGTGGTTTGGGCTGGTAAAAATGGTGGGGATCTAAAAAGGGTGGGTGTGACTGGATTCTGCTGGGGTGGTCGCATTACTTGGCTCGCTGCTACTTTGCCACAAGTTCGGGCTGGCGTAGCATGGTACGGCAGGCTCATTGGTGAAAAGACTGAGGGCAATCCTCTTCATCCAGTCGATATTGCTGCTGACTTAAAAGCCCCTGTACTGGGTTTATATGGCGGCGCAGACTCTGGTATCTCTTTAGAAAGTGTAGATCACATGCGCGCAGAGCTAGCAAAAGCCGCCCCTAAGAACCCTGCTGCTAAAGCATCCCTGATTGAAGTGTATCCAGATGCTCCGCATGCTTTCCACGCAGACTATCGTGGTAGCTATCGCGAAGGCCCTGCAAAAGATGGCTGGGAGAAGTGCGTCGCTTGGTTCAAGAAAAATGGAGTAGCCTAATTACCCCATGAGTGTTTTGCAAACGATTCTCTTGGTTACTGCGCTAGCAGGGACTGCTAGCGTATTAGTGGCTGCTAGCTTCTCGGTGGCTCTGCTTGCCAAGATGGTCAATAACATGGTGAGTCTGTCAGTAGGAATTTTGTTGGCAACGGCCTTGCTCCACTCTTTGCCGGAAGCATTCAGTATGCAGGGCGCAAGCCCACAGTTATTGTTTGCCACCTTACTTGCGGGTTTACTAGGTTTCTTCCTGCTGGAGAAAATTGCCCTCCTGCGTCATGATCATCATCATGAGGGCGATGGCCACCCGCATCATGATGGGCATGATGCCGAAAATGCGGGACGTAGCGGTTGGATGATCTTGGTGGGGGATGGCATTCATAATTTTGTGGATGGCATCCTGATTGCCGCTGCATTTATGGCAGATTATCAAGTGGGTATCTTTACCGCAATCGCCATCATCGCTCATGAGATTCCGCAAGAGATTGGCGATTTTATTGTATTGCTCAATGCAGGATTTTCTCGTGCACGTGCATTACTGTATAACTTGATTTGCGGTCTATCTGCTGTGCTTGGCGGGGTGTTGGCTTACTTCTTCTTAGAGAGGGCCCACGCAGCCATGCCTTATTTACTCGTGATTGCATCCAGCAGTTTCATTTATATAGCAGTAAGTGATTTAATTCCGCAAATGCACCGTCGGCCCCATTGGATAGAGTCCTTACGTCAAACACTTTTGATTGCTTGCGGCGTAGGGTTTGTAATTCTGCTGTCATTACTGCATTAAGTATCGCTGTAAAGGCTGCGCTTTAAAGTTCACGCATTAAAGCTCGATAGGACGCTCAGGATCAGCGCACCATTCGCTCCAGCTGCCTGCATAAAGACGGGAACCTTTTAGTCCAGCAATCTCCATTGCTAAGAGGTTGTGGCACGCAGTTACTCCTGAGCCACATTGATGAATGACTTGGGACGGTTTGTTAGTGCCCAGTAGATTGATGAAGTCATTAAATAACTGCTCTGGATTTTTGAATGCCGTTGCAGAGAGATTATTTTTAAAGCAGTGATTGATGGCTCTAGGAATGTGACCACCGACAGGATCCAAGGTTTCATTCTCACCATGGAAACGATCATTCGCTCTTGCATCGAGCACAATGTTTTTTTGAGATTGCAGATTGCTCATCACTTCATCGATCAAAACAAGCCCAACGTAGGGCATTGGCTCAATAGCCTGAGTTGTTGGGTTTGGTTTGCGGGGAATCGTCCCCATTGGGCCATTCCAAGAATCGAGGCCACCATCGAGAACCCGCACATTGGCGTGCCCTGTGGCTCTTAGCATCCACCACAGGCGGCTTGCATAGACTGAGCCTTGTTTGTCATAAGCTACGACCAAAGTATTTGGACCAATACCTAAACGGGTTTTGGTTTTTGCCCAGGATTCGGGTGAGGGTAGAGGGTGTCTACCATTGCTGCCATTTTTATGGCCCGATAAATCATGATCGAGATCGACGTGAATCGCACCAGGGATATGACTCTCTTCATACGCTTTTCTGCCAGCCTCTGCATCGACTAAATCAAAGCGACAATCACACAGTAAAACATTTTCACCGCTGTTAATGATTTCTTCTAATTGGTTTGCTGAGATCAGAGGAGTCATATGGCTTCCTGTATTTTTCTAGAGCGAGAGCGTTGGGATTTGCGCCTTAATTATGCGCCTGGAAAGTGCATTACGCGACGGTACCATTCATGAAAATGCTGCATACCGTCTTCCATTGGGCTTTGATAAGGGCCCACTTCATTGATGCCACGAGCAAAAAGGGCGGCACGCCCTTGATCCATGCGTTCACCAATCTCATCATCTTCGATACAGGTTTCCATATAAGCTGCGCGTTCAGCTTCTACAAATTCACGCTCAAATAGAGCAATTTCTTCTGGATAGTAAAACTCCACTACATTGCGGGTCTTGTTAGGGCCCATTGGGTGCAAAGTAGAAACACACAGCACGCCTGGGTACCACTCCACCATCACATTGGGATAGTAGGTCAGCCAGATAGCTCCGTGGCGCGGAGTCTTGCCTTTATATTGGCGCATAACAGCTTCGTGCCAGTTGCGGTAAACCGGGGATCCTGGAGTTTGCAAGTCCTTATGAATGCCTACCGTTTGTACGCTGTGCCAGTCACCAAACTCCCAGCGCAAATCTTCACAGGAAACAAATTTACCCAGACCCGGATGAAAGGGAACAACATGGTAATCCTCGAGGTAAACCTCAATAAATGTTTTCCAGTTGTAATTGCAATCGTGTACTTCAATGTGGTCAAGTAGGTAACCATCAAATTGCAGATCCTCAGCAACACCTAATTTTGCTAGATCAGTTCGCACATCGCGAGGACCCTCAAATAGGAGCCCTTGCCAATTTTGCAAAGGCGATTTGCCTAAATGTAGGCAAGGCTTATCTTCAAAGTGCGGAGCACCCAATAAGTTGCCACCTAAATCATAGGTCCAGCGATGGAGAGGGCAAACAATATTCTCAGTCTTACCTTTACCATCGAGCATGAGTGCTTGGCGATGACGGCAAACATTGGAAAGAAGTTCTACACCAGATTCATTACGAACCAGAATGCGACCTTCGTTTTCAGCGCTTAAAGTTTGGTAGGAGCCTATCTCTGGCACCATGAGTTCGTGGCCAACATAGCTCGGCCCCTGCTTAAATAGCAGTTCAATTTCCCGCTGATACAAGTCAGCGTCTAAATATGCCGAAACCGGCAGTTGTAGGTTGGACGGCGCAAGCTTCTGCGCGGTAGCCAGATTAGTCATTCTCCCCACCCCCGAAAACGTCAGCCGAAGCTAAGCGGAATAACCAATCCAACCATCGACGGATCGATATTGGAAAGGAAGGGGGGAATTATACCCATCAGAGGGTCATCTCGCATTAATATGTAGGGCTATCCATGTGGGAAATCCAGAGGAAACTGCTTATGCCAGCCAAGAAGTCAGAAAGTCTAAAGCCCGGTCTTGAGGTCCAAATTGACCCAGAATTACGCTATGAAGAGGCGGTGAAAGAGTTAGAAAAGCTGATTTCTGACATGGAGTCGGGTAAATTTTCTCTAGAAGAGACCCTTTTGGCTTATCAACGAGGCGCGGCTTTACTAAAGCATTGCCAGGGGGTACTTGCCCAAGTTGAGCAACAAGTACGCGTTTTCGAGGCTTAATGGCTACTGTTTTTCAATTTCAAGAATGGCTTGATTCGCACTCTGCACGAACTGAGTCTGCTTTAGACCATTTGCTTGATTCTGCGCAAACAACGCCGGCGCGTTTGCATGAGGCCATGCGTTATGCGGCACAAGGTGGTGGCAAACGAATTCGTCCATTGTTAGTGTATGCGGCTGGTGAGCTAGGTGATGCTAAAGACGCCGCTTTGGATGCAGCAGCAGTGGCAATGGAATGTATCCATGCCTACTCATTAGTACATGACGATTTGCCTTGCATGGATGATGATGATTTGCGTCGAGGTCGTCCTACTGTGCATAAAGCATTTGATGAAGCAACTGCGCTTCTGGTTGGCGATGCGTTACAAACCCGCGCCTTTGAAATCCTCGCGAATGCACAGTGTGAAGTTGATGTACGCTTGCTCATGATTAGTGCTTTAGCCGCGGCCTCTGGCTCACGCGGCATGGCTGGTGGCCAAGCAATCGACCTAGAGAGTGTCGGCAAAAAATTGGATCTAGCAGGTTTAAAGCAAATGCATGCGCTGAAAACGGGTGCCTTACTCTCCTGTGCAGTTGCTTTGGGAGGTATCGCAGCCCATCTCAACCCCTCCCAAATGAGCCATCTTCAGAATTATTCCACCTCGCTTGGTTTGGCCTTTCAAATCGTCGATGATGTGCTAGATGCGACAGCAGATAGCCAGACCCTGGGAAAAACTGCAGGCAAGGATGCTGCGGCCAATAAGCCTACCTATGTGACCTTGATGGGTTTAGACTATGCTCAGAAGCAGGCTAAAGAGCTACAAGAAGCAGCGATTGCAAGTCTAGATAGTTTTGGTAGTCAGGCGCAAGCCTTGAAAGATTTAGCGCTATTGGTTGTCAATAGAAGTAAATAAGAGAGCTAGATAAGAGAGTTAAATAAGTACGGATTAATCGATTTAATGACTTTAGATTCCATCAACTTCCCTGAAGACTTAAGACAACTTTCTCGCGAAGAGTTGCCTGCGCTTGCGGATGAGTTACGTCAATTTGTTTTAGATTCGGTATCTAAAACAGGAGGCCACCTTTCTTCTAACTTAGGAACGGTAGAGCTATCCATCGCCTTGCATTATGTGTTTGATACCCCTCATGATCGAATTGTTTGGGATGTTGGTCACCAAAGCTACCCACATAAAATTTTGACAGGTCGTCGTGAGCGCATGAATACCTTGCGCCAGTTCAAAGGCTTATCCGGATTTCCACAGCGCGCCGAAAGTGAGTTTGATGCCTTTGGTACAGGGCACTCCTCCACGAGTATTTCTGCTGCGATGGGTATGGCACGCGCATTTCAAACAAAGGGCGAACGACATGTTGCGGTTGCGGTGATTGGTGATAGCGCAATGACTGGTGGGATGGCATTTGAAGCAATGAATAATGCTGGCGTCTATGACGATTTACCGCTAGTGGTGATATTGAATGATAACGATATGTCGATTTCGCCTGCAGTGGGTGCGCTCAATCGACACCTCGCAAGATTGCTGAGTGGCAATATTTACTCAGCGACTAAAAAAGGGATCGATAGCGTTCTCTCGATTGCCCCGCCATTACGGGAGTTTGCAAAACGACTGGAAGATCATGCCAAGGGTATGGTTTCACCATCAACCATTTTTCAAGAATTTGGTTTCAATTACTTCGGCCCGATTGATGGGCACGATTTAGATGCTTTGGTCCCGATGTTGCAGAACGTCCGCCGTTTGGCTCTAGAGGGTCGTGGCCCCCAGTTCTTACATGTGGTGACTAAAAAAGGGCAGGGCTATGAGTTGGCCGAGGTTGATCCAGTGCTGTACCACGGCCCAAGCAAATTTAATCCTGAAGAAGGGATTAAAAAATCCTTACCCACTAAGAAAACCTTCACTCAAGTATTTGGTGAGTGGTTATGCGACATGGCGCACGTTGAGCCTCTATTGGTTGGTATTACACCAGCAATGCGCGAAGGTTCTGGCTTGGTAGAGTTCGAGCGGAATTTTCCTAAGCGCTATTACGATGTTGGTATTGCCGAACAACATGCAGTGACATTTGCCGCTGGCATGGCATGCGAAGGTATGAAGCCAGTAGTGGCGATCTATTCGACCTTCTTACAACGCGCATATGACCAATTAATTCATGATGTGGCTTTACAAGATTTGCCGGTGTTGTTTGCATTAGATCGTGCTGGATTGGTTGGCGCTGATGGTGCCTCTCATGCTGGTGCTTACGACATTCCGTTCTTACGCTGCATTCCAAATATGCTAGTGATGACACCAGCCGATGAAGCAGAGTGCCGCGATCTGCTTACTACCGCATTCCACCAACCCCATCCAAGCGCCGTGCGATATCCACGCGGCTCTGGTATTGGGGCTACTCCTTCAAAAGAATTACGCACATTACCGTTTGGTAAAGGTGAGATTCGTCGTAAATCCAATGCGCCATCTGGACAGCGCATAGCTATCTTGGCTTTCGGCACTTTGCTTTACCCGGCATTAGAAGTAGCGCAAAGCATTGATGCCACTGTGGCTAATATGCGATTTGTAAAACCGCTTGATATTGATCTGATTCAATCTTTGGCGGCAGACCATGATTATTTTGTAACGGTCGAAGATGGCGTTATCCAAGGAGGGGCTGGAAGTGCCTGCTTGGAAGCGCTCTCTAGCTTGGGAATAAACAAACCCCTCCTGCAGTTAGGTCTTCCTGATCAGTTCATTGAGCATGGGGACTACAGTTTGCTGATGACCAAGTGCGGCCTTGATGTAGAGGGCATGAGCAACTCCATCAAACAGCGTTTTCCGACCTTATTGACAATAAATTCAGTAGCGGCAGGCAAATAAGCCCGTTTTGCTTAAAATAGAGCTATGAATGACATGAACCCCGCTTTTCTGAAAGCCAGCGCAATGCCTGACGTGCAATCGACTGTGGATGTGCGCGCCCTGCCAATCGAGCAGGTTGGTATTCGTAGTGTGCGTCATCCATTAACGATTCGTAGCAAGACCGGCAACTTTCCTACAGTAGGTCAGTTTGAGATGGATGTGGCATTGCCAGCGCATGTGAAGGGCACGCATATGTCCCGTTTCATGGCTCTACTTCAAAAACAGGAAGAGGCGGTTGATAGCACCTCGGTTGTGAAAATGGTGCGCAATATGCTGCCTTTGCTTGATGCTAAAGAAGGGCATGTGCAATTTACTTATACGCACTTCGTAAAAAAAGCAGCACCAGTATCTGGCGTTGAAAGTTTGATGGATTACGAAGTAACCTGGATGGCAACAGCAAAACAAAATGCCACAGGAACATTAGAAGTGGAATTAGGATTGCGCGCCCAAGTGCCTGTGATGAGTCTGTGTCCGTGCTCAAAAGAGATTTCAGAATTTGGCGCACACAATCAACGCTCCCATGTCACTATGGAAGTAGTGCTTGACACACAAACAAAGATGACCGTTGAAGATCTCGTTGATATCGCTGAGAGTGAAGCTTCCAGTGAGCTGTGGGGATTATTAAAGCGCCCAGATGAAAAGTGGGTAACTGAGCGTTCGTACAGTAATCCGAAATTTGTTGAAGACCTAGTACGCGATGTGGCTGGGCGCCTGAAGGCTGATGAGCGTATTCATTCTTTTATGGTTGAGGCTGAGAACTTTGAGTCTATTCACAATCACAGTGCGTTCGCACGCATTAGCCAACAAAAATAAACGAAGTCGTTCACACTTCTCTTAAAAACTACTTTAGATTATTGCTTGCCAAATCCCAACGGGGTTTGATATCAAATGCGCCCGATTTGCTTGAGCCATTATTTTCAGCGAGTAAACGGAGTGCGCCAGCAAATGCAATCATGACGCCGTTATCGGTACATAACTCGAGTGGCGGGTAGTGCACCTCAAAACCATTGCGTTTTGCCTTCTCATTTAGTGCGCTACGTAATTGCAGATTAGCCCCAACACCACCAGCGAGAACTAAGTGTTTACAGCCAGTTTGCTTGAGTGCTTTTTCAGATTTGCTAACAAGTACCGCTACCAGAGAATCAACAAAGCTTCTTGCGAGATCTGCATGAAACTGTTCGATTTCCTGCGCATTAGTAACATTTTTTTCTGTAAATTTTTTCACTTGATTGAGAACGGCAGTCTTTAATCCAGAGAAAGAAAAATCCAAGTCTCCCGAGTGAAGCATCGGTTTAGGTAAATCAAAAATGCCGGCACGGCCTTGTTCTGCGAGCTTGGAAATGGCTGCGCCGCCTGGGTAATCTAAACCCAACAATTTGGCAGTTTTATCAAAAGCTTCGCCAGCTGCATCGTCCAAGGTTTCGCCTAGAAGTTGGTATTGACCAATGCCCGATACTTTCATGAGCTGGGTATGGCCGCCCGAGACGAGTAAGGCAATAAACGGAAATTGCGGGACAGTTTGACCTAATAGGGGCGA
>Ga0194037_1001758_pt1 | contig 15191 bp, 9 predicted proteins | sample JunL306m_MetaG_FD_148653 | JGI IMG/M metagenome (GOLD analysis project Ga0194037, IMG submission 148653) | Anoxic zone freshwater microbial communities from boreal shield lake in IISD Experimental Lakes Area, Ontario, Canada - Jun2016-L304-6m | ecosystem: Environmental > Aquatic > Freshwater >...
CCTTGGCGCCCCTTGAAGCTAACGCTAAAGCGTGTTGTCGCCCGAGGCCCGCTCCTGCGCCTGTAACGATTGCGACGCGACCGTCGAAACGAATGTGATCTTGCACGTTTGTCATCTTATGTATCTAATATTTCTCAAATAATGTTCGTTATTTATAAAGGCAAAAAACGCCTCAATGACGATGTCTGGATTACCAGCTATCGCGCAATTCCCGCTTTAAGACTTTGCCAATGGGACTGCGTGGCAAATCCGCAATGAAACGCAAACCCTTTAGCCTTTGCGTTTTTCCCACGCGCAAGTTCGTCCATTCAAGGAGGTCATCTGCGTTTAAGCTTGACGACTCTTTCAGCACGACATAGGCCACTGGAACTTCCCCCCAATCGGCTGATGGCATGCCAATAACCGCCGCATCTTGAACAGACGAATGTTGATTAAGCACGCATTCAATGTCGCTGGGAAAGACATTAAAACCGCCACTAATGATCATGTCTTTGCGTCGATCCAGAAGAATTAGAAAACCATCTTCATCAAATCGGCCGATGTCTCCGGTACGGATATATTTCCGTCCTTCGTCGTTGAACCACTCAGCATCAGAAGTTTTCTTGGGTTGATTGTGATAACCAAGCATCATTGTGGCGGATGTGCCAACAATCTCGCCAATTGCACCCCGTGGTAGCTCATGACCGTTTTCGTCGATCACACGAAAATCATGACCATCTATCGGTTTGCCGACAGTGTGCATCTTGTTTGGATGCAGATGGGACACAAGCATACATGTACCGCCACCTTCTGTCATTCCATAAAACTCGACGAAGGTCCCTGGCCATCGGGAAACGACATCGGATTTCAGTGCTGCATTAAGTGGCGCACTGGTGGAAAATTTTACGAAGAATGAATCAAGGTTGTATTTCCCAAAATCCGGAAAATTCATTAGTCTTTGGTATTGGACGGGAACCAACATCGTATGAGTTACGTTCTCTTTTTGCGCCAGTTCTAAATATGCGCCTGACTCAAACTTCGGTAAGATAACGATGCAGCCACCAAATGCCAATGTTGGCAATAGTGTCGTCATCGTTGTGTTGCTATAAAAAGGAGTCGCAATCAAAGTTACCGTTTTGTCTGTATAGCCGAAGTGCGGCATGTATTGCAACTGTAGCCAACGCATTTGATGCGAGTGAACAATCCCTTTGGGTGTACCTGTTGTACCCGAAGAATAGATAATGTTAAATGTCCAGTCAGGGCCAATGCAAACCTCATCTGGCTCTGTATCAGTTTCAGCTAGCCATTGGCTGAAGCTGGCCTGCTTAGCATCTCCAAAAAAAATCATTTGAATGTCTCTGTGGGGGGGCGACTCACTAGCTGCCAGCGCCGCCGCAGTTGATTCATCCACGAAAAGAATTTTCGCATTTGCATCCTCTGCCATTGCTAATATTTGTCCTGCTGTGGCACTAGGTGCCAATGGGGCCACAGCTATTCCAGTGCGCAAGGCGCCCAAGAAGACGGACAAATAGTCATAGCTGCTTCCAGCACAGATGGCAATACAATCGTGTGCAAGAAGTCCTGTACGTTGCAATGCTGCAGATACTTTTAAAACCTGCGCGTATAGAGTTGAGTAGTCAATCCTTAATGTCCCGTCGACTACGGCTGTCGATGAGGGGCGCTGCTTTGCGCTAATGGAAATCAGAGTGGGTAGATCGCAAAACTCAAAGGCTTCCGGCTGGGACTGCGCATTAGATGCAATGCCATCAATGTTTGATAAGGTCATTACACTACCTCAAACAATCCAGCCGCCCCCATACCACCCCCAATGCACATGGTGATGACCACATACTTCACACCCCGGCGCCTGCCTTCGATCAGCGCGTGACCGACCATGCGCGCACCGGACATGCCATACGGGTGCCCCATTGCAATCGCGCCACCGTTGACGTTTAACCGCTCATCCGGAATGCCTAGTTTGTCGCGGCAATACAGCACCTGCACAGCAAAGGCTTCATTCAGTTCCCACAAGCCGATGTCGTCAACCTTGAGCCCTGCGCGTTGCAACAAGCGAGGTATGGCAAACACGGGACCAATCCCCATCTCATCTGGCTCGCACCCCGCTGTTGCATAGCCTCGGAAGACGCCCAATGGCGCAATTCCTCGTTGCTCCGCCAACTTGCTGTTCATCACCACTACCGCCGAGGCACCATCGGCAAACTGACTGGCGTTACCCGCTGTAATCACTCCGCCTGGCATGGCTGAGCGAATCTTGGCTACGCCTTCTAAGGTAGTGTCGGTGCGTATGCCTTCGTCCTCGCCCACCGTGACATCTTTAGTACCCATGCCCATTGCAGTGGCAGCACCCATGGTCACGGTGATCGGCGCAATCTCTTGGCTAAATAGGCCGGCAGCGCGTGCAGCAGCGGCGCGCTGCTGGCTGCGTACACCATATTGGTCCTGCACATCCTTGGCAATGCCGTAGCGTTTGGCCACAACCTCGGCGGTCTCCAGCATGGACAGGAAGTAGCTGGGCCGGTGTTCTTTGACCCACTCGTCCACCAGATACTGTGTGTTCATCGTGCCCTGCACACATGAGATCGACTCAACACCCCCCGCTACCATTACTGGAACGTTATCCACGATGACCCGTTGCGCAGCTAATGCAATGGCCTGCAGACCTGATGCACACTGGCGGTCAATGGTGGTACCCCCGGTAGTGACCGGAAGGCCGGCACGAAGGGAGGCGTAGCGGCCGATGTTGTAGCCAGTGGCGCCTTGCTGGAGGGCGCAGCCCATCACCACGTCTTCCACCTCTGCTGGATCAATGCCAGCGCGCTGGACTGCATGTGCTATTGCGTGCCCTGCCAGGGTCGCGCCATGGGTCATGTTAAAGCTTCCACGCCAGGACTTGCCTAAAGGTGTTCGGGCGGTAGATACGATTACTGCGTCGGTCATAAAAAGTCTCTCAATCCAGGATTCAGTTGAAGGTCTTACCGTCTGCCGCAAGGCGCGCTAGCAGCGGTGCGACGACCCACGAAGCGCCACCCGCCTTGTCGTTTCGCGCAAACCCCTCCATAGCACGCTCTACGACGAGTAGGCCCACGCGGTCGGCAAACAGCATGGGGCCACCACGGTGGGCTGGGAATCCGTAACCAAAGATGTAGACGATGTCGATGTCAGAGGCGCGCTGGGCAATGCCTTCTTCCAAAATCTTGGCTCCTTCGTTGACCAGTGCAAAGATGCAGCGCTGCACAATCTCTGTGCTGCTGATCTCTCGGGCCCTGATGCCGTGTTCCTTTCGATGGGCCTCGACCAGAGCGTCAACCACAGGATCAGGGAGTGCCTCGCGTTTGCCTTTTGCGTAGCTATACCAGCCAGCGCCCGTTTTTTGTCCAAATCTGCCGAGTTCGCACAGTTTGTCGGCCAGCAGTGCTGAGCTGGGCCATATAAAGTCCGGATGTAGCTTGGCGATACCCTTACGGATAGACCAACTAATGTCGTTGCCCGCTAAGTCACCCATGCGAAACGGTCCCATAGCCATACCAAACTTTTCTAATGCCTTATCAATTTGCTGGACTGTGGCACCTTCTTCCAACATTTTTCCGGCTTCGCCGCTGTAACCGGCAATCATGCGGTTACCAATAAAGCCATCGCACACGCCGGAGATCACCGCCGTCTTCTTGATCTTCTTGGCCAACTGCATGATGGTGAGCAGAACATCGTCAGCTGTCTGGGCGCCGCGTACTACCTCCAGCAGCTTCATAACGTTGGCCGGACTAAAGAAGTGGGCGCCCACCACATCTTGGGGACGTTTGGTAAAGCTCGCGATCTGGTTCAGGTCCAGTGTGGAGGTGTTCGAGGCCAGAATGGCACCGGGTTTGCATATGCTGTCGAGCTTCTCAAACACGACCTTTTTGACATCCATACTCTCGAATACGGCTTCAATCACCAGGTCGACATGGGCCATTTCGTCGTAACTGAGCGTAGGTTTAAGCAGCGCACCCAACGCCTGCGCCTTCTCGGGCGTCATCTTGCGCTTGCTGACCCGGTCAGCTAAGTAGTCCGCAATGTGTTTTACGCCCCGCTCAAGCGCTGCCTGTTGAGTTTCCAGGATCGTCACAGGGATTCCTGCGAGCAGGAAGTTGATGGCAATGCCACTGCCCATGGTGCCTGCACCAATGATGCCCACACTGGCAATGGCGCGGGGCTTAGCGTCTGGTGACACCCCCTCTACCTTGGAGGCTTTGCGCTCGGACAAGAATACATGCCGCAGCGCCCGCGACTCGCTGCCTAGGTACAACTCGCCAAACAGGCGGGCTTCGGTCTGCATGCCATCTTCAAAGGATTGGGTGAGAGAGGCCTGCACCGCCTCTACGCACTTCAGCGGTGCCGGGTAGTTCTTGGAGACAGCACCAACGCTGTTGCGCACGAACATGAAGAAGGCCTCCGGTTTGGGATGGTTTACCTTCAGGTCCCGGATTCGCTTGAGCGGACGCTTTTCGGCGACCACCTGATGGGCGAACCGAATAGCGCCTGCCTGCAGATCACCTTCGATTAATGCATCAAACAGCGGCGTTGCTTTGAGCAAATCGGCAGATACGCTCTCTCCTGAAACAATCAGGTTTAAGGCGGCTTCCACGCCAATGATGCGCGGCAAGCGCTGCGTGCCGCCCGCTCCCGGTAGCAAGCCAATTTTGACTTCTGGCAAGGCCAACTGGGCACCCGGCAATGCTACGCGGAAGTGACAACCAAGCGCTAACTCCAGGCCACCGCCCATGCAGGCGCCACCTACGGCTGCAATGACGGGCTTGGTGGCGGTCTCAACGATGTTGATGACATTCAAGAGGTTGGGCTCGGCACTGACGTCTGGAGTGCCAAACTCCCGCATGTCAGCGCCAGCAGAGAACAGGTTCTCTGACCCAATAAGGATGATGGCTGCAACTGCAGGGTCAGCTTCGGCTCGGCGGATACCTTCGACGATGCCTTTGCGCACCGCGTGGCTCAATCCGTTGACCGGGGCGTTGTCCAGGCGGATGACGGCAAGGCCTTGCTGTGTTTCGTAATTGGTGTGTTTCATGTTATTCAGTAGCCGCGGCTTTGCGCGAGCTGGTTCAAGTGGAAATTGGAGTCGCCAAACAGTTCTTGCAGCACGCGGGCACGCTTCATGAAGAAGCCCATGTCAAACGCATCGGTCATGCCCATGCCGCCATGCATTTGCACGGCTTCCTGCACTGCCAGCGTGGCCGTGCGGCCTGCTCGGGCCTTGGCGACCGCGACAGCTTCGTTGGAATTTGCAGGGTCTGTGTCAAGCTGGTTTAGGGCGTAGGCGACTGCGGCACGGGTAATCTCCAGTTCGCAGTAGAGTTGTGCAGCACGGTGTTGCAAGCCCTGAAACTCGCCAATCAGTCGGTCAAACTGTTTTCGCTCTTTGAGGTACTGCACGGTGCGGGTAAAAGCCTCGTCTGCGACACCTAGTAACTCAGCAGCAGCGGCCGCTCTGCCTGCATTGAGGGCTGCGGTCAATGGTGCCCAACCACCATCGACGGGTCCGAGCACGGCTTCAGAGCCCACCTTGACTTGATTGAATCGCACACGACCCGCGTTATGGGAGTCGGCCATGGCGGTGCGCTCGATCTCGACGCCTTGGGCATTTGCATCCACCAGGAATAGAGAAATACCCTCTAGATCGCCCGGCTCACCGGCTCGGCGTGCCGCCACGATCAGCAGGTCGGCAACATGGCTGTCCAGAACAAAGGTCTTGGCACCGTTGAGGATGAATCCGTGGGCTGTCGGCGTAGCACTCAGCGCAATGTGGGATGGGCGGTGTTTGGTGTGCTCCTCCACCGCCAGCGTGGCAATCGCTGCTCCGCTGGCCAATTGCGGGAGCCACAGCGCTTGTTGGGCTGTGTTGCCAGCCTGCAAGAGCGCTGTCGTTGCCACCACATTGGAGGCTAAGAAGGGCGAGGCGCTCAAGTTGCGACCGATTTGCTCCATGACAACCCATGCCACCCAAGGCCTCTGGCACCAACATACCGCTAAATCCCATGCTGGCAAATTGCTTCCACAAATCCAGCGAGAAGCCGGTCTCGTCTGCACTGTCGCGCAAATGGCGCAGTTGGGACACGGGGCCTTCGGTTGCGAGAAAGTCTCGGGCGCTCTCCAGGAGCATGGTTTGTTCTTCGGTTGGGATGAGGGCCACGTGTTTATGCTCCAGGGAGTTCAAGAATGCGCTTGGCAATAACGTTGAGTTGCACTTCGCTGGTGCCACCTTCAATCGAGTTACCCTTGGTGCGCAGCCAGGTACGTGCCAGACTTCCGTGATCAGAGCGACCGCTCTCCCACTCCAATGCGTCGCTACCAGCGGCCGACATGATCAGTTCCCAGCGCCGCTTGTTCAGCTCGGCACCGTAGTACTTGAGCATGGACGACATGGCCGGGTGCGCTTTGCGGGCCTTGGCCAACTCACCAAAGCGCGCCAAGGTGGTGTGAAAGGCGGCCTCGTCCATGTCAAATTCGGCGATTTGGGCGCGCAGTTGGGGGTCGGTGAGTCGACCATGCCCATCCAGTCCGGCTGCAGCAATGGCGATTTTTTGGAGCGACTGCGGCAGGGCCCCTTCTCCCATAGCACCAATCATTTCGCGCTCATGGGTCAGTAGGTACTTGGCAACCTCCCAGCCTCCGTTGAGGTTGCCGACCAGGTTGGATTTTTCTACCCGCACGTTGTCAAAGAAGGTTTCGCAAAAAGGTGACTTGCCAGAGATGAGCTGAATGGGCTTGGTGCTAACGCCGGGCGTGGCCATGTCAAACAGCACAAAGCTGATGCCGGTGTGTTTCTTGGCGGTATCGGTGCGCACCAGGCAAAAGATCCAGTCGGCCTTATCGCCGAAGCTGGTCCAGATTTTTTGGCCGTTCACAATGAAGTGGTCGCCTCGGTCTTCGGCACGGCTTGCCAGTGAGGCCAGGTCAGAGCCCGCATTGGGTTCTGAATAGCCTTGGCACCAGCGGATTTCACCACGGGCAATTTTTGGTAAATGCTCCAGCTTTTGCGCCTCGGTGCCAAACTTTAGAAGGGCGGGGCCGAGCATCCAGATGCCAAAACTAGATAAGGGAGCGCGACAACCAAGTGCTGCCATTTCTTGGGCGAGCACCTCGGCTTCTTCATGGCTCAGCCCACCACCTCCAAACTCTTTTGGCCATGTCGGAACTGTCCAACCACGACCCCCCATGCGCGTCAGCCATGTGTGCTGATCCTCTGACGTGAATTTATAGTCTCGTCCTCCCCAGCAAATATCATCTTCGGTCCGAACTGGCAGGCGCATATCGCTTGGACAGTTTGCTTCTAGCCAAGCACGAGCTTCGGATTGAAAAGCGTAAAGCTCTGAATTCATAATCAGTTATCGAGAAAATAGATTGAGTGGTCACATCTGCCTGGAAAAATAGGCATTTGAGCTGTTTGCAGCAAATAAAATGATCCAAAAAATATTAATTGATGCCGTTGTATCATCTAATAAATTTTTGCAATCCAACAAGAAGAATGTCTGGGCTCAAACATTTCTTTTAAATAAAAACTATTATTTTTGTTGCTTATCTGCTAAAAATATTAAGTTTTCGTTATGACGAGCTCGGGTAATTTTGTATGCATAAACGCAGATGATTGTTGCCAAATTTAGCGAAAGAAATGAAATAATAAAGTACTGGAATAGTCGATTGATTAGGTCATTTGTTATAGATAGTTGTGTTGCTTTTTCTGGAAAGTCAGCGAATGCCAATATCATCGACGTCAGCAATACACCAAGTCCTGTAGCACACTTGCGAACGAATATATTTGCCGCAAAGAATATGCCCTCTTCGCGATGACCTGTTTTAACTTCATTTTCTTCTATGATGTCGGCAGACATTGAGTAATATAATGTAGTCTGAATAATAAGAAATGCACTAGCAAATACTATTATCGTAAATAGAAAAGGTATAAGCAAACCCGAGTTTGAAGTTGGCAATAGACCGTTCAATTGCAACAGTCCTGCGACAGGCGCAATAAGAATTGAAGCAACAGTAGCTCCAATATAAGCTTGACGCTTATCAAACCACTTCACAAGCAATGGCGTACAACCTAATGCCACAAATGCAGATATAAAACCAGCACTATACAAAATCGAAATCTGGTTTGGCGTAAGTGCAAATAAATAGCTATAAAGATACGGTGAAATACCCGCGACTAAACCTGTCGAAAGCATTAGCATAAATCCGACCAGCAGATTCATAAGCGCAGGTCGCGATGAGAGAGCTAGACTCAAAATCTTGAAAAACCCTTTCTTATCCAGGTTTGCCTCAATATTTACTGGTCCCCGCAAATGAGGAATCGTATGGTGCGTTCCAACCGCTGACATCAGCATGCCTATAAGCATAATTACTGCCGAAGCAATACCGTACGACTGGTAGTTGCTTGGCACTTGCGTCCCTGGCATCCCATCCGTCCCATGGCTTAGAAATACTCCGAATGCTGCAACTGACATAGTCAACCCAGCCACCCATCCGAAAAATAGTCTCCAGTTCAAATAACTAGTACGCTCATCATAATTTTGTGTAAATTCAGCGATGAGAGCGGAGTTAGGTATTTCGAAAAGTGCAATACAGATCCTGACAATAATGGCAAACACCAAAAGGTAACCAAAGAGTCCGGCTTGACTAAGTCCTAAGGGTGGTGAGAATAAAAAGGCATAACTCAGAGCCGCTGGTACTGCGGCCGCATACATGAACGGATGGCGTCGACCAAGGCGGCTACGTAAATGATCTGAGGTATAGCCAATAAGTGGATCAATGAATGCATCAACAACCAATGCAGTCGCAATCGCAAGAGCCGCCATCCGCGCATCGAGGCCTAGAGCTTGGTTATAAAATAGCAACAAAATCGAACCAAAACCAGCGTCCTTAACTCCAAACGCTACTGAGCCTACCCCGTAAAACAGTTTTGTTCTAAAGCCATATGGTTGTATATTATTTAATGTAGTCAACTGAAAGCCTCAATCTGTCTTTTCTAAATAAAACAATTAAAATTATCTTGCAGATAAATTCATTGTGTCCAAAATTATCTGGCATTTGATACATGGCATCTGCTACCAATAGAAAGTAGCTAGATTACTAATGCTATATTCGATCCGAATACCGCTTTAGTCTGACGGCATTCGGATCAAGATAATATTAAAACGCCTGAGTAACCTTGACACCATATTGACGTGGTGGGCCTGCGAAATCTAGACTGGTAGCACTTGCCAACCAATGCGCTGCGACATATTGTTGATTAGTTAGGTTGGTACCGTAGACTGTTAAGGCGGTTTTACCCCTCTGATACGTCATTTGGGCATTTAGAACATTGCGCTCTATTAAGCTGTCACCCTTTGCTGCATTTTCAAAAAGTGTCGCCCACTGTGAGTCAACATGGCCAAAGTTTATCGCTGTGGTCAATTTACCTTCCCAAACAGCAAGGTCATACTTTGCAGAAACGTTATAGGTCAACTGAGGCGCATACGACAACTGCCTGCCGCTCAAATTAACGCAAGTAGCGGTTGCTGGGCCGGTAATCTGATTGCAGGTGGCTGGGGAGCCGCGTGAATCAACAGCATAGAACTGTCCCAGCGAGGTATTCGCTAAACCGAAACCGCCGCCAAGTGTCCAACCACCAATCTTGTAATTTACTTCTGCCTCGAGGCCAGATATTACTGTGGTTTCAGTGGCATTCGTAATTAGCGGAAATAACGCACCTGTGGGGCTAGACGTTGTTACCTGGAACCCTTTATATTCGTTATAAAATCCGGTTAGTGTTAAGCCACCCTTTCCGCTAGCAAAGGACGATTTCAATCCAAGTTCTAAAGACTTAATTTCTTCTTTATCGAAAGTGGATGCTGGCGAAGCCGTAGTTGTTTGAAGATTGATGCCGCCTGGTTTAAATCCAGTTGATTGCGTGGCATAGACATAGTTATCTTGATTAACTTTCCAACCTAATGAGACCTTGTATGAGGTATTCTGTTCACTGCTTGATTGGTTTTGCACAATCGGCAGTCCAAGTTGTTTTATATTAAGAGAATTGATTGAACTATTACTAGTACTACGTGCACCTAAATCAACCTTAACATCTTGCGTAATGGCGTATCCGACCTGGCCAAAAATAGCTTGTGAATCTTGGGAAATAGTACCGTCAAACTGGTAGTTATAGGTTGGCAAATTGTAGCCAGTGTAGTCAATCTTGACGGCACCGTCATAACTTGGGAAGTCATATGTATTATGAATAGAAAACGCGCCAATTAACCATGTAATTGCCTCTTTTTCAGAGGATATGATATTGAACTCTTGGCTAATTTGCGTTTCGCTTCCTTTAACATATGACGTCTGGCTCAACGCTGCACCACCATCAAAATCAGAAACCCACTTTGTGGTGCCGTTTCCATATCCAGTAACAGATCGTAGTTTTGTACCACCCTGCAATTCATATTCAAGCTTCAGGCTATGTCGACTGAATGTGTCACGAGCTTCTTGAGGTGTGTTCGCTGATACTGTAAAGAGATCGTTATTTGAGATGCTTGTTGCGCCCGGAAGGACTCTAGTGCTGCTTTGTGGCTGTGAGGCCACATATGCCCCCATGTCCAGATCATCTGTATCGGTTTTCCAAAGCACGCGTATCTTATCGGTGGGTTCCAATAAAAAGCTAAGCCGTGCAGCCCGTTGATGCACATCCCCAGTATTGCCGTTGTATGCCGATCCATTAGGTCCAACTATTGTGTAAAAGCTGCTTCGTCTTTCATCAAATACGGCAATGCGTGCGGCTAAAACATCGCTAATCGGCAGATTCAACGCACCTTGTAATCCGACGGCGTTGTAATTTCCGGTGCTTGCGCTGACATATCCAGCGTAATCTCCTCCAATGATCGGATTGCTAGTATTTACAAATACGGCTCCGCCTGTTGAGTTTTGTCCGACTACTGTTCCCTGTGGACCGCGTAAGATCTGAATATTAGAAATGTCGAAATAGGGCTCGCCCTGGAAGTAGCCTGGGAAACTTGGAACACCATCTCGGTAGGTGATAACGCCTGTCGTACTGAGGGAACTCATCTCAGCCTTACCGATTCCACGGATGTTGAATTCTGTACCCTGTCCATAATTATTCACTGCCACGGACGGGCTAGCAAACTGAAGAGCATCGGCGTTGACAACACCCTTTTCGGCAAGCTCCTTTCCGGACAGTACGCTGGCTGCAATTGGTGTTTGCGCCAAGATCTCATTGCGACGCTGTGCAGTCACCACAACCTGTCCAAGTGTTGTGCTATCCGATGACGGGGTGTCACTGGTACCTGGGCTTGGCTTGACCTCCGATTGCGCGAATGTGGAAGTGGCAATGCTGATACCGACAGCCGATACAACCGCCTTCAATATGAACTTTCTCATCTTTTGCTTTCCTTCTGAGACGAATTAGCACTTACAAAATTTGTGGTCCTGCGACCAAGGGATGACGCATTGCAACCAACCTACGGCTTGCGGGATCGCCGCGACACCATGTTTTCCGCAGCCAACACGCCAAGCTGCATCAAACATCCCCATTAATCATATATTGGGTATGTTGTTTAATTTATAGGGTATACCCTTAAAAATACACAATTTCTGCAAAAAAGCCCTGCTTTGGCCAATCATTGATGACTCCGTTGGTCGACTTGACATTAGATTTCTTCTAGCCCCCCCCTAACAAGAGCAAGTGGGCTGTGAACTTGCATCAAGAGGCCAGGCTTTGACGCCAAGAGTCCTGCGCACGGCCTTGAATCGTTGATAAAGGCAAGCGAACACCCTCTCGCCGATGTGAATGGCAAGAGATAAAAATAAAAACCACACCTTGATGGCGCCTATAGCCGACAGATGAGTCCTCAGATAGCTTTAAGATGAACCAAGCAGCTGCATACTTAATTTATTAAAAAAAATTCTTTAGAATAGAAGAACCAAGCAAATGTCTCACAGGAGCGTTTTACTCTCGGATCCCGAACTAGAAAAAAATGGAAGCTACGGGGGTAGAGGCCGAGTGGCTACTTCAACTGCAGCTGCGAGTTAGACAAAGAGTTGTCGGATAAAAATTTCTTAAGACCTCACGTAAGCGGTCCTGTTGCAAATCGAATTGAGAAGCTTTACAAAATGGCGAAAGTAGGAAGAACAAATATTCGTTACAAGGAAAACAAGTCAGCCATCGTAGCGGCTGCTATTGCTGTTTTGAATCAAAAAGGCGCTAGCAGGATGACTCTGGCGGCTGTGGCTATGCGGGTTGGGCTGTCAGCGCCTACGATCCAGTACTACTTCAATAAAAAGGAAGATCTTGCAGCTGCTTGTCACATGCAAGGACTTGAGCGACTCGGTGAGTTTCTTTCGATGGCAGAGTCAGCACCCACGAGCCGTGCTCGCCTGGAGTTGTTCCTTCTTAAGTACTTTGATTTCAGAGCGAGTGCAGCCCGTAACGAGGTAGAGGATTTTCCTACGTTCAGCGACGTTCGTGGCCTCGATAATGAATCAGTAAAAAGTGCCTATGTCGATATTTTTAAGCGCATACGCCGACTGATTGTGGAGGGTGAGTGGTTGATGAAGGACAAGGCAGCTCTCACTGCTGCGGCACACCTTATTTTTTCGGAACTGAACTGGACACCTATCTCGTTTCGGAAGCTATACCCAGAGGATTTTTCGCGCTTTGGGAGTCGCCTGTCCGAAATCCTTATTCACGGAATTGCTGCACCAGGAGCCGATTGGACTCCCGCTCAGATCTCGGTTGCATTGCCTGAAACAGAGACAACGGATGGTGCAAGTTTCGAGATTTTTCTACAGGCGGCCAGTTCCCAGATCAACGAACAGGGGTATCGTGGAGCTTCCGTAGAAAAAATATCGGCGCGGATCAATCTCACAAAAGGGGCTTTTTACCACCACGTCAAGACTAAGGATGAAATAGTGATCGCTTGCTTCAACCGTACATTCGATGTAATTCGGCGAACCATCATTGCAGCGGAAGCCGAATGCATTACCGGCCTGCAGACGCTTGCAACGATCGCCGCTGTTCTCGTCGAACACCAAATAGGGGGAAATGCGACTCTTTTACGTGTTTCCGCTGTGGATAGCCTTAGCGAATCTGATCAATGGATCATCATGTCAGGTATCGAGACCGTTGTGACTCGTATCGCTTCGGTCATCAGTGATGGTATTGCGGATGGGTCGATCCGCCAAATCGATGCAAACCTTGGTGCACACCTTCTAATGGCAATGATCAATGGAGCCGACGAACTACCGTACTTTGTTAAAAACATCTCGTCGATCGACGCGATAAACTTTTATGTGCGTCCAATATTTAAAGGCGTACTCAATACGTAATAGCAAAGTTACAACAAGCTATTTGGCAAGACAACTTATCCGATGACAAATAGGACAGTGAGTTATCAGTCGTCTAGCCTGAATCAACTGAAAAAATTGACGCAGAAGAACATAGCTTGATTCATAAACGTAACGAACACTGCTTAGCGCATATTTTAATAATTGGTACAGTGCAATCAACTCAATTACCTCATAAATAGTTTAAAACACTTGGCATGCCTAGCGCATGAAACTCCCAGAAAAAAATCTCAACAAAGAATTGGCCATAAGGTCCAATAAAGGAGCGCACTAATGAGCAAGCATCTTGTAGATCCAGAACTTTTGGATCTATTGACGCTAATTCCCACCGTTTCACTGAATGCCGAAATTCTTCCGGCGATCCGAGCAAATGGGATCACTTTTCCTTCCGATCCTCAAGCAGTTGATGCGGTGAAACTCACAGAACGGAAAGTGAAAGGCCCAGCAGACGCTCCGGATGTTGGACTTTTGATCTACACACCGCGTAGCGCAAGCGATAAATTGCCCTGTATTTTCCACATCCACGGTGGTGGCTATGTTAGGGGCTCACCATCTGAGCTTAGTGGAGTACATCTCAAGCTCGCGCTTGACGCAAACGCTGTAGTGGTCTCGGTCGATTATCGATTGGCACCTGAAACACGATTTCCGGGTGCAATCGAAGACTGTTATGCGGCTCTAAGCTGGGTGTTCCTTAACGCTGATGATCTTGGTATTGATGCTCGGCGAGTTGGGGTGATGGGTGAAAGTGCGGGGGGGGGCCTTGCAGCAGCCCTTGCACTACTTGTTCGCGATCGTGGTGAACACACACTTCATTTTCAACACTTAATCTATCCGATGCTTGATGACCGAACCTGTGTCACAAGCGATCCACACCCGCATACAGGCCATTTCATATGGACACAAAAAAGTAACACTTTTGGGTGGGAATCACTCCTTGGAGTTCTTCCTGGTTCGAGTAATGTTTCCTCTTACGCCGCGCCAGCACGCGAAGATAACCTAGCTGGACTTCCTCCGACCTACATTGCCACTGGTGGACTCGATCTGTTCCTGGAAGAAGATATGGAATACGCACGACGTTTAATGCGACATGGTGTGATTGTGGAGTTGCATGTATATCCCGGTGCTTACCACGTTTTCAATGTAGCCCCATACGCTCACGTCGCAGTAAATGCCCGTCGAGACAGTTTAGTCGCCCTTAAGCGCGCTTTACACCGGTGACTGCTTGCTATAGGGCTATTCAGTTTAAGTTTAAAAATTTATTCTAGCGGAGCCGAGTACTGGCTTCACATGGGGATTCCAAAATGACACCACTTACAAACCATCGCATGTCCAACAAAAAAGCTCAATTTATCCTAGGCCCCGCCGCTAAAGTTGGAGCTTTTCTTTTCATATTGTGGGGAATTCTGCATATATGGGTAGGTTACGAAGGCCTACATCAATACATCACTAACGGAACTCCAGGCCTGTGGAATACATTGATTGGTGGCACCAATGTTCCTAAGGCTGCCTTTGTCCATACTAACGACGGTACAACTGCATTTGCACAAGGTCAATTACTACTTAACTTTTGCATTGACGTTGGGGGATATGGAGTTCTTGGATTGACAGTTGCGGGGCTTATCCTAACTCGAGCGTCTTGGACTGCCTATTTCATAGGATTATTTGTAATCGGCATTGCTGATCTTGCATTTTTACTTGCATTGGTAACCCCTGGCGTTATTGAACTTAACTTTGGAACTATTGGAGGACCAATAATTTGGGTTCTAGCGATTTTATCTACACCGTTTGGCTTACCACCTTTAACAAAA
>Ga0194037_1001759_pt1 | contig 15190 bp, 14 predicted proteins | sample JunL306m_MetaG_FD_148653 | JGI IMG/M metagenome (GOLD analysis project Ga0194037, IMG submission 148653) | Anoxic zone freshwater microbial communities from boreal shield lake in IISD Experimental Lakes Area, Ontario, Canada - Jun2016-L304-6m | ecosystem: Environmental > Aquatic > Freshwater >...
AATACACCACGGCTTGACCTAAGGCTAACTCACCTTCTGGAGAGCCCAGCCTTTCAAAAGTTTGGGCGGCATCATTAGCCAGTTGCATCGCCCGCGGATCAGCCAGTCCGATGTCTTCCCATGCCATGCGAATGATGCGACGGGCTAAGTAGCGAGGATCAGCGCCGCCATCAAGCATGCGGCAAAACCAATATAGCGCTGCATCCGGATTGGAGCCCCGCACGGATTTATGAAGCGCAGAAATCTGATCATAAAAATGATCACCCCCTTTATCGAAGCGACGTGCTTGCGCGGCAAGCGCATTTTCAACAAAGGGTTGATCTACCACTTGAACCACGGAGTTTGGTGTTAATACGGCATTGCGGATTTGCTCTACAAGATTCAGTAGGCGCCGTGCATCACCATCTGCATTGGATATAAGGGTGTCAATTGCGGCATCTGCAAATTGCACATCCGGCATGGCATGCTGATGGGCTCGTGCAAATAGCTGTTTCAGTTCTGTAGCCTCTAGAGACTTCAGGACGTAGACCTGTGCGCGCGAGAGCAAAGCCGAGTTTACTTCAAAAGAGGGGTTTTCAGTAGTAGCACCAATGAAGGTAAATAAGCCGGACTCCACATGCGGCAGTAGGGCGTCTTGCTGGCTTTTATTAAAGCGATGAATCTCATCAACAAACAAAATCGTTTGCTTACCGTATTGCGCCATATTTTGTTGCGCTTGTTCTATCGACTCGCGAATTTCTTTGACACCAGCTAATACTGCAGAGATGGCAATGAATTCTCGATCAAATGCTTTTGCCGAAAGACGTGCCAGCGTGGTCTTACCAACGCCTGGCGGACCCCACAAAATCATAGAGTGCGGTTTGCCAGAAGCAAATGCTAAATTGAGGGGTTTGCCGGGCGCTAATAAATGGGTTTGACCAATGACTTCTTCGATTGTTTTTGGGCGCAAAGCTTCCGCTAAAGGCGGCGGTGGGGTGCTATCGAAGAGACCGCTCATTGAACCATCATGATTGAATGTAGAGAATGACTAGTGCTGCCCAAGTGAGACAGGCAGCAGCGATATAAGTTAAGCGATTTCGGATGGTCATAAAAGCAAGCCGGGCGGCATCACTTGAGAAATAGTATTGATAGGTATTTTGATCAATATTGCGCTGAATGATTAAGGTGGAGGCCAAAATCAAGAGGCCAACCGGAATATAAACATGCAGGGCCACCCAGGCAACCAATGCCGGGATCACACCCCAAATCCAAGCATTGCGGTCTATCCAGCGATCACCACTAGGGGCTTTTCCTAAAGTATGTAAGCTCGCACCCCAGTGCATCGCTCCCATAAATGCCGTAATTACCGCTCCATAACCTGCCAGTGATTCTGCGCTTAAATAATTGAGCGGTGTGGATGCCAGTTGCACCATTAATGCAAGACCAATAAAAGGAATTAGGCCTGCATATGCCAATTTACGAATGAGAGGTGGAATAGGATTCAAGTGGGCTTTTTAGTGGGTTAAGAGATGCAGAGTTGAGATGAAGAATTCAGATAAAGAGTTAGGAATAAAAGAGTGCAGTTTACTTATCGTAGGTATATACGCCGCGACCGGTTTTACGACCGAGGTAGCCAGCAGCAACCATTTCACGTAGGAGTGGGCAGGGGCGATACTTAGAGTCACTGAAGTTTTCAAAATATACTTCCATCACCGCTAAGCAAGTATCTAACCCAATTAAGTCTGCCAAAGCCAGAGGGCCAATGGGTTGATTGCAACCTAATTTCATACCCGCATCAATATCTTCAGGGCTAGCGAGTCCTTCAGATAGAACAAAGAAAGCCTCATTAATCATGGGCAACAAAATCCGATTGACTACAAAGCCTGGTGAGTTCTTGACAGTAATAGGCTCTTTGCCAATGCGCTTGGCCATTTCTAGAATGGCTGCATGGGTCTCGTCACTAGTCTGTAAGCCACGAATCACTTCGACCAGGGCCATGAGGGGTGGTGGGTTAAAGAAGTGCATACCAATGAAGCGTGCTGGATTGGAATCTAAAGCAGCTAATTTGGTGATGGATAAAGAAGAGGTATTGGTGGCAACAATGGTGTCTTTGCTAACAATCTCATCGACTTGCTTCAAAATCTTTTCTTTGATTGCTTGATTTTCAGTCGCAGCTTCAATCACTAAACCGAGCCCCTTAAAATCCGTATAGGAGGTGCTGCCTTTAATGCGCTTGAGTGCAGCATCTTTTGCTTCAATGGTTAAGGTTTCTTTTTTAACCAGACGATCCAAACTCTTACTAATCTGATCTAAGCCACGTTGTACGGCAGCTTCATTAATATCAACCATGACGACATCTAGACCAGCAACTGCGCACACCTGTGCAATACCATTACCCATCGTGCCTGCACCGATTACGCCAACGGATTGAATCTTCATTTCATTTCCTTTTTTGATACTGAGTTGAACCAAATAACTGCTCTCTAGCCTTGTCATCATGCAAGGGTTTGCGTAATGCGGTTAATACTTCACAACCACGCTTTACTGCTGGACGCTCACCAATCATGTCAAACCAACGCTTGAAGTATGGATAGTCATCCAGATTCATGCCCTGATTTTTCCAATTCCGCGTCCATGGATAAATCGCTATATCTGCTATGGAGTAGGTTTTACCGGCAATATAAGGATTATCTTTCAGTTGGCTGTCCAAGACCCCATAGAGGCGTTTGGCTTCATTGGTATAACGATTAATCGCGTAGTCAATTTTTTCAGGCGCATAGAGTCGAAAGTGGTGATTTTGTCCAAGCATAGGGCCTAATCCACCCATTTGGAACATCAGCCACTGCAATACCTCGTATTTAGCACGGGTCGTTTTGGGTAAGAGCTTCCCAGTCTTGCCTGCTAAGTACAGCAAGATCGCCCCAGACTCGAAAAGATGAATGGGCTTGCCATCTGGCCCATTGGGATCGGTAATGGCGGGGATCTTATTGTTCGGGCTGATATCTAAAAACTCTGAAGCGAACTGATCACCCGCACCAATATCAATCGGGTGGGCAATCCAATCACGATCCAATCGATAGCCGCATTCCTCAAGCATGATGTGTACTTTATGGCCGTTGGGTGTTGGCCAGCTGTAAACATCAATCACATTCGATTTATTCATTGCCATATATTTCCCTATATTTTTCAAAATTCCCTACAAAGTTTGCAAACGTTGCAAAGCATTACTTAAGGTTTGCTCTTGCTTAGCAAAGCAAAAACGAATCACACCAGATTCTGTAGCTTGATCATAAAAAGCGGAGACAGGTATTGCTGCTACACCAACTTGAGTAGTGAGCCACTTGCAAAAATCGGCTTCATTTAGCTTGGCTTCTCGAATGCGAAGTGCCGAATAATCTACACATTGAAAGTAGGTACCTGGCGTGGGCAATAATTTAAAGTCGGTATTGGCTAGACCAGCTCGAAAGTAATCCCGTTTTGCTTGATAAAAAGCGGGAAGATTCAAATAATGCGAGGCCTCTGCAAGATAAGAAGCGAAGCCATACTGCATCGGCGTATTGACCGTAAAGACGTTGAACTGGTGAACCTTACGAAACTCTTTACTGAGTCCGGCTGGGGCTGCAACGTAACCGACCTTCCAACCGGTGACGTGATAAGTCTTACCAAAACTAGAGATGAGAAAACTTCTCGCGGCCAAGAGGGGGTGGGACGCTACGCTGTGATGGCTGGCGCCATCGTAGACCATATGCTCATAGACTTCATCACTTAAGATGAGTGCTGAAGTATCTTGAACTAGCTCAGCCAAACGATCCAGATCCGCCCTTTGCCAAACCATCCCGGTTGGGTTATGTGGAGTATTGATCATGATCAGACGCGTTTTGGAATGGATTGCCTTGGCTAATGCTTCCCAAGGAATTTCATAGGAGGCAACTTGGCCTTGTTCATCACGCATGACTTGCAGAGCAACAGCAATGACTTTACCGCCCGCCAACTCAATTGCAGGTCGATAACTATCGAAAGCAGGTTCAATAATGACCACTTCATCACCTGGACTCACGCAAGCCAGAATGGCAGTCAGAATGCCTTGGGTACCACCAGCCGTGATGGTGATTTCAGAATCAGGATCATATTGATGACCATATAACTGCTCGATCTTGTGAGCAATACCACTGCGCAGTTCTTTTACTCCGAGCATGGAAGGATATTGATTGTGATCAGCCAGCATTGCTTCATTGACGCTAGCAATTAATTGACGATCACACGGAAAGTCTGGGAAGCCTTGCCCCAGGTTAATGGCTTCATGTTCAGCAGCCAAGGCGGACATCACCGTAAATACCGTAGTGCCTACATTGGGTAGACGACTCGGAAATCTGGGAGTGATATTAGGGGGATTCATGGAAGGAGGGGTATAGGGCGGCTATTGAGCTTTTAGGGCAGATAAACCGGGTAGTCGCTAGAATGGTAAAAATACATAAACAAATTGTGCCATGCTGATCGTACTTTCACCCGCCAAATCCCTAGATTACAAGACTCCTGTTCAGGTCAAGACGCCAACATTGCCTGAATTCGTCTCGGAATCAGCCAAGTTGATTGCAGATCTTCAAAAGCTTTCCCCCCAAGACGTCGCTAAGTTAATGGGTTTATCGGATCAACTGGCTGCATTGAATGTGGGTCGATACCGTGACTGGTCTAAAAAATTTACCGCAGAAAACAGCAAACCGGCTATTTATGCTTTCGATGGGGATGTCTATGATGGTTTTGATGTCAAAACCTTGAATGCCAAGGATGTGGCTTTTGCGCAAGATCACATCCGCATTTTGTCAGGTCTGTATGGAGCTCTCAAACCTCTGGACTTGATGCAAGCCTATCGCTTGGAGATGGGTACGAGCTTTAAGAACGCGAGAGGAAAAGACCTATATGCTTTTTGGGGCAGCAGGGTAACCGATTCCTTAAAAAAGGTTTTAGAGAAGCAGAAGAAACCAGTATTACTAAATCTGGCTTCCGAGGAGTACTTCAAGGTATTGCAGCCTAAAGAACTAGACTGCCCCGTGATTGCCCCGGTCTTTCAGGATGCCAAGGATGGCAAGTACAAAATCATTTCCTTTTATGCCAAACGGGCACGGGGCTTAATGGCCCGCTATGTTGTCGAAAACCGCATTACTGATCCTGCAGATTTAAAGGGGTTTAATGTGGATGGCTACAAATATTTTGCAGCAGAATCAACGTTAGAGAAGCCCATATTTAGACGGGCGGAAAGAAAATAATGGCTGTACACCGGAGCAAATCTTCACAACGTTCCTCGCCTGAAGTAGAGCGCCTAGTTGCTGACTCGATTTCTTTGGCGGCCTCGGGCAGTCAGTTAGAGGACCGCTTTTGGGAGGAGCGCCTGAATGTGAGATTGATGCGTTTGCTGAAAAGTCAAAATCAAAATGTGATTGATGCAGCGCTAGATCAAACCTTTCGTATTAACACTGTCGCCTTTGAGGTTCTCGCTGACTCTGCAGAAACCTTGGCCGAGTCTCTGCACATAGAGCATGAGGGACAAGGGTGGGATGTGTTGTTGATGGCCATGCCGATTGTTGCGCATACCCGCTATCAAATTCCGTCGGGACCATTACCAACCCATGTGATTGAGGCTACCGCACAAGCCCTGAATGATTTTGTAGCCGCTCCCGATACCCGTCTCGCGATTATTCCTTGGCTTTATAGTATCGATCAGATGCCGCATTCCCATTGTCAAACGCGCGTACTCACTGAGGCTTTAGCAACGGCGGCAATCTCTGCGGCAGATGTGAAGTTAGAGCTACGCGATATGTCTGAGACGATTGCAGTGTTAGCCGATCCCCGTTTCATCATTGCGGCATTAAGCGCTCCCAGTGGCTCACCGATCTTTCGCTGGCAGGCCGAAGCTCCAGCGCGCCAAGAACGCGGCGTGAGTTTGATTGGTTGGCAAAACGCCATGCATGATCCGATCGCTTCTTTACTGCCTGGATGTGAATTCGAGCTTTTGCTGCCTGAGGCTTATTTCACAAATTGTCGCTTGGCTGATAAACATGTACGCCCTTTAAGTATTCGTGCAGCTGCGAATTATCTGGAAGGCACTTTAGGTATTCTTCCGGCGGGTTTATCTTGCGTGGTCGGCGCCTTTGGCGATGAACAGGCCGATGAATATCGTATTTCTTTTAGTGTTAAGGGTTCCGCTGAAATCATGTATGGCGTTATTTGGCCTCTATATGATCGGGAAAGCGTTGCAACGGATGCGCTCAATGATTTATCCGATGATGAAAGTCCAATCAAGAAGATCTGCGATGCTCTGCATGATGCGGGTGTAGAGGATGTATTCCGTCACGCGATGCTGTTTGATCCAGAGTTATGCGATGACTGTGGAGCACCATTATTTCCAGATCGTTCCGGCGAAGCGGTGCACGCGGAAATGCCTGAGGATGCGCCAACCCAACAGCCGCTCTTTCATTAAAGAATAAACAAGCGCTACTAAAAGAAAACAGCCGAGAAGAAAACAGCCGAGAAATTCTCGGCTGTTTTACATACTGCGATACTGCAATGAGAGATTAATTTGGCACAAAGGGTTCTGTTCCTGCAAACAAATGGGGTAATTTACCCGCTTTCATTTCTGGTGTTTGACAAAAATCAGCGAGTCTTACACCAGCTTTGATGTTAAACAGCATTGCTTTATTGCCCAAGACAACAAGGTCATGACCGCTATTCATGTTTTTATAACGCAGGCTACCTGGCAAAGAAGTTTGACGATCTAAGTCAAAAGTTTGGGCATCCCAAGTTAAGCGAACTTTTTCGGTAGTGCCAGTGCTAGTGGTTTTGAACTGCTTGCTTTCACTGCAGCTCCATGTAACAACTTCATCAGCAGCGCTTGCACTTGTAGTGACGAACAGGCCTGCTAGTGCGGCGCTGATGATGAGAAGGTTTTTCTTCATTGGAATTTTCCTTAGGAGAGTAAGTGCTTAACGCCTGCTTGCTCTTCGAGCAACTCGTTAAGGGTGTGAGTCATGCGCTCACGGGAGAATTCATCGATCTCTAAACCTTCGATCATCTTGTACTCGCCGTTTTCGCAAACTACTGGGAAACCATAAATCACTTCAGCTGGAATATCGTATTCGCCCTTAGAAGGAATACCCATGGTGACCCATTTGCCATTAGTGCCGAGCACCCAATCATGCATGTGATCAATTGCTGCATTCGCAGCAGAGGCTGCGGAAGAAAGACCGCGAGCCTCAATGATGGCCGCACCCCGTTTGCCAACGGTAGGAATGAAAGTGTCTTTATTCCAAGCTGCGTCATTAATAGCCTCTTTTACAGACTTACCATCGACTGTTGCAAAGCGATAGTCAGGGTACATCGTTGGGCTGTGATTACCCCAAACGACGAGCTTCTCAATCTCAGCAACCGGTTTATTCAACTTGCTAGCCAACTGGGAGAGGGCGCGATTATGATCCAGTCGCAACATAGCAGTGAAGTTCTTTGCCGGAATATCCGGTGCTGATTTCATGGCGATGTAGGCGTTGGTGTTTGCTGGGTTACCAACAACCAACACTTTGACCGTCTTCTTAGCAACGGCATTTAATGCTTTGCCTTGGGCTGTGAAAATTTGCGCATTAGCGGAGAGCAAATCTTTACGTTCCATGCCAGGACCGCGTGGACGTGCGCCAACCAATAGAGCAATGTCAATATCTTTGAATGCCGTCATTGGATCGGAGTGCGCAGACATGCCAGCCAAGAGTGGGAATGCGCAATCATCCAATTCCATCATGACGCCAGCCAAGGCTTTTTGCGCCTTCTCATCAGGAATCTCAAGCAACTGGAGGATTACGGGCTGATCTTTGCCCAACAGGTCGCCATTAGCGATACGGAACAGGAGGGAATATCCGATTTGACCGGCTGCACCGGTTACAGCGACACGCATGGGGGCTTTTGCCATTACTAATAACTCCAGGGGAAGGTTAATTAATGAAAACTTTTCTATTATCCATTCAAGTGTAGGAACTTTAGCTTTACACTGTCAATAATGTCTTATAGAAGACTAGAATTACCCTGAATTTTATCCAATTGATAGCGTCATGGAGTGAATTTGCCAGATTTAAGCATGCCAGTGGCCTCTTTTAGCCCTCTGTACGAACAGATTAAGGCGATGATCCTAGCCAGTCTACAAGCCTCTGAATGGCTTCCTGGGGATGCTATTCCGAGTGAAATGGAATTAGCTGCCCGCTACGCTGTCAGTCAGGGTACGGTGCGCAAGGCGATTGATGAGTTGGCTGCGCAAAATTTATTAGTCAGACGTCAAGGTAAGGGTACTTTTGTGGCTACCCACCAAGAGGATGACTGGCAGTATCGATTCTTACGGCTCGCGCCAGATTCCGCAGAGAAAATTCACCTGGTGAGCCAGTTTTTAGCTTGCGTGAAGACGAAGGCGACTCCCTATGTCGCGAATTTGCTTAAATTAAAGGCAGGTGACGCGGTCATTCACATTGATCGAGTACAGAGCTTTGCTGGGAAACCCATTGTTTTTGAAGAGATTTGGTTGTCTGAGGGCCCATTTAAGGGTTTAGACCTCGATGCGCTTCACGCGTGGCATGGCCCGGTCTATGCCTTATACGAAAGTCAGTTCTCTACACATATGGTGCGTGCGGAAGAAAAAATTAAGGCCATCGCTGCCAGTGAAATATTAGCGAAGCATTTGAACTTAGCAGTAGGGGCGCCTTTGTTATCCGTGGAGCGGGTCGCTTTTACTTATGGCAATAAACCGGTAGAAATTCGGCACGCCAGGTACGACACGACTGAGCAGCACTATGAGAACAAATTAAATTGAGCTTATCCGTTAAAACCCCTAATAAACCCCTTTAAACGCTAAATAATCCCCACCGTCCCTAAGGTTTCCAATAGAATATGTTGCAACACAACAAAACCACATTAAACCTCCCTTCGAATATCGAGATGCCCCATGGTTGATGCACAGCAAGATGTAAAAAAAGATAGACCGGTTTACCGCAATATTGGTCTAGCCCAGCTAATTAAATACCGCCTCCCTTGGGCAGGCAAAGTCTCCATTCTTCACCGCATCAGCGGAGCAGTTATGTTCCTGCTTCTACCATTTATTTTGTACCTTTTTGATCAGAGCCTGGCATCTGAGTTGAGTTATCAACAGTTTCAAGCCATCACGAGCAACATTTTGGTAAAGCTGATTTGCCTTGGTTTAATCTGGTGTTTCTTGCACCATTTCTGTGCCGGTATTCGCTATCTCCTCTTGGATTTAGAGATTGGCGTTGAAAAAGTGGATGCAAACCGCTCAGCGATCTTTGTATTTGTCTTGGGTCTGGCTTTGACAGCAGTAGTGGGTCTCAAAATGTTCGGCTTGTATTAAGCGCTCAGCGTATCTTCATTAAGGAAATTTCATGCCTATTTATCAAATTGGACCCAAGCGCTTAGTTGTCGGTGCACATTACGGACTCAAAGAATGGATCATTCAGCGGGCTACTGCAGTCGTGATGGTGGTGTTTACGATTGTTTTGCTGGTTGACTATTGCATCACTGGCAGTGCGACCTACGAAGGTTGGTCTAGCTTGTTCAGCAATCAGTTCATGAAGCTCTTAACGCTGTTGTTCTTCATCAGCCTGTTCTATCACGCTTGGATCGGTATCCGTGACATCTGGATGGACTACATCAAGCCTGTCAGTATCCGCTTAACACTGCAAGTGTTGACTGTTTTGTATCTCGTAGCCTGTGCGGCCTATGCCGTCCAAATTTTGTGGAAAGTGTAATTCAATGACTGCAATTCAAAAATCATTGCCACGCCGCCGTTTTGACGCGGTGATTGTTGGAGCGGGTGGCTCAGGCATGCGCGCTTCTTTGCAATTGGCTGAAGCCGGCTTGAATGTTGCTGTATTAACAAAAGTATTTCCAACCCGTTCACATACGGTTGCTGCACAGGGCGGTATTGGGGCTGCCTTAGGTAATATGAGTGAAGACAATTGGCACTATCACTTTTATGACACGATTAAGGGATCTGACTGGTTAGGTGACCAGGACGTGATCGAGTTTATGTGCCGTGAAGCGCCAAAAGCAGTTTATGAACTTGAGCATTTTGGGATGCCTTTTGACCGCAACCCAGACGGGACGATTTATCAGCGTCCCTTTGGTGGTCACACCGCAAACTATGGTGAGAAGCCAGTACAACGTGCTTGCGCTGCTGCTGACCGCACTGGTCATGCCATGTTGCACACACTGTATCAACGTAATGTTCGTGCAAAAACCAATTTCTTTGTTGAATGGTTAGCGCTGGATTTAATTCGGGATGATGCCGGTGACATTGTTGGTGTTACTGCTCTTGAAATGGAAACTGGCCAGGTCTATATCTTGGAAGCCAAGGTAGTTCTCTTAGCTACTGGCGGTGCTGGCCGCATCTGGGATGCCTCTACCAACGCATTTATTAATACGGGTGACGGTATGGGTCTTGCCGCTCGCGCAGACATTCCATTGGAAGATATGGAATTCTGGCAATTCCACCCAACTGGTGTAGCTGGTGCAGGTGTATTGTTGACCGAAGGTTGCCGCGGTGAAGGCGCTATTTTGCGCAATAAAGATGGCGAACGCTTTATGGAGCGTTACGCACCCACCTACAAAGATCTCGCGCCAAGGGATTTCATTTCACGTTGTATGGATCAAGAGATTAAAGAAGGGCGCGGTTGTGGTCCTAACGGTGATTATGTGGTGCTCGACCTAACGCATATTGGCGCAGAGACCATCATGAAGCGTTTGCCTTCGGTGTATGAGATTGGTATTAACTTTGCTAACGTTGACGTTACCAAAGAGCCAATTCCAGTTGTGCCAACGATTCACTATCAGATGGGCGGCATACCTACAAACATCCATGGTCAAGTCGTTGTGCCTGCCAACGGAATTCATAACGAAATCGTCAACGGTTTATATGCCATTGGTGAGTGCTCATGTGTTTCAGTGCACGGCGCAAACCGCTTAGGCACCAACTCATTGCTCGACCTGTTAGTGTTTGGTCGCGCCGCTGGTAACCACATCGTTGGTTTGGATCTAAAGAATCGTGAATTCAAGCCATTGCCTGCTAATGCTGGCGAGCAAACTCTGGCTCGTATTGCAGCGCTTGATAACTCTACTTCTGGTGAGTATGCACAAGACGTTGCAAACGATATTCGTAAGTGTATGCAGAAATATGCTGGCGTATTCCGCAACCAAGAGTTGATGGATGAAGGTGTGCGTCAAATGGCGAAGTTGACTGAGCGTGCCAAGCACTTATGGGTTAAAGATAAGTCAGAGATTTTCAATACCGCGCGCATTGAGGCTTTGGAGGTGGCTAACTTGGTTGAGACTGCGAACGCAACGATGATTTCTGCTGCAGCTCGCAAAGAAAGTCGCGGCGCCCATTCGCATGATGATCATCCTCATCGCGATGATGATCACTGGATGAAGCACACGCTTTGGTATAGCGAGGGTAATCGTTTGGACTATAAACCAGTCCAATTAAAACCATTGACCGTTGATTCAGTACCACCTAAAGAACGTACTTTCTAAGTAAGAGAGATAGCAGATGAGTGATACCCGTATATTTGAAATTTACCGCTACGATCCAGATGTCGATGCAGCTCCACGCATGCAACGCTACGAGCTAGAACTCACTGGCGAGCGCATGCTGTTAGATGCTTTAATTTCGTTGAAGAAACAAGACGAAACTATTTCTTATCGGCGTTCATGCCGTGAAGGTGTATGCGGTTCAGACGCCATGAACATCAACGGTAAAAATGGCTTGGCGTGTTTGACCAATATGTTGACTTTGCCTAAGGTCATCACCTTGCGCCCATTACCTGGTTTGCCAGTGGTGCGCGATTTGATTGTCGATATGACATTGTTCTTTAAACAATACTTATCTATCAAGCCTTACTTAGTAAACGACAATCCACCGCCAGAAAAAGAGCGTCTCCAGAGTCCTGAAGAACGGGAAGAGTTGAATGGTTTGTATGAGTGCATCTTGTGTGCCTCATGCTCTACCGCATGCCCATCCTTCTGGTGGAATCCAGATAAGTTTGTTGGACCTGCTGGCTTGTTACAGGCCTATCGCTTTATTGCCGATAGTCGTGATGAAGAAACCAATCTGCGCTTGGATAACTTAGAAGATCCGTACCGCCTGTTCCGTTGCCATACGATTATGAATTGCGTAGACGTCTGTCCTAAGCATCTGAACCCAACCAAGGCAATTGGCAAGATCAAGGAGTTGATGGTTCGCAGGGCAGTATGAGCCTCGGAAATGCGGAGTTATATCGTTTAAAAAGTGATGCTCGCAGGGGCTTACTAGAAAATGATTTAATTCTGCAGCGTTTCTTTGAGCGCTACGGCTCTGCGCTAAGTGTGGATGATGGAAAAGTATTAAGCCAGTTATTGGCCCTGGATGATAATGACCTCATGGATTTATTGATTGGTCGTAAGGATTCAGTGGCTACCCTGGAACAAGAGCTGCAGTCGGACTCGTTTAAAGCAGTGTTACAGAAGCTGAGAGAGAAGTAGGTCAGCCCTTTGCTATAACAGTAGCGGAAGCATGTGATCGAATAGTGTATTAATCTAAATTTTGAATGACTAAGGATTAGAAATGATTGAATCGGACATCAAAGCAAAACTGTCGTTTTCGGATGGAACGCCAGATATTGATCTGCCACTTTACAAAGGGACAGTAGGTCCTGATGTAATCGATATCCGCAAGCTCTATGGTCAGACTGGTAAGTTCACTTACGATTCCGGCTTTCTTTCTACGGCTTCTTGCAATAGCAAAATCACTTATATCGATGGCGATAAAGGTGAGTTGCTCTATCGTGGTTACCCCATTGAAGACCTAGCAAACAACTGTGATTTCTTGGAAGTGTGTTATCTCTTGATTCATGGTGAATTGCCAAACGCGACTGTAAAAAAAGATTTTGAAAATATGGTCATGCACCACACGATGGTCCATGAGCAAATGCAATTCTTCTTGCGTGGTTTCCGTCGTGATGCCCATCCAATGGCGGTTTTAACTGGTCTAGTTGGCGCTATGGCAGCCTTCTATCATGATCAAATTGATTACAGCGATCCACATGCTCGTGAAATAGCGCAAATTCGGTTGATTGCGAAGATGCCGACTTTAGTCGCAATGGCTTTTAAGTATTCCGTTGGACAACCTTTTATCTATCCAGACAACTCTTTGTCATACACCGCAAACTTTATGCGCATGATGTTTGCAACGCCGTGTGAAGAGTACAAAATAAATCCAGTGTTAGTTCGTGCTTTAGATCGCATCTTCATTCTGCATGCAGACCATGAACAAAATGCCTCTACATCAACTGTGCGCTTGTGTGGTTCTTCTGGTACAAATCCTTTTGCTGCCATCTCTGCTGGCATTGCTTGCCTGTGGGGCCCAGCTCATGGTGGTGCAAATGAAGCTTGCTTGCAGATGTTGAATGAAATTCAAGCAAATGGTGGGGTTGATAAGATTCATGAATTTATTGCTCAAGTAAAAGATAAGAACTCTAGTGTTCGCTTAATGGGCTTTGGTCATCGTGTGTATAAAAACTTTGATCCACGGGCAAAATTGATGCGTGAGACTTGCTATGAAGTATTGAATGAACTCGGTCTACAAGATGATCCATTATTCAAACTGGCAATGACGCTTGAGAAGATCGCTTTAGAAGACGAGTACTTTGTCAGTCGTAAACTCTATCCAAACGTAGATTTCTACTCTGGTATCGTGCAACGGGCCCTAGGCATTCCAACAGAAATGTTCACCTGTGTTTTTGCTTTGGCAAGAACGGTAGGTTGGATTGCGCAGTGGGAAGAAATGATTACCGATCCTGAATATAAGATTGGACGTCCACGTCAGTTGTATGTTGGTGAAACAACCCGTAAAGTTCCTAATATTTCAGTTCGTAAATAAGCATATAAAGGATCCGTATGTCTCGTACCTTGTATGACAAATTGTGGGATGACCACATTGTTTACTCTGAAGAGGATGGTACAGCTACGATCTATATTGATCGTCAGTTGTTACATGAGGTAACTAGCCCTCAAGCATTTGAAGGTTTAAGTATTTCCGGCCGTCCCGTTTGGCGCATCTCCGCCAATTTGGCAGTCTCAGACCATAACGTACCGACAACCGATCGTTCTGAAGGCATTGCAGATCCGATCTCTAAATTACAAGTAGATACCCTGGATCAAAACTGCGATGCCTTTGGTATCACCCATTACAGAATGAACGATACCCGTCAAGGAATTGTTCACGTAATCGGCCCAGAGCAGGGCGCTACTCTGCCTGGTATGACGGTAGTGTGCGGAGATTCTCATACGAGTACGCATGGCGCATTCGGGGCTTTGGCTTTTGGTATTGGTACCTCTGAAGTTGAGCATGTATTGGCAACTCAAACCTTGCTCATGAAAAAGAGCAAAAATATGTTGGTACGAGTCGATGGCCGTTTACAGCCAGGCTCAACCGCTAAAGATATCGTCCTCGCAGTGATCGGTAAGATTGGCACTGCTGGTGGCACGGGTTACACCATTGAGTTTGCAGGCGAAGCAATTCGTAACCTTTCTATGGAAGGCCGCATGACGATTTGCAATATGGCAATTGAAGCAGGCGCCCGTTCTGGCCTAGTCGCGGTTGATGAAACCACGATTGAATATATTCAAGGTCGCCCATATGCTCCTAAGGGCCCTGCAATGTTACAAGCTGCGCAATATTGGAGAACCTTGCATTCAGATGCTGATGCAATATTTGATGCAGTAGTGGAGTTGCGCGCAGAAGAGATTGCACCTCAAGTAACTTGGGGCACCTCACCAGAAATGGTTTTGGCTATTAGTGAGCGGGTTCCTGATCCAGAAAAAGAACGTGATTCGAATAAGCGTACTGCTATGGAGCACGCCTTAGAGTACATGAATTTAATTCCCAATACACCCTTGAGCAGTATCTTTGTCGACAAGGTATTTATTGGCTCTTGTACTAATAGCCGTATTGAAGATATTCGTGCTGCCGCTAAGGTAGTTGATCGCCTAGGTAAGAAGGTTGCCGCCAATGTGAAGTTGGCCTTAGTTGTTCCTGGCTCTGGTTTGGTAAAAGCCCAAGCAGAACGTGAAGGCCTTGATCGTATCTTCAAAGCAGCAGGCTTTGAATGGCGTGAACCAGGTTGCTCTATGTGTT
>Ga0194037_1001760_pt1 | contig 15190 bp, 16 predicted proteins | sample JunL306m_MetaG_FD_148653 | JGI IMG/M metagenome (GOLD analysis project Ga0194037, IMG submission 148653) | Anoxic zone freshwater microbial communities from boreal shield lake in IISD Experimental Lakes Area, Ontario, Canada - Jun2016-L304-6m | ecosystem: Environmental > Aquatic > Freshwater >...
AGGTGATCTTGGGGAGATCGAAGATCTGATGCCGATCCTTGGGGTCCGCATCGATAACGATCTCGCCGCCGCAGGGGCAACGGGTATCCGGGAAGTGACGCTCGATCTGATCGACTTCGGATTCCGGAATGACCTTCCGGGTATTTCGGACGTGGCCCGGCTGGGCACCCTGCTTTTTGTCGGAAGGTTTGCGGTGGTTTTCTCGCTTGGCCTTGCCGGAGAGGCGATCCTGACTGGGAGGGGTAGAAGAATTGGTGGAGTTGACCTCAAGGCGTTCAACGGTCGCACGGAGATCCTGCACCAGGGTCCACAAACCGTCGATGATTTTGCACGCTTCGCGAAGCGAGTTGGGGTGCTTTGGACGTTCGAGGAACTTTTGTTTTCGGGCCATGAATCATTGTAAGCCCTGTTTTTTTAGGCGATTTTTTGCTCTTGAGAGGCCGGCAGCGGTGAAAATAATTTCACCCGCGACCGGGTGCCATGAATCGCAGGAACGTGACTGTGGATGCGGAATAGCACAGGAGTGCCCCATGCATGCCGCGAACCATTGAGGAGAGCCAAAATGACCAATTTGAGCCCAAAACCCTGTCAAGTCTTTTTTTTGATTTGATGAAATTATTTTTCAGGTCTGATCTTTTTGAGGGTTCGGATATGGGAGCCCGCATCTTGGGTGACCTCAAGTTGCTTTGCGCGCTCCGTCAACGACGAGATGGTCTCGTGGAGAAGGCGAATAGCCTCTTCGGCCTCCTCGATAGATTGAGGTTCAGGTTTCTTGTCGAGCGGAGTGTAGAAAGAAGGTTTTTTCATGGTGAGGATGATGCCCATCATGTATGAGGCTAGCAAGGGTGTGAACGCTTACGTTGCTAGTGAGGGGGATGACGACGACTCTGGCCAGATTGCGATTAGCCGCATCATTGCTCACGATGACAGCCGGTCGGGTTTTCCGAATTTCACTTCCCACCAAGGGGTCGAACTCCACCAACCATATTTCACCGCGCTTCATCGGTCATGTCCTTTGCAAGCGCGTTGCACCATTCCTGGGCCTCAAGCTCGCGGTCTTTGTCTTGGGCCATGGCGCGATAACCGTCATCGAGCGCGGTGTCGAGAACGTGTGGGCGAAGCAGATCTTCGATGAATTGACTCATCCGGCGTTTACCGACGGTTCTATTCAAGCCTTCTTATACGGCCTCATCCAATGTGATCGTCATTCTCTTATGCATGGAAGCCTCCAAGTGCGTTGTATGCATAATGCATTATACGCTTCGGATTTGTGTTAAGGCCCTAAACGACCGCACGAAAATCCTTCACTGATGAAGGCCTCCTGAAAACGTACCCTCGGAAAGAGCACCATCCGACCTCTGGCGCGCCTATTCCAAGGCCATTCGGCCATCCCTGAGGCGGGTGCCTTAATAAGCATTATCGGGTCCAGCGAGGCAGGCCCCCCCCAATCCATCTTCAGGATGAAAGGAGAGTTAAATATTGAGCCTTGCAAAAATGAACGAGGGAAGATGCTGAATGACGCGCATGATCAGCCACCATTTAGCCGGAACATAAACCTCAGATGAACCGGCATCTATGGCCTTGACGATGCGCTTGGCCACCGCCTCCACCGGCGCCAGGTTGAGGCCCTGGGATTTAAAAGTGGCGGTCATCGGAGTGTCAGTCGGACCTGGCTTAATGAGGACGACCTTGACGTTACTGGAGGCCAGCCGATGCTGAAGGCCCTGGGCATACCGCGCCACAAGACCTTTGGCTGCACCATAGATGTAATTGGATTTTCGACCGCGATCTCCTGCCACGGATCCTATGATCCCAAGGGTTCCATGGTTAGCCTTTTCCATATGACCCGCAAAGGCTTCCGCAAATAATACGGGAGATACGGCATTGATTTCGAGGGTCTGTTTACAAAGCGCTAAATCCTTCTGAGCAGAAAATTGATCGGGTAAGGTGCCATGAGCAATCAGAACGATATCAACCGGTTGCTTCAAACAAAGAAGGTCCACCGTCTCTTTGATCTTGTCCTCCCCAAGAAAATCAACCGTCATCACTGTGACTGAGGATGCTTGGCTTCGAACCCGAAGGTCCGCAGCGACTGCCTCGGTTTTGAGTGGGTCTCTCCCAACCAGCGTCAGATCAACAGCTTGATCTTGAACCCAGAGCCTTGCACAGGCCTCAGCGATTCCTGAGGTTGCACCGATAATGACAATACGGTTTTTTTCGTTCATTAAGATCCCATTAAGCGGCGCGAGAGTGCTGAACTGATGCCCGCATCTCGGTAGTTTAAAAATTCACCAAGCTTTGGATAACCCGATTCAAAGAGGTCGCGAGGCATCCTTGCATCTTTGGCAGGATAGATGCGCCCACCCGCTTCTCTGACCACCTCATCAAGCCGTTCTAGAAGGCGGTGTGTTCGATCGTTCCTATTGGGAAAATCAAGGGCCAAGGTGACCCCGGGGCCTGGAAAGCTCAGGAGCCCCGGTGATTGCCGATCGCCAAATGTCTTTAGAACAGCGAGGAAAGAACCTTCCCCCGATGTTGCAATCGCTTGCAGCATGGCGCGAATGGAATCCCTCCCATGTTGAAGAGGCACGACACTTTGGTATTGATAGAACCCCTTAGGCCCATAGAGGCGGTTCCATTCAAGGACATGATCTAATGGGTAGAAAAAGGGCTTGTAGTGAACCTGGGCCTTTTTGACCTTCAGGCGATGGAGGTGGTAATAACCCCCATTCAACGGACGTAAAGAGAGCCCATTGATGAGGGAGATAGGGGGGCTAAAAGGCATCTTCCGTTGCCGATCCTTGGGTTCATCAAAGGCGCTTTTAATGTGATTGGCCCGCATGAAGAGGCCGCGGCCTTGCCCTTTATCCATACAATCGATCCAGGAAACGGTGTGCTCCCACTCTTCTTCAGAGGCGTCAGCGAGCTCAAAAAAATGCTCAAGGCTCTTATAGGGGATCGTTTCTGATTGGAGCCATGCCCCCTCAATTTGTCGGAGTTGAATCGTCGCCTCCGTGATGAGACCTGTGAGCCCCAAACCACCCAGGGTCGCACTAAACCACTCATTTCGCTGATCGGGACCACAATCGATCATTTCGCCATCGGTTCTAAGAAGTCGAAGCTTCTCAACATGATCACCGAAGGAGCCATAGCGATGGTGGTTCTTGCCGTGAACGTCATTGGCAATAGCACCCCCCACGGTGACTAATTGGGTCCCAGGGGTCACCGGGAGCATCCAGCCTTGAGAAACCACCAACCGGTGAATATCACGAAGTAAAACGCCAGCCTCACACGAGAGAAGCCCGCAGACAGGATCAAACGAAATGAATCGGTCTAGCCCCCGTGTTTTCCAGAGCGTGCCGCCTGGGTTCAGACAGACATCCCCGTAACTCCTTCCATGACCAAAGGCGATGCCAGGCAGATGGGATCGGATTCTTGTTGCCACGGCGAATCGATCATTCAGGAAGATCTGCCGATGTGCATGGCTACCGAGTCGACCCCACGAGGAAACAGGGGTCACTTTCTTCGCCTCGACGAAGTAAAAACGAATCGTTTATCAAGTTGATACTTCGTGAGGTAACCAATCGAAAGCCCAATGACAGCGCCCAAATAACGCATGTCCTTCGTGCCAAAGACGTGATCAAAGCCAAACTCAAAACCCCAGAAAATCAAGGTCGTCAGGACACCCATGATCGTGTAGAGAAAAAAGGTGAAGCCATCTTGAACCGCATTTTTAGATCGAAAGCGAAAGATATAGCGTTTATCAAGAATGTACTTCACGACCAGTCCCACGCCCGTTCCAATGAAAACGGACGCCACCACCGGAAAAACCCAAATGTTGTAGCGAATATAAAGATCCTGCGCTCCGATGTTCGCTGCTGTGGCGATCAGAGCGAGAATGGCATAACGTAGGGCGAGCTTCATCGTGCGAAAATAGAACCATCATTGAAGAGGAGGATGGCTTGGATTCTAGAGTACAAAAGGGACGTCGGTCGGTCTTTTCGTTAAAGGCCCTCATCGCGCTCATGCGGCCAAAGCAATGGATCAAGAACGGTTTCGTCCTTGCCCCGTTGGTCTTTTCAGGTGAGTTCCTTCAGCCTGAAGCCATTCAATCCTCACTTCTTGCATTTATTTTGTTCTGCCTCGCCGCCTCGGCAACCTACATCGTCAACGACCTCAACGATATAGAGCGCGATCGAAAGCACCCTAAAAAATCCAAAACCAGACCCCTGGCCGCAGGAACCGTGAGCGTTACGTGGGCCCTTTTCTTACTCGGGGCAATCTATTTAACCTTGATGGCATCATGGTTCGTGACCCCTAAGGTGGTGATGGTGCTCGCTGCCTATTCCGCGATCAATCTTGCCTATAGCCTTGTTCTTAAACACCAGCCCGTCATCGATATCTTTACGATTGCCATCGGTTTTGTCCTTAGGGTCTATGCTGGAGCCGTGGCCTTGAAGGTTCCCCTGTCTGATTGGATGTTCGTCACAACCCTCTGCCTAGCTCTTTATCTCGCCGCCATCAAACGACGCCAAGAAATAAGCCAGAGCGGTACTGAAGGGAGGCACGTTCTGAAGAAATATACGGTGGAATTGATCGATCGATATGCGGAAATGTCTGCGGTAGGGGCACTCCTTTTTTACAGCCTCTTTGTGATGACCACAAAGCCAGCCCTCATCATCACCGTCCCCGTCGTCCTATTTGGCTTTTTTCGTTACTGGTATGTCGTTGAAACCTTAGATGGCGGCGAATCACCCACCGATGCGCTGATCGCGGATACGCCGCTCCTCATCACCATCCTTCTTTGGGTCATAGCCTCCGCATGGGCGTTATGGCCAGCAGGGCATTAACCATGGACTACACCTACGCGGTCACCCCCTTCATCGCATGGCTGGTGGCGGGGAGCCTTAAGTTTCTCATCAATAGCGCAAAAGCGGGGCAATGGGCCTTTGGCCATATCGGCTATGGGGGTATGCCCAGCAATCACAGCGCCATCGTCAGTAGCACCGCCACGTTGATCGCCTTAAAAGAAGGGATCCAAAGCCCGGCGTTTGGCGTCGCTTTAACCGTGGCTTTTATCGTCATCATGGATGCAAACTCTCTCAGGCGAGAGATCGGTAAACACGCGGAAACCATTAATCGATTTGCATTCAGTGATGACCATAAAGCGACTTCAACATTACGTGAACGCATAGGTCATAGCAAATTGGAGATTACTGCCGGAATTTTTGTAGGTGTCATGGTCGGTCAGGTTTTGAATATCTTTCCCTGATGTCCATCATCACTAATAAACGCCTCATAGAATATAGCGGCGCTCTGATAGCAATGGGATATGGATTTTTTATCTACTTATCCGATTGGCCTCATATCTGGGATATCTCTTTATGGGATGAATCCACTTATCTAGCAAATGGCATTTATTTTTGGGACCCATCACGGATGTCCCATCATGAGTCTTCGCCATTATACTCATACCTTTACAAGATTCTTGGCCATTTTGTAGGGGAACCCCAGAAGCTATTTCAGTTGATGGGGCTGTTGGTCAGCGCCGGTGCTACGATCTCTATTTTTTTGTGCGTTCTACTTCTTAGCAGAAATCTACTGTTAGCGACGGCTATTTTCGCCATTTTAATTTTTAGCAACTTCGGGATGGTGATCCCGAGGTTAGTGTATGCCGCGGTCATCATCTTGATGATAGGCTCTTCCGTTGCGTTCTCCCTGAAGCTGATTCCAGCGAGAGCTACGGTTTTAACTTTAACGGCTTATCTGACAGCGTATATCAGGCCTGAGTTTGCATTAGCCTTCTACATTCTTGCATCCATTGCGGCGATATCATGGACATACAACATCATCAGTTTCAAAAGAAATGGGAGCTTCATTTCAAGTTACTGGGTGGATGTCGCCATATCCGGGGGCTGTCTAATCATAATAGCACTATTAATGAGTGCTTGGTCTATACCCACGATTAAGGGGGATGAAAGAGCTCTCATTGCTTTTGGGCAGCATTATGCCTTGTACTGGAACAGCGTACACCAACCGGGCAGTGATGCTTACTTGAATTGGCAGGGTCTTCTTGCAGAAAACTTCCCTGGCGCCAAATCAGAGCTTGATGCATTGATAAAGTTTCCGAAAGGAATGTTAGATTTTTTATTTGGAAACATCAAGAATCTATTCAATATCGCCTTGCAAGAGGGTAAGTCATTAATAATAAAATACTCATGGTTTTTTCTTATTTTATTATCCGTCGTAGCTTTTGGACTTAGGCCACGCCCAAGAGAAATACCTTCAGAACAAAACCGTTATTTATACTGGAGCCATACCATAAATGCGCTGCTGTGCTTAGCTCTAGCCAGCCCAGTTCTTATTTCCATTATTCTTATTTATCCAAGACAGCATTATCTGATCGTTTTGGTGGCTTTAATTTTTTTGTATATTTCTTTGATCGCAAAGAAGTCTTCGGCAAATCATTCAGTTATACCATCCGCTATTTTGGCGATCGCTTTTTCTATTTTTGTTGTTCCTGCGCCTTCTGAGCCGAAGCCTATTATAGAAGTCATTAAGTCACTTCGAAACCTGCATCGAAGCTTTGGCCTTGTTCTGGAGGCAGATGGCGGGTGGTGTTATTACATGCCACGCCGATGCACAACTCGTTTTATTCAGCATATTCCGACGGATCAAAATGTTATCGACTATATCGCTTCTGAGGGAATAGATTCAATTTTAGTTAGCCCTCTCATGACAGCTTACGCAAAAGCGTATTCACAACATGATCTGCAACACCTACTAGAGGACCCTCCTTCATTCGGCTGGCATAAAACCGATATTTTTCCCGATGTCTATCTTATTGAGAAAAATGGTGGCCATGCTTTAAGCAGAGGAGGTGCCCTGTTTGATGACCCCAAAAGATTTGTCAGAAACATATCTCTTGGTGATCAATTTGGTGTGGTGGCCTCTGTTGGCCATATGTCCTTATTTGTACACCCCGGGATGAGTACAAATACGAGTTTCGACTTCCATGCCGGCGATTTCATCCTTGAAGCTGAATGCCAAAGCTTGAAAATTAGGGGCTACATGGATGAAAGAATCCCAAAAGCCGCTCTCGATAGAGGCGCAGGATCTGTAAATTTAGCCATCTTGAAAAACGCTGACACGCTCAGTGTTGGCCCTATCCATCATTCTGTATCCCATGACTTTGTCTATGACCCAAGCCCTGGAGATATCCTCAGAATTATTGTCGATAATGCCGGGAACTCCGACACGGACTGGTTGATTCTTCACCTCGAACCTGACGCATGTCAAATGTAGTCCAATCGCTCACTCGTTTTATTGATGCGCCGAAGGGCAAGGTGTTTTTAGCCGATAATAGCTGTCGCCTTCGATCGATATATAACCGTCCACACTCATTTTCTCTAATCATCATTGGGACTGGAATACGGTTCGCCATAAAACTCGAGGCGGCCGGCAAAAGATGTCCTTGATCCTGCGATATCAAAGCTTCCTCAACACCAAGGCTCCAAGTATGGAGAAGTGGCTTGGTCTCACTAGCAAAATCAAAATAGCCTGTTTCTCTTCACAGGAGGAAGTTGGATAGGAACGCTGTACCCAGAAGAATAAGCTTATTGAGAAGCGCGAACTCATCCGAGAAGAGGTAAGCCACCCCGGGTTCCGCAGTTCGTTACGTAAACCTATGATTCAACGAGGCTGGCTTGTCGAAAAATGTGACTACAGTGGTTATTTTGGCGTCTTTATTTCGAGTGCGGCGAATATATCGAGCTGTTCTGGGGTGGTTTTGCTGGCCCCTGCGAAGGCCTTGGTGCCGACCGTGGTGCGATGCTGTTGAATCCGTGTTGCCGATGATGGCTAAAGAGGGATGTACCTGAACAGGTCGACCCTTTATCCCGACGGTAAAGGGATCAAGGAAATAGCCAAAACCGGAGGGTATGGCAATAACCTGAGCCATTGCTGGCAAATCTTGAAGCGTCGCAATGGCCCAAAGGGACAAGGATACAAACTTCGTTTCAGGAATTTTCATCAGATGGGTCCCAAGCCCTTCAAACTGGAGAACGCTTAAGATTTAAAGGATAGACAAAAGGGACTTGAACTAGAATACTCTGGTTCCCGTGGTGAGCACCGTTAAATTTGGTTTTGCAGAAAATCCTTGAAGGGGCGTGAAAGATGGCTTTATTGCGACTTGGCCCGGTATCCCGTTTGCATCAATTGGCGTTGCTGCTTTCCCTGACTTACATCGGTCATGCGGAAGCGATCATGTGCGATAAAAACTCTCAGTTGTGTTCGCTCGAAGTGGTCGTTGAGCAGGGGGACGGAACGTTGCCTACCCAGTTCCAGAAACTTTTAGCCATGGCACCGAACATCAAGCAGGTCCACCTTCGGGTGTTCCCGCCGGGGCCGAATGAAACTTACACCACCCAATCGCCCAACGTTCAGGCAACCGCCAAACGCCTTCTGGCGATCCAGAACTCGATCGGTCAGCTGGGCTTGACTCCGCAGTACGGCTTTCATCCGGATAACGATCAGAATGAGCAGGGGATTCAGGGCAACTGGGGTTGCCAGCCTTCGAACAGTAACGACCCCAGCAACTGGGAGTGTGTTTTTGCCCATTCCATCCAGTACATGAATGCCGTGAATTCGGCGATAACGGCCCAGCATGGCGTTCCGTTTACAATCTTTTCGATCGAGCAGAGCTATCTTGAGCCGACCAATGACCGTCTTGCCCAGCAAAAAGGATGCCTCAGGGGCATCCCGAGCAATGCCTGCCAATTGGATGACGGCACCCAGGTCCAGGCCAGCCCGCCGGTTGCCTACGGCAACGTCTTCGCCAGCTGCGGAGAGACCGATCTTTACGACGCAGCAAACGGCTTCGATTACGGGTACCCGCAGATGTACAACATCTACCGGGAGGGCTGGACCAACAATGATCCGCTGATTCCCACCGACCTCTTTCCTGTAACGTCGAGTTCGACGACCCAGACCTATACGCTCATGGACGCTGTGGAGGGCGACAAGGTTTACCTGTTCCCCAATATCGTGCCGACCGCCCTTTCCAAGAACAAGGACGGGGGCACGATCGACAGCATTTACGAGGGCGCGATCGTTCCTGGCACTTCAAGTGGCGTCCAGGACCCCTCGCAGGTCCCGCCGAACCCGAAGGTGGCAGGCGCCATTTTCAGTGACATCATTCAGGCCAAATATGGACCCGCTGCGAGTGCGCCAACCACAGGGGCCTACCCCTGCCTGATCCCTCAAAAGAATGGAACGGCGTGGCTTACTCTTTCGGGAGAGCAGACGTTTCTTGGGTCTGCCGGGTGGAATCAGGGTAATCTCTACAGCCTATTCAGCCAGATTTACGGAACCATTACCCCGCAAAAAAGCCCCGCGATGCAAACCGCCATCTGGAGCATTGACACCATGATCGGCAATGTGGCGGCTCTAACCGCGCAACAAGTCAATTACCAGCAGTCGGCCGCATTTAACACCCATGCCCAAAAGCTAGTTCTCAAGACCAGCGGCGGGGTGATCAAGGGGCATGCAGGGGCAATTCATTGCACGAGAACCTGCACGTTGAAAGTCTCTGGCGGCTCGAAACTGCATCTTGAAGCAGAGCCTCGAAAAGGCTACGAATTCAAGGGGTGGCAAGGTGCATGCAACGGAAACGCCCCGCGTTGCAGCGTGTGGGTCGACCGGAAGAAGGAGGTGAAGGCCGTGTTCGGGGCCAGGGGTTATCATCACTGAGGCTGGTGCGTTCAGCTCGAGGGCAAAGAGATCATCAAAGCTTTCCTGAAAGGCACGTGCCGACCCTAGACGCGTTGAGCCAGATTCGAATCCTTGACCCGGGCTAGAAGCAAGGGTGTCGACCGCATTTTATTTGGTCTCGCTCTCCCCAACCCGCTTTCGATCTCCAGGGGGTTAGTGACCAAGGCAACTGATGGCGATTTGAAAGCCAGCCAAAGCAACCGTCGAATCGTTGTGCCTCTCCCCTCCTCTATACATCGCGTTCGGGGAACGTTTCACTAGGCGGGCTCAAAAATCAACTGCAACACCGATGAGAGTAGGATGTTGGGATGGAAAAATCATACAACCATTTGAAGCCTGAAGAACGGGCTGCGGTCATGCTGATGATGCGGGACGGGGCGACCGTGAGGTCTGTTGCGAGAGCCTTGAGTCGAGCCCCAAGCACGATCAGCAGAGAATTGAAAAAGAACTGTCAGGATGGACAGATCTATGAGGCGGCGGCCACAGGATCCGACCAAGAAGGAGCAGAAAAGCACAGCACAAGCAGGGCTAGGAACAGTTTGGCGGTTGAGAACATGGCGGTAATCTAAGGATTTGACTCCTCCCCGGCCTGAAGGCTGGAGACTCCAAAGGCGCTGAGAGGAGGCATTGAGCCACTGCTAAGTCGCTTCGGTGGGGTCCTGCTGCTGGAGGAGGGTCGAGAGAAAAATCCGTGGAAAGCTTAGTGGGGCGGGAAAATATAAAGATGCTGAAGCTAGGATCGTAGGCTCACACCCGAGATCATTTCAGGAACATGATCTTGACACCTGGTTGACACGGCGCTGTTTTAACGTCGTGCGGCAGCTATAACCCTTTGATTTATATGGCGTCCCCAAGGGGGTTCGAACCCCTGTTACCGCCGTGAGAGGGCGGAGTCCTAGGCCGCTAGACGATGGGGACGTTGTAGCAGCCTACCCATTCTATAGCTTTTGACTATGCCCATCAATGGGCTAACCCAAAAAGCCAGATACGCGTAAAAACTAAAACCCAAAGCCAAAGGTTGACGCATATTGCTACCTTGTGGACACCTCGGGTAAAAAGATAGTGACAAGACGGGCCATTACCTCCTCCATAATAGGGATGGGCATAATGGCTATCTTTCTGGCGTGCCTGGCTGCGAGGTCAATGACTCGAGGTTGATCACATCTCACAATGCCTGTGATCGAGATACCACTGATCGGCACGGCGAACCCCGACCTTTTGGCAAAGTCCCCGCCATTAGTTATCAGCAATACTACCGGCAGTTTGGTTACATCATTGAAGGAACTTGGGGAGACCAACAATACTGGACGGCTGCCACTTTGCTCATGGCCAGCCGTCGGATCCAGCGACACAAGGTAAATATCTCCCCGCTTCACAGCAACTCACCGCCTACTGCAGGCGCATCGATCCATTCCCGCTCCTACTTTGACTGTGGTTGCGAATAGTCTGAAGCAGCCAATAACTCCGCTAATGTATAGCGGGGAGGAGAAATAGGGTTAACTACAAGACAGCCACGATCGACAGCTATGCCGACCGTAGCACCCGCTTTGAGATGCAATGGGTCAAGGAAAGCAGGGGGCACCGTCAACATGATCGATCCACCCACTTTGCGAAGATTGGTCGTGTGCATTTGGAACCTCCGTAAGTTACACAAAAATATAACCTAACTGTATCGCGAGAGAATAGAAGGATTTCTCATCCTGAAGGGACGCTCACTTTTATAGGGCATTTGGAAAACGCTTGTAAATTTTCTACGTCCGCTTATACCCGGAACCGTCCGAATTCAGAAAAATCTATATTCGAAAATCCTTTTGTAACGATTTCCAATGGATTTTAAGTTTTTCCTTGTGGGCTTCATCCATCCGGGATTCAGCTAGTGCGCTTGGCCAAAGGTTACGAGCTTTGACCTGTGTATCGTCAAGGTGGGGCTTTATGGCTCGCCAAGGCAGGTCAGCTTTTTTCGCCCATGCTTCAAAATGATCCAATGTGACTTGATGCCATTGTTTGGTCTTTCCCAGAGTCAAGGCATAGTCTTTTTCACCTTCGATATAAACGCTGGTAGTCAGAATGTCATAGGCGGGAGCCAATTCTGCGGTAAAGCGATCTTTATATAGCAAGCTCCAATTTTTGAGGTGGGCATCACCATTGGCCAGCAAGATATTGACGAGCAAGCGCCTTGCGAATTGCTGCGCATTGGCAAGGCCATCGCCGGTAAATTGGTAAATGATTTTGGCGATTTGCTCATAACTCGCCGAGTTGTATTTCTCGTGCGGGTATTTGACCAGCACTTGAGCAAAATCCTCCATGTGGATACGGGTATCGTTATCCCGATCAAACCGCTTAATTCCAAAGGCATATTGTTCTTCGGGCAGGTTAATTTGGGGTAGGTTATCGAGCTTGCCCATTTCAACCAGTTTAATTTCAGGAATATCAACACCGGCCAGTGACGCAAGCGTCATTGCCGTGTATTCGTTAAGCGGGACGTACTTGTGTGTTGTGGATGGCGTTTTAATGATCCAATCGCCCATTGCACCGGTCTGTGATAACTGATAGCGACCGTTTTTTTGCTTCATGGAAAATTTGATTTGAACACCAGCCAGCGAGAACCGATTTTCGGTTATGGCTAGATTAGCGGGTATCACTTTACTCTCAGGGGCAAGAATAGCGGAAGGCACGTCTTCTGGAGCCATAGGTTCGGCAATCAACGCGCCGGGCAGATCGAGCCCTAGATAGGAAAACAATTGAAATTCGTTGTCGGGATGTGTTTTCAAGCCTTGAGCAATCAGTTCCCTTAAGGCGCCTTCCGGCAGCAGATTCGAAAGAACCGGATGTAACCGCTGGGTTCTCACCCAAGGCGTTGCCAGCATTTTATTGGCGTGCGGAAAATCAGGTCTAGTGATGAGGCTCAATGTCGGGCGGGTTGGATTGGCCTTGAATGCTTCATCGAAAATCAAGCAATTTCGGCCATCCTGACCACCAGTCAAATAGCCGACAAGTGTGTCATGGAGCGTTAGGCGAAGGACACTGATTTTCGTCATTTTGGTTATTCCTCTTCCCCAAAAACGTCATGCCATGGATTATCAGCCAGAGCGTTTGTTTCACCGTGATCTTGACTGGTTCGATGGTCTGGACTGTCTTTTCCATCGAGAATGGCTTTTACGGCTTGGAGCATTTCTTGCGGTATTAGCATCAATTCCAATTTGAGCCCTTTAGCGACTAGCTCTAGGTTATCTAGCCTTGGGTTGCCCTTGGATTCTAGACGCTGGTATTGTTGCCTTGGCATGCCCACGCGCATGAGCATGTCTTCCTGCTTGAAGCCAAGTTCCTTGCGCCGTTGTTTAAGTTGATCGTGAATAGAGCTCATTTTTTTCCATAAAGAAATAAATACGTTGCTTTTAACAGCCCAAGAAACATATTAGTTTCATACATTACTTATGGCAACGTAAATGTTTCTTTTAGGTTAAGAGCGGACTAATAAGTCTATTTGCAACATATATGTTGCAATTTTTGGGTCATAGTTCGGGATCAAACGACGGTTTATGCTGATTTTTTAGGGTGTGATTTTGCGTCTGTCGTTCCTGATCCAGCAGTTTTTTGAGCACCTCTTGTCTGCCCAATGATTCATAGGATGTTTTTACATCTTTATGGAGTTAAAGCCTTTCTTATGCCTGTCGTTGTCTCGCGATAGTTAAGGGAGGTGGGCGGGGTGGCGAGCGGTTACCATCAATTTGAAGATCGGGTGTAAATGGGTGTAGCATTGGTTTATGCTGGAAACTGACACCATCCAGATCACCCCGGAGATCCTGAGCCTCATTGCCAGGATCGATGAGTTCAAGGGCGCTTGGCGTGCCTTGGGCACACTTGCGCCCGACCGCCTGTCGGCGCTGCGTCGGGTGGCCACCATCGAGAGCATCGGCTCCTCCACCCGCATCGAGGGCAGCAAACTGTCTGACCGGGAGGTGGAACAACTCCTGTCGAACCTGGAGATCAAATCCTTCGCAACCCGCGACGAGCAGGAAGTGGCTGGCTATGCCGAACTGATGGACTTGGTGTTCTCGTCGTGGCAGGACATCCCTTTCACCGAGAACCACATTAAGCAGTTGCATCAGATCCTGTTGCGCCACAGCGAGAAGGACAGCTGGCATCGCGGCAACTACAAGACCAAATCGAACAGCGTCGCCGCGTTCGACGAAACCGGTGCGCAGATCGGCATCGTGTTTCAGACGGCCACACCGTTCGATACTCCTCGGCTGATGACGGAATTGGTGGCCTGGGTAAACATAGAGCGGGAACTTGCGCGACTGCATCCCCTGCTGATCATCGCCTTGTGCGTCATCGTTTTCCTGGAGATCCACTCCTTCCAAGATGGCAACGGGCGGCTCTCCCGGGTGCTGACCACGCTCATGCTTTTGCAGGCCGGCTACACCTATGTGCCTTACAGTTCGCTGGAGAGCGTGATCGAACACAGCAAGGAAGCCTACTACCTGGCGCTGCGGCAAACGCAGGGCACGATCCGAACCGAATCGCCGAACTGGCAGCCGTGGCTGGTGTTCTTTCTACGCTGCTTGGCCGAGCAGATGCGGCGTCTGGAGAAGAAGGTCGAGCGCGAGAAAATCGTGCTGGCGGCCATGCCTGATCTGCAATTACAAATCGTCGAATTCGCCCGCGAGCATGGCCGCGTTACGATTGGTGAAACGATCAAACTGACTGGCGCCAGCCGCAATACGTTGAAGGAGCATTTCCGCACTCTGGTCAAGCGCGGCACGCTGAACCAGCACGGCAGTGGACGAGGGGTTTGGTATGACCTGCGCTAAAAACGTCCCCGGTCGAGTCAACCCCTCCAAGCCCTCCTGGGCGACAAGTGGCGCTCAAGTAGGATCGCAAACCCATTGATTTTATTGGCGTCCCCAAGGGGGTTCGAACCCCTGTTGCCTCCGTGAGAGGGCGGAGTCGTCGGCCACTAGGCGATGGGGACTTTCATCCATTTCATTCTGTAGCTTTTGACTATGCCCATCAATGGGCTAACCCAAAAAGCCAGATACGCAAAAAAAACTAAAAGCCGAAATCAAAGGTTGACGGTGATGGCGATGAGAAATGCCTCGCAACCACGCCTTTAACCGCTTTGGCTCCGCCGTCATGTCAATATCGCTCTGCAGCGACAACACCTTGGTTTTGGTTTTTGCAACATCTTTTACAAGAAGGCTCATCAGACCTCCTGGCGATAGTTTTTTATAGGGCGATAAGCCAAACTCCATCATGACCCCATGCTCAATCCGCTGGACTTCGCTGTCTAACTCGAAGAGCTGTTCTTTTAAAATCTTGATGTAATGCTTGATGCGGTCACCCGTGATGGTGGCCAAATGAGCCGAGTCTATGTGCTCAAGCTCAAGTTGAAGCTCAAGGAGTTCCAGCAGCGCAC
>Ga0194037_1001761_pt1 | contig 15189 bp, 15 predicted proteins | sample JunL306m_MetaG_FD_148653 | JGI IMG/M metagenome (GOLD analysis project Ga0194037, IMG submission 148653) | Anoxic zone freshwater microbial communities from boreal shield lake in IISD Experimental Lakes Area, Ontario, Canada - Jun2016-L304-6m | ecosystem: Environmental > Aquatic > Freshwater >...
AACATCGGAGGCCTTGATCTGGTCCACGGCCTTCCTGAAGAAGTCGGTGTGGGCGGCGGCAAAGGCCTGGCCGCTGGCGATCAGATCGTCGAGTGCCGCTAAGCCGGGTTCTGCGTAGTTGCGCAGTCCGCGCGGGTCGTCAAAGTAAATGTTGCTCAGCTGCGGGCAGTCATCGCGGATCTCGAGCAGCTTGTCGACCTGCTCCTGATCTTCCGCGAAGGCGAAGCGCACCTCGGCGTTGTTGATCGGGAACACGCATTCGGGCGCGGCGGCGTCCTGGTACAGCGGAATCGGCACAGCGCCGATGGACTGCACGGCCAGCATGGTGGCATACAGGCGCGGGCGGTTGGCGCCAATCACGATCATGTGCTCGCCGCTGCGCAGTCCGGCCTGATGCAGGCCGCACGCGAGGCGTTCCACCAGCGTTGCCAGATCGGCCCAGGACAGCGCCTGCCAAATGCCGTATTCTTTTTCACGCATCGCAGGCTCGGTCGGCCGCTGCTTTGCGTGATCCAGAAGAAGTCGAGGAAATGTGGTCTGCATCCCGATACCCTGTCTTCAAACGAATGAATTTATAGAACGGCGCCCTAACGCTGTCTCTAACTAACTGGTGGCGGCAGTGATCCCAACCATCCTGCCGCTCGAATGGGGTGAATGATAGACACTCATTTGACGTCAAGTTGTCGTTTGGACGACAATCCATGCTTTTCTGGGTAGGTGTTTTCCCTGCACTTTTTGAGCTATCCACAGAAGGAGAATCAGGCACCAATGAGCCATGACAAGTCACTGCATCAGCGCCGACGCCCCCTGACGGCTCTGGAGCTCGACGCCATTCCCTGGATTCATCTGCTGACATCCGCCGAGCGCGAGCGTGCTGTGGACGACCTCAAGATCACGGATGCCAGTGCGGGGGATTACGTATGCCGCACCGGTCGTCCCGTGACGTACTGGTTTGGTGTGATTGACGGCTTGCTGAAGATGAGCAGTGACAACGCCGAAGGCAAGACCATGACGTTTATTGGCATGCCGCCTGGGGGCTGGTTTGGCGAGGGTACCGCACTGAAGCGTGAAAGCTACCGGTACAACATTCAGGCACTGCGAAGGAGTCGGGTGGCCGGCTTGCATGTGGATACCTTTCATTGGTTGTTGGACCACTCTATCGGTTTCAACCGGTTCATCATGAACCAACTCAACGAGCGGCTGGGGCAGTTCATTGCTGCTCGTGAGATCGACCGGATGAACAACCCGGATATTCGGGTTGCGCGCAGTCTGGCTGCGCTTTTCAACCCGGTCCTCTACCCCGGTGTCGGCGAGGTCCTGCGCATTACCCAGCAAGAGCTGGCCTACTTGGTCGGTCTGTCGCGCCAGCGCGTCAACGAGGCACTGACCGCTTTGGCCGAACAGGGGTCGATTCGAGTTGAGTACGGCGGTTTGCGGGTGCTGGACCTGCAGGCTTTGCGCGCCACGGTTTTTACCAGCAAACCCGTTGTCTAATAGGCACTTGGCTTTAATCAGGTCCGGTCCGGATCAGAACTCAAGGAGATTTCAATGACATCAGAGCTGCAATCGACTCGTCGCTGCTGGCTTGCAGCCGTCGCCGGTATGGCAATGATCTGCGCTGCTATTCCCGTGACAGCACAAATCGCCTGGCCGAGCAAGCCGGTCAGAATCGTGGTGCCCTTCGCGCCTGGCGGAACCACCGACATTCTGGCCCGCGCAGTGGCTCCGGAGTTGTCGAAGGTCTTCGGGCAATCCTTCATTGTTGACAATCGCGCTGGCGCTGGCGGCAACCTCGGTGCGGACATTGTGGCCAAGTCTGCCCCTGACGGCTACACGCTGTTGATGGGTACCGTCGGCACCCATGGCATCAACAAGGCCTTGTACAGCCGACTGCCTTATGACCCACAGAAGGACTTTGCGCCCATCACACTGGTGGCCGGTGTGCCCAATGTGATGGAGATGAACGCGGAAAAGGCGAAGGCCTTGGGTATCAACAATGTGCCGGACTTTATCAAGTATGCCAAAGCGCATCCGGGTCAACTCAACATGGCCTCCAGCGGCAATGGCACGTCAATCCACCTGGCTGGCGAACTGTTCAAGACAATGACAGGCACCTTCATGACCCACATTCCCTACACCGGCTCCGGACCCGCCATGATGGGCATGTTGTCGGGGACAGTGGACGTGATGTTTGACAACCTGCCATCCTCCATGGCGCAGATCAAGAGCGGCAAGCTCAAGGCTTTTGCTGTCACCAGCTCGCAGCGATCAGCCGCCATGCCGGATTTGCCGACGATCGAGGAGGCGGCGAAGCTCAAGGGTTTTGAGGCGAGCAGCTGGTTTGGTTTGCTGGCGCCAGCCGGTACGCCACCGGAGGTCGTGTTGCGCATACAGCAGGAAACTGCCAAGGCACTCAGTCTGCCCAGCATCAAGGAAAAGTTGCTGGCACAGGGAGCCATTCCCAGCGGCAATACGCCGCAGGAATTCGCAGCACTGATTGACGCTGAAATCAAAAAGTGGGCACCTGTAGTCAAGGCTTCCGGCGCCAGAGTTGATTGAGTTCGCCCAGGCCCTCAAACACCCCAGACTATGGCGTGGCCCGCTTTTTCGCAGCGCTGCAGCATTTCCATCAAGGGTAGGGCACGCTGGCGCAGTGAGATGGCCTCAAAGCGGGGCGGATCTTCATTGCGCTCGAGCGCCTGCGCCAGCGCGGCCTTCCTGTCGGCTGCTTCCTGGGCTACTGCGGCTGCCAGTGCTGCCAGCGCCGCTGGCATTTGCTCTGGCAGGATGATGCCTTTGTCGGCGTCACCTGCACTGTCGCCGGCGCTGATTTTGCCGATGATCTCCAGCATGCGCCGTCCGTTGGGCTGCAGCATGATGAGGTCGCCCGTGGCTTTGGATTTGAATTTGTAGAGCATAGGAGTAGTCAAGTGGCTGATCTGCACATCTTGCGCCATCACACCTTGGGTCTGCCGGCCGCGCGAAAACTCGCCTTTCAGTGGGCGGAACACGTCGAAAAGGATTTTGGCATGAGTTGCACTTACGAAGAGGGCAAGAGCGCCGACGAAGTCTGCTTTACACGGAGCGGTGTTGAGGGCACTCTGGCAGTGACCAAGGACCGCTTCGAGCTGACGGCCAGACTCGGCTTTCTGGTGGGTGCCTTCAAGGGCAGGATCGAGAGCGAGATCGTGAAAATGCTTGATGACATGCTGCCGCACGCTGCTGCCGCAGGGCCGGGTCGGGGCAAGAAGAAGTAGCGACCGCGGTCGCGGCATTCAGCTCAGGGATTCAATCAGGTCGATGTACTGCTGCATGGCATCGTTGGCGCTGGTGCCCTTGAAGCCGTTCCAGGCGTCCCATTTGGCGCGCCCCACCATGTCACCAAAGCCTGGCTTCTTTTCCGTGTTGTCGCCCGTACTGGCCTGCTTGTACAGGGCGTAGATCTTGAGTAGCGTGGCGTTGTCAGGACGCTCGGTCAGCTGTTTTGAATTGGCAACGGCGGCTTCGAATTTTGCTTTCAGGTCAGACATGGTTTCTCCGGATCAGTTGGGTACCCAACACACTTGGGGTATTTGCGCAGTATCTTACTTTTGGTTTTGGCCACAAAATAGGGGACATTCCCGAAGAATTGCTTACTTGTCAGTGTTTTCTCGAATCTGGAGTTCTTGATGGTTACTCGAATCAAAGCCAGGAGCGTCACCCAGCCGGTGGCTGACGCCGTGCTTCCTGCAGCAAAAATGGCTCAAAAAACCGTGCGTCGGGCGGCGCGCGTGGTCCAGAAAAATGTTTCGGATGCGGTTGGCGGTACGCTGGGCCTGACCGGTGAGCGCATGAGCAAGGTCGACACCGCCTGGTTGCGCATGGATTCCCCAAGCAACCTGATGATGATTGTCGGCGTCTGGATCCTGAAGCCCGGCGTCAGCTACAAGGCTGTGTGCGAGCGCATCGAGCAACGCCTGCTCAAGTACCCACGTTTCGGCCAGCGCGTGCAGCAGGACGCGGCGGGTGCCACCTGGGTCCGGGATGAAGATTTTGATATCAAGCGGCACGTGGTGCTGGAGAAACTCGGCGCCAGGTCCAAGGGGCGTGAGCAGCAGGCCTTGCAGGAGCGTCTGGCTGACCTCGCAGTGCAGCCGCTGGACATGAAGCATCCCTTGTGGCAGTTTCATCTGGTCGAGCACTACCAGGGTGGTTCTGCCTTGCTGGTGCGCATTCACCATTGCATTGCCGATGGCATTGCGCTGATTTCTGTCACGCAGTCGCTGGTCGATGGCGGGATCTTGCCACCGCAGCGTCGGGCCAAGGCTGCACCGCATGGCGGACTGGAAGGCGCCGAGGACTGGTTGATGGATACTTTCGTCAAACCCTTCACGGACGTGACCGTGAAAGCGCTCGGGGCCGCTGGCGATGGGGCGGTCAACGCGATGGGAATGATGATGGGCCCGCAAAAGGGCGTGGAAAAGGGAGTCGCGGGATCGGTGGAGTTGGCAAAAATGGTGTATCAGGCGCTGCGCGATGGTGCCGCGCTGGCGTTGATGCCGGATGACTCGCCGACACGCCTGAAGGGCGTGCCGGGGCAGACCAAGCGGGTTGCCTGGTGCGAGCCGATTCCGCTGGAAGAAGTCAAAGCTGTGGGGCGGGCATTGAACTGTTCCATCAACGACATTCTGCTCAGTTGCGTGGCCGGCGCCATTGCCGAGTACCTCAAGTCCTTTGACGACGAGGTTGCAGGCAAGGAAATTCGGGCCATGGTGCCGGTGAATCTGCGTCCCCTCGAGGAAGCCTACAAATTGGGCAACCGGTTTGGTCTGGCGCCCGTGGTCTTGCCCATTGGCATCGAGAATCCGGTGGAGCGTGTGTACGAAGTGCGGCGCCGCATGAGTCAGCTCAAGGGCAGCATGCAGCCCCTGATGGCTTTCGGCTTGCTGTCGGTGGCGGGCCTGTTGATCAAGCCGGCACAGGATGCCATGCTGAGCCTGTTTTCCAAGAAGACCACGGCGGTCATGACCAATGTGCCGGGACCACGCGAGAAACTCAAATTCTGCGGTTCGACCCTTGAGCAAAGCCTGTTCTGGGTACCCCAGTCAGGTACTGTGGGTCTGGGCGTCTCGATACTCAGCTATGGTGGCGGTGTGCAGTTTGGCGTGATCAGCGATTCGACGCTGTGTCCTGACCCGCAAAAAATCATCGACCAGTTCGAGCCGGAATTTGCCAAACTTGCGATGGTGACCTTGATGTTGCCCTGGAGCGATTGAGGCCTGGAACTCGAAGTTCTTAATCCTCCAGTTCGCCCTTGGCCATCTCGATGTCAAGCCGTTCCATCGCATCAAGCGGTTTTGCGGCGGCTGCCTGCTGGTACAACCGGGTCGCTTCCTTCATCATCCGGTCGCCTTCAAGCATCAACATCGCATGGGCATATTCGATCATGCCAATGGCTGATTCAAAGTTGAGCTTGAGCGCCTGCTGCAGCAAGGCCAGTCCGGTATCTTTCTTTGCACCATAGGTCATGCCACCAATGAGGGAGCCCACCTTGTCGATGACCTCTGCGTGAAAGGCGCCCAAGGCAATGTGGGCATCCGCGTGCTTCGGTTGCAAGCGGATAACGTTTTCCAGTGAGCCCTTCACCTTGCTGCCGAGCCCCTGCGCCAGGGCTTTGGCTACGCTGATACCCTGGCTGTAGCGACCCAGTGCGTAGGCATGCCAGTACAGAGCGCTGACGTCATGAGGATCTTTCTCCAATTGAGCAGCCGCACGTTGCGCCACTTCCTGGTACAGGTCAAGCCTGGTTTTTTCCTGCTTTTCCAGATAGGTGGCGTAAACGCAGGCCGACTTGTTGGCTACGGCGAGACCGGAGCCACCGATCTTGAGACCGAGGTCCATGGCTTTCTTGAATTCGCCGCTGTGAAACAGCGCCCAGGCCTGCAGCACCTGGGTATCCGTCGGAAGGGGTTCTGCATCACCTGCGTGCAGGCGTGACCAGTACTTCTTGACGCTTGCAGCGTCAAAGACGTACTCGCCTGCAAAGGGAAAGGCAGTCCAACTGGCCATGCTTGTCTCCGGTGCCCATTCTGCTAATTGTTTTCATTATTGTAGGCGCCTGCGAGTTTGAGCAAATGGGTGCGCTGGCTCTGTTCCAGATACGGTACCAGCAGGTTCAGCACGTGTTGTGCGCCCCGCAGCAGGGCAGCTTGCGCGTTTTCAGTTTCGAGCGCATGGCGTGGATCGCGCACATATTCAAAACTCAACCAGTACGTCAAAACCACTACCATGCTGGTGGCGGTTGCCTCAATTTCCCGTGAGTCAATGGCGATGGCACCCGAGCGGCTCATGCTGTCGAGCATGGTCTTCACCGCGCGTGTTTTGTTTTTCAGAACCGCCTGAAAGTGTGTTTCGAGTCGCCGGTTCTTGCTCAGCAGATCGTTCAAATCACGGTACAGAAAACGGTATTGCCAGATCAACTCAAACAGCGTGTGCATGAAGAACCATGCATCCTCCACATCGCGCACGCCGTCGCTGGCGTTGAGCAACTCGTTGAGGCCGTGCTCATAGCGATCAAACAGGGAGTTGATCAGTTCTTCTTTGGCCGGATAGTGGTAATAGAGGTTGCCCGGGCTGATGCCCAACTCAGCCGAGATCAGGGTGGTGGAAACGTTGGGCTCGCCAAAGCGATTGAAAAGTTCCAGTGTTATTTCCAGAATGCGCTCGGCGGTCCGCCGGGGTGCCTTCTTCACCATAGAGGCGCTCTCTCGTGCGTCGCAGGCCGCACGGCGTGACCGAGGTCGTCCATGATTTCCTGGAGCTTGCTGATGGCCCGCCCAACCTGGGTGGAGGCCGGAAGCGGGGCGCTCAAATGTCGCTTCGGGTCGTCCAGCGCTTCGTGGTGCAGACTGATGCCGTGGCGCCACAGTTTGGCCGACAGACCGGTCTTGCGCGAACGCAGCAGTTGGCGGGTTTGCTGGTAGGCGTGCTCTGCCAGGCGACGCCGCTGCGAATAGCTGAAGGTGTTGGCCAGATACAGTTCGGGATCCCGATGATCGGGTTCGATCAGGATGATGTCGGTGTCCGGATAGGCGTGTTCGTACTGCCTCATGCCCAGCACCATGCGGGAGTGAATCAGCGAGCGGAAGGTCTGACTCAGCACGGCCGGCAGGCCGCCGTCCACAATGCGTGGTATGTGGTGCTTTTCGGCTGACAGGCCGCGCCGCATGACCTTGGCAACCTGGGGCGCTGTGGCGTCAAACGGAACCAGAGGGTTCAGGCACAGCATCAGATCGATCCCCTGCTCCAGAGCGACCGATGCGTGCATGGTCTTCTTCAGGGCGCCGTCCACGTAGTAATTGTCATCAATTTCGACTGGCGGAAACAGTCCCGGCAGGGCAGCGCTGGCTTGTACAGCTTTCGAAATCGGGACGTGATCCCAGCCGGGCCGGCCAAAAGGTGCGGCCTCGCCACTGTCGAGATTCGTCGCCACCAGGGTCAGCTGGGTCTTGAGCTTGCGGAAATCGTTGCTGCGGCCTTTTTGCGAAAAAAGCCGTTCCAGTTGCAGTTGCATGTGCTCGCTGGAAAAGATGCCAGCCGGCAAGCTTGGCCCCAGTTTCTGCAGCGCCTGGGTAAAGGGTTTGCGCCCGGCGGTGAGCTGCCACAAGGCAGACACCAGCAGCGCTGGCAACATGATGCCGCGACGCGCAAATTCTCCGTAGGCCGGCATCATCAGCCAGGAAGGGTCGAAGGTCTCTGCCAGCGGGCCGTCGTTTTCAATGAACAACGTACAAAGTTCCCGCGGCGTAATGCGGTTGGCCAAGCCAGCGGCAATAAAACCACCGGCTGAAACTCCGACGTAGTGCTGCAGCTTGGTGAAGTCGATCCCGTTAAGGGACTCATCCAAAGCACACAGTGCACCAATTTCGTAAATGGCGCCCAAGGGCCCGCCACCTGACAATGCCAGTGCGATTCTTGGGGCTTGTGATGGTTTGCGCTTCATGAGAACAAAGTGTAGGCCTGAACGTGTTCAATGGTTGCTGCGATGCAGCAATACCTGTTGGCACAATGCATAAAGGGCGCACAGGCGCCCTTTATGTCGATCAAGGTACATTGCGTACCGGGCACTTTCAGCGCCTTGAATCAGATCACGATCGGCGTGGCGATCAGACTGTGGGTGCTGCTCGTTTTGCAGCGGGCTTTGCGGCTTTCCTGGGTGCTGGCTTTACAGCGACCTTGACGGTCTTTTTCGCCGGCGCTTTCGGGGCTGCGCCTTTGGCTGACAGCTTCTGCACGCTCTTGTTCAACTCGTCAATGCGGGCAATCAGGGCGTTGACATCCTTGGCTGACGGGACGCCCAGCTTGTTCAGGGCCTTGGCGACGCGATCTTCGAAAATGCTTTCCAGCTTGTCCCATTGACCCGATGCCTTGGACGAAATGTCGGTCGCCATGCTTGACATCTTGTTGCTGGCCTCGGAGATCTTTTCTTCGGCAACGGACTGTGTCTTGCGTTGCATGCTGACACCTTCCTTGATCAGAGCCTCGATCGCCTTGGTTCCCTCGGCTTGCGCTTTGGTGAAAGCACCCAGGCCCGCCTGCCAGATCTGTTGTGCAGAGTCCTTCACGGAGCCTGAAATTGGCAGAGCACTTTTCTTGGATGAACTTGATTTTTGCAGCTTTTTGACCATGGGAAACTCCAGCGGGGTTGATAAATTTGGATACTGGCATGCACTGTAAAGGCTGGTCAGGGCACTGTGTAGGTGGCGCATCCTAAATTATTAGGGGGTGGTGTCTAAGGGGCCACGGGTTTGTGCTGAATGCCCGGAAGTGAAATCTGGGCAAGAATGCGCCATCTGAACGGAGGTCTTGATGCAATACTTTGTTACCGGTGCGACCGGATTTATTGGAAAACGGCTGGTCAAGAAACTGCTGGAGCGCAAGGGCTCGGTGGTGTACTTTCTGATCCGCAAGGAAAGCCAGGACAAGGTGGCGTCGCTGCGCCAGTACTGGAGTGCCAGTGCCGCGCGCGCGGTGCCGGTGTTTGGCGACTTGACGGCAAAAAGGTTGGCTGTCTCTGCGGACGATCTGAAAAAGCTCAAAGGCCAGATTGACCATTTCTACCATCTGGCCGCTGTTTACGACCTGGGCGCCGATGAGGCGAGTCAGATCGCGGTCAATGTCGAGGGCACCCGCAACACGGTCGAACTCGCCAAACTGATCGGTGCCGGACATTTCCACCACGTCAGTTCCATCGCAGCGGCCGGCTTGTACGAGGGCGTGTTCCGGGAGGACATGTTTGACGAGGCCGAAAACTACGAGCATCCCTATTTCATGACCAAGCATGAAAGTGAAAAGATCGTGCGCCTCGAATGCAGGGTGCCCTGGTCAGTCTATCGCCCGGCCATGGTGGTGGGCGACAGTGTCACCGGTGAAATGGACAAGATCGATGGTCCCTACTATTTCTTCAAGCTGATCCAGCGCATGCGCCAACTGTTGCCGCCGTGGCTGCCCTCGATCGGGCTGGAGGGCGGGCGCATCAACATCGTGCCCGTCGATTTTGTGGTGGACGCGCTCAATGCCATCAGCCACCAGGCAGATATTGACAAGAAGTGCTATCACCTGGTCGATCCCGTGGGATACCGCGTTGGCGATGTGCTCGACATCTTCAGCCGTGCGGCGCATGCGCCCAAAATGAATCTCTTCGTCAATGCCGCTCTGCTCGGATTCATTCCGCGCAGTGTCACCAAAGGCCTGATGGCGCTGGCGCCGGTGCGCCGCGTGCGCAACGCGATCATGAAAGACCTGGGCTTGCCGCAGGACATGCTGACTTTTGTCAACTATCCAACGCGTTTCGATTGTCGCGATGCACTGGCGGCGCTGAAAGGTTCGGGCGTTGCCTGCCCCAACCTGAAGGACTATGCTTGGCGGCTGTGGGATTACTGGGAACGCCATCTTGATCCGGACCTGCACATCGACCGTTCGCTGCGCGGTACCGTGGGCGGCAAGGTGGTTTTGATTACCGGCGGCTCCTCCGGCATTGGGCTGGCGGCAGCGCACAAGTTTGCCGAAGCAGGCGCCACCACCATCATCTGCGGGCGTGATACAGACAAACTGGAAGAGGCCTGCCAGCAGGCCCGCGATAAGGGCTACCGCTTTGTGGCTTACCCGGCAGACATCGCTGACATGGCGGACTGCGACCGTTTTGTGAAGCAACTGCTTGCGGACCACGGTGGCGTCGATTTCCTGATCAACAATGCCGGGCGTTCGATCCGGCGTGCCATTGAATCGAGTTATGACCGCTTCCACGACTATGAACGCACCATGCAGCTGAACTATTTTGGCTGCCTGCGTGTCACCATGGGTTTCCTGCCGGGCATGGTGGCGCGCAAGAAGGGCCATGTGGTCAACATCAGCTCGATCGGTGTCCTGACCAACGCCCCGCGCTTTAGCGCCTATGTTGCCTCCAAGGCAGCGCTGGACGCCTGGACGCGCTGTGCCTCCAGTGAGTTTGCCGACCAGGGCATTTCGTTCACCACGATCAACATGCCGCTGGTGCGCACGCCCATGATTGCACCCACCGGCCTGTACAACAACGTGCCAACGCTGGCGCCAGAAGAGGCGGCCGACATGATTGCGCAAGCCTGTATCTTCAAGCCGGTGCGCGTTGCCACCCGGCTCGGTATAACCGGGCAGCTGCTGCACGCCTTGTTGCCGCGTGTCGCGCAAATCGCCATGAACACGAGTTTTCGCATGTTCCCTGACTCTGGCGCGGCGAAGGGCGCGAAACCGGGGGACAAGCCGGTCAAGCAGCAGCTGTCGCACGAGGCGATTGCATTGCAGCAGATGATGCGGGGAATTCACTTCTGAGCCTGGCGCGCCAGCGGCGATAATCCGGGGGCGCTTCGAGCGCCCTTTTTTGCTTTTATGATGGTTGCCGATCCACTCGGGGAAAAACAATGATTCTGGTTACAGGCGGGGCAGGTTTTATTGGAGCCAACTTTGTGCTCGACTGGCTGGCTCAGACGGATGAGCCTGTGCTGAATCTGGACAAGCTGACGTACGCAGGCAACCCCGAAAATCTGGCCAGCCTGCAGGATGATTCCCGTTACGTGTTTGTGCAAGGCGATATTGGTGACTCGACCTTGGTGGAAAAGCTGCTGACGCAATATGCGCCGCGCGCCGTACTCAATTTCGCTGCAGAGAGTCATGTGGACCGTTCCATCCATGGCCCCGAGGACTTCATCCAGACCAACGTCGTCGGTACCATGCGCCTGCTGCAAAGTGTGCGTTCCTACTGGCAGGGATTACCCGAGAGTGAACGTGCGGCCTTCCGCTTCCTGCATGTTTCGACCGACGAGGTGTACGGCAGCCTGTCACCCACCGATGCCGCTTTCACCGAGACCAACAAGATCGAGCCCAACAGTCCGTACTCGGCGAGCAAGGCGGCCAGTGACCATCTGGTTCGCGCTTGGTTGCATACCTACGGACTGCCGGTACTCACCACCAATTGCAGCAACAACTACGGGCCGCTGCATTTTCCGGAAAAGTTGATCCCGCTGCTGATTGTCAATGCGCTTGCAGGCAAACCCTTGCCGGTATATGGCGATGGTCTGCAGGTACGGGACTGGCTCTACGTCAAGGATCACTGCAGCGCCATTCGCCGCGTGCTGGCTGCCGGAAAAGTAGGTGAAATCTATAACGTGGGTGGCTGGAACGAAAAGCCCAACATCGAGATCGTGCACACGGTGTGTGCCTTGCTTGACGAATTGCGGGCGAGGACCGACGGGGCCAGCTACAAGGCGCAGATCACCTATGTGCAGGACCGTCCGGGCCACGACCGACGCTATGCGATTGACGCCAGCAAGATCGAGCGTGATCTGGGCTGGAAGCCGGCTGAAACCTTTGACTCCGGTATTCGCAAGACAGTCCAGTGGTATCTGGACAACCCGGACTGGGTGGCGCATGTGCAAAGTGGCGCTTACCGCGAGTGGGTGCAAACGAACTACGCTGGACGGGCATGAAGATACTTCTGTTCGGCAAGGGTGGTCAGGTTGGCTGGGAACTGCAGCGCAGCCTGGCACCCCTGGGTGACGTCGTCACGCTGGACCATGACAGCACGGACCATTGCGGAAATTTCAGCAATCCGGCAGGCTTGCTTGACACCGTGCGGGACGTCAAGCCCGACATCATTGTCAACGCTGCGGCGCACACCGCTGTAGACAAGGCCGAGAGCGAGCCCGATCTGGTTCGTGCGCTCAATGCAACGGCACCGGGGCTGCTGGCGCAAGAGGCGCAGCGACTGGGGGCATGGTTCGTGCACTACAGCACCGACTATGTGTTTGATGGCAGTGGCAGCCGGGCCTGGACTGAGACCGACACACCCGCGCCGCTGAGCGTCTATGGTCAGACCAAGTTCGAAGGCGAACAACTGATTCAAGCGGCCTGCCAGCAACACCTCATTTTTCGGACCAGTTGGGTCTATGCGGCGCGCGGTGGCAACTTTGCCAAAACCATGTTGCGACTGGCGCAGGAACGTGACCGTTTGACCGTGATCGACGATCAGATCGGCGCCCCTACCGGTGCTGAGCTATTGGCCGATGTGACGGCGCATGCCCTGCGCCAGGTATTGCGCCGACCCGAAGATGCCGGGCTGTACCACCTGGCGGCCAGTGGCGAGACCAGTTGGTGGGGCTACGCAAGGCATGTGTTGGCACAGGCCCAACGTCTGCAACCCGAGCGTCATCTGAAAGCGGTGGAAGTACTGGCCGTGCCGAGCAGCGCCTTTGTCACCGCTGCCCGGCGCCCGCACAATTCGCGGCTGGACACGCGCAAGCTGCAAACGACTTTTGACCTGCATTTGCCAGCCTGGCAAGTGGGGGTGGACCGCATGCTGGCCGAAACGCTTTAATTTGAAGGCAAGAAATGACACAACGTAAAGGCATCATCCTAGCGGGCGGCTCCGGTACGCGATTGCACCCGGCCACTTTGGCGATGAGCAAGCAACTGCTGCCGGTTTACGACAAGCCGATGATCTATTACCCCTTGAGCACGCTCATGCTCGCGGGCATACGAGACATTCTGGTGATCAGTACGCCGCAGGACACGCCACGTTTTCAGCAGCTACTGGGCGATGGTTCGCAATGGGGCCTGAATCTTCAGTATGCCGTGCAGCCCAGTCCGGATGGCCTGGCGCAGGCTTTCATCATTGGTGACCAGTTTCTGGGAAATGCGCCAAGCGCGCTGGTGCTGGGGGACAATATTTTTTACGGTCACGACTTCGGTCCCTTGCTGGCAGGAGCTGACAAAAAGGTGGATGGCGCGACGGTTTTTGCGTACCACGTGCAGGACCCGGAGCGCTACGGCGTTGTGGCCTTTGACGCCCAGGGTAGGGCCAGCAGCATTGAAGAAAAACCTCTGAAACCCAAGAGCAACTATGCAGTGACCGGCCTGTACTTCTACGATACGCAGGTGGTCGACATTGCCAAGGCTGTCAAGCCGAGCGCTCGCGGCGAGCTGGAAATCACTGCGGTCAATCAGGCGTATCTGGACCAAGGCACGCTCAATGTACAAATCATGCAACGTGGTTACGCCTGGCTCGATACCGGGACCCACGACAGTCTGCTCGAAGCCAGCCAGTTCATCGCGACCCTGGAGCGGCGCCAAGGCCTGAAGGTGGCGTGCGTGGAAGAAATTGCCTGGCGTAACGGTTTCATTCATGACGCGCAACTGGAAAAGCTGGCGCAACCACTGGCCAAGAATGGTTATGGTCAATATCTGTTGCGATTGCTCAGCGAACGCCATCGCCACGAACCCTGATTGCCGAAGCAGCCATGAAGATTATCCCGACGGAAATTGCCGACGTTCTCATCATTGAGCCCAAGGTCTTTGGTGACTCACGCGGCTTCTTCTTCGAGAGTTTCAATCTGAATGCCTTTCAGAAAGCGACGGGCCTGAGCGTCAACTTTGTACAAGACAATCATTCACGCTCCGCCCAAGGCGTATTGCGTGGTCTGCACTATCAGATTGAACAGTCACAGGGGAAACTGGTGCGGGTCGTGCGTGGCGCGGTGTTCGATGTGGCAGTCGATCTGCGCAAGTCTTCCGCGACTTTCGGGAAATGGGTTGGCGCCGAATTGACCGAAGAGAACAAGCGGCAGATGTGGGTGCCGCCGGGTTTCGCGCACGGCTTCCTGACCTTGAGCGAATCGGCAGAGTTTCTCTACAAGACGACCGATTACTATGCTCCGCAATTTGAGCGTTGCATCGCCTGGAATGACCCGACGCTCTCCGTAGCCTGGCCTTTGTCGGCTGCTTCTCCGCTGGTATCGGGCAAAGACCAAGCGGGTCTGTTGTTGTCGGATGCACCGCTGTTTGAAGGGGGCTGAGCAGTTCATGTTGGGCCAACCAAAAATCTACGTTGCGGGCCACCAGGGCATGGTCGGCTCGGCCATTGTTCGCACCTTGCAACAGCAGGGGCAGACCGCTCTGGTGACGCGCAGCCATCGCGAACTTGATCTGTGTAATCAGGCGGCCGTCCGGGCATTTTTCGAAGCAGAAAGACCGGACCAGGTCTATCTGGCGGCTGCCAAGGTGGGAGGCATTCATGCCAACAACACTTACCCAGCCGAGTTCATCTACCAAAACCTGATGGTGCAGGCCAATGTCATCCACCAGGCCTGGTGCGCTGGTGTCAAAAGACTTTTGTTTCTGGGCTCCAGCTGCATTTACCCCAAAGCGGTCCCCCAGCCCATGAGCGAGTCCGCCTTGCTCACTGGCCCACTGGAGCCCACCAACGAGCCTTACGCCATCGCCAAGATCGCCGGCATCAAAATGTGCGAAAGCTATAACCGCCAGTATGGCGTCGATTACCGCAGCGTCATGCCAACCAATCTGTACGGTCCCGGCGACAACTACCATCCAGAAAACTCCCACGTGATTCCGGCACTGATCCGGCGCTTCCATGAAGCCAGGATGAACAAAGCGCCCAGTGTCACGATCTGGGGCAGCGGTACGCCAAAGCGCGAATTTCTCTATGTCGATGACATGGCCGCAGCCAGCGTGTTCGTGATGAACCTGCCCAAAGCTAGCTATGAGGCACAGACCCAGCCGATGCAAAGCCAGATCAATGTCGGTTACGGCTCAGACATCACCATCGCCGAAGTAGCTCAGGCCGTCGGCCGGGCTGTCGGGTTTACCGGCCGCATTGACTTT
>Ga0194037_1001762_pt1 | contig 15184 bp, 8 predicted proteins | sample JunL306m_MetaG_FD_148653 | JGI IMG/M metagenome (GOLD analysis project Ga0194037, IMG submission 148653) | Anoxic zone freshwater microbial communities from boreal shield lake in IISD Experimental Lakes Area, Ontario, Canada - Jun2016-L304-6m | ecosystem: Environmental > Aquatic > Freshwater >...
ATACTTGGTATCATAGGTCTGTATGTCATTACTCGTTTCCGTACCATGAGCGCAAAGCTGCAGCTGATGTCCCTCACTTTCGTTTGGATGTGGATGACCCTCGCACTATTATCGCCTACATGGTTCATGGAGTTGTTTTTATTGTTCGATGATAGGTACAGTTATATATTCGATGCCTTTGTATACTTCTTCATAGTCATGGCTATTAGCTGCATATCGCTACAGCTTATCAGAACGGTGGTATTGGCATTATTCATCCTCATCAATGTTCGCTATACCATCCAGCTCAATCGCTACTGGATGAAATCTTCCCGCATTCTTACCAGTCTGCACACACACATGCCCGATGCCGGTAATAAAGTTATCGTTATACTCAATTTACCCCAATGCCTCAATGGTATTCCTATGGTCACCGCTTCCGATGATATGGAATATAAACTCCGCCACAATCTGCTATATAAGCCCATCAACAATATTCTGTACGACGGTGTTTCTTACAATATGCTCACCCCTGCCGATGGCGCACATGTCACTGTTGTAAATGATAGTACTGCCAAGGTCACGCTCAATCAATGGGGCACTTGGTGGTGGTATAATAATCGCGGGGCACTCAGTTACGAGAATGAATATTTTAAGATCAATATGGTAGATCAGGGGCATTGGTACGAGATAGTACTGAAAAAAGACCCTTACACCTATCAGTTACTCTATCAGGTAGGCGATCAGTGGAAAGTTGTGGACTGGAGCAAGAAGAACCAAGATCAAAATTAACTATAATGTGAACGCCTGATCATCCTATTCTACTTAACTTTGCTTCAATGCCACTTGTATCGTCTATTCTACATACTGATTTTTCTACCCCTCCCGATCATATATTGGGAGAGTATGCCAGTATCATGACACGCGAGCGTTTAGCGGTCAATGAATTTGTACATGTAGAATGGCAGCAGGTAAATTTCTCTGATAATAAGATACCCGAAGAGCATGCGCGTTTGTTATTATTCCCCATAGATGATAATAAATTCTGCTTGCAGATAGCCTACATACAGCCTGCCGAAGATGAGGAACTGAATACTAAAGTATGTTGGTTGCAATTCCTGCCTCGCTTTTTCGAGTTATACCCTGCCGATAAATTGATGGGCGATCAGCCTTTCCGCTTCGATCAAACTACCGAACAGCAGTTCTCCATTTGCGTGCAAACAAGAGATTTACTGATCCAGTTGCAAAAGACAAGCGCCATCTCTCCCTTTATTCAGTCTTTGCAGCAAACAGAGCTTACCATACACTTACTCAGGCGCGCATTAGAGTGCATCATGCTACCTTTTACAGTATGCCCTGTACCTGCTTGTCGTTTTCTGGTATATGAGAGCGAGCGCGAAAAGATAGCTGAGGCCCGCCGCATATTGGAAGATAATTTCGAACAGCCTATTACTATCAAGGAATTATCCCGCAAGGTAGCCATGAACGAATGCTATCTGAAAAAAGGCTTTAAGACCATAGTAGGTAAGACCATCCACGAGTTTCAGCAAGATCTGCGCATCACTAAAGCAAAGGAAATGCTCAGAGAACAACGTCAGACTGTATCAGATGTGGCAGGCAAACTGGGATATAGCAGTATATCGCACTTTAGTACTGCATTTAAGAAAGCCACAGGTATGAAACCATGTGAGTTATTAAGGTAGTATCTCCTTATTGCTTTACCAATACCAATACTACTTTGTTGAAATCGGCAGACGAGTTGATCACTTTTCTAAAAGCATCGTAATCAGAAATAGGATAGTGTATCTGCTCATAAAACTCATTGATGCTCACTGTAAGAAGATTGCCTGCTTGTGTATAGTCTGATATGAAACCTGTTGTGGCCACGCCCTTATCGTTCTTTACATCTGCTTGTATACGCAGGTCTTCCGCATTGATCACTTTGTAGCCCTCAGGTATATGTATACTGATACTACGTTTAAGCATGTGAGGAAAGGGCATATCAATAGGAAATTGACGTGCTTTAGTTTGATACAGTTCCTCTTGCTTGCCTATGATCTCTCCTATTTTGAAAAGATACTTAGGCCCGGCTTTCCCCAGCAGTTGCGTGGCTTTGATACTGGCAACGATCTGCAAGGGTTTCCCCGAATAGTAATTGGTGAATTCAGTATTGTTGATCTTGTAGTCTAGTAGCTCATTAGGATTATCAGATAGGTTACTGATACTCAGTACAGCGTCCTTTTGTTTATCTTTGGGTAGTAACACCATGGCCTCTCTCAGTCCCATAGCGGTATACCCTGAGAATGAATTGGTAATAGTAACTGTAGGGTCCAGGTCCTCCCCTTTGAAGGTCACATCGGCCTCTATACCGCTATTGCTCTCTTCTACCGGCAGGGCTGTTATTTCTCTGATATCTGCTATGCCTGTGGCAATATCTCCCAAAGATATTTTCTTGCAGAATACGCCTTTGTTACTTAGCAAGTAGGCTGGCACTAAAGGATAACGCAGGTAAATGCTGATAGGTGCCAGAAAACGTTTTTCATTTGGGAAGTAGATAACAAACTCGTCCATCCAGTTCCAGTTCTCAAAATCCTTATCAAATGGATGTTCAAAACGATTACTGCTCAGCCCCATTTCGTTCTTTACTCCTGCGGCATTCAGGCAAGCCACGAATAGGCGTGTATAGCCTGTTTCCGTAGATACTTTAGTATCAAGTATCTTATCCACTTGCAAAGCATCATCGCTCAGGTCTTTATTTACTACTATGCTTGTCTTGATACCTTCTTCTATCTTGCTGATCTTGGTAACTTCGTCATCGGTAGTATTTACATGTAGTGTATTCAGGTACTTTTCAGCTGCTCTTGTTTCCTTTTCAGTGAAAGTATAGTACTTGGTGTATAGCTCTTTTGCCAAGTCTTTCCAGGTAAGGTATCGCACATCGGGGTTTTCTAAAGGCAGGTAACTGAGTTTGTATTCTACCCTAGATAGGAAGGCTTTGTAATTACTATACACCTCTTCCTCCAGCAAAGGCACATTCGTTCTGGATGCATGATAATAGCGCACCCCGTTTATGAGACTATCGTGAGAATCAGGGAAACCATTATATCCCTTTACATCAAAGATCATTTTCTCAGGGGTCTGTAAACTGAAATTAGCCTCTACTACAGGTATGGAGAATTGAAAATTTTCCGAACCAAAATAACTGAGAAGCTTTTTCTCAGTGTATAAAAGCTCTATTTCAGAATTTTTCTCTACCCCCTCCATAGCAAAGATGTACTGCGAACCCTCTTCATTATTATTGATGGTCTTTATTTTGTCTTGTCCTATATCATATACCTTACCTGACGCAGATATTGTGCGAGCCTTTATAGATTCTATTGTTTTGCTATTATTAAACGGGATAGTAATTTTATTGAACATCTCTATACCCTTATCGTCTTGTAATTGTACCAAACGGTGTACAGTTCTATATATCCATATGTCTTTATCTACTTGCCTGTATTCTATATTCCTTTCTTCTTTTAATATGACAGCAGATTCCTTCATATACATGGCAGGCACGGCATGAATATGTGGGCTACTATCCCAAACAAATGGCTCTTTCCCCATAGCAAAGGAAAAAGAAACTAATAGGCAATATGTAATTACTAATAATTTCCTCATTAGCATATCATTGATTGGAACTCAGAACTATTGATTCTTTATATTGTTTTTTAAGTTCATCTACCATTTTATTATGTTCTGCAAATTGCGATGGTGTAATATAAAGTGTTTGCAGCTCATATTCCTTTTCCAGCTTTACTTCGCTTTTGCTGGAACTATAGGAAAGTTTGTAATTCCATAACCCCGATACAGACTGTTCTTTATTGGGTGGCAGGTAAGTAACATGATAGCCTGTAGGTATATCCAGTACTACTATCTGCTTTACTTTATTCTTGTAGTTATGCTCTATAGCTACTTTACGTTCTGCAACATCTACCCAATCTTCTTCATAGTTATGTAACAGATTCATATTCACATAAAACTCCTTGCCTATGCTTTGTACATAATCTTTCAGTACGAACTGCGAGGAGAGATATACATCTTTCTCATCATCATTAGATATCCTGTAGTCAAAATTATTTTGAATATACTTGTTGGACCCTCTTTTTGTAAGCCCTTTTAAAACTGCTTCTCGTTCATTTTCATTTCTGTACATCATCAATGCTTCAATACCCCAAGCCCCATAACCATTGTAGCGAATTCCGGCACTGCCCACCAGATCTTTGTCTGATAGCTGAATGAGTGTAGAGTCGGATACGGTGTTCTTTTCGGCAGCTATTTCAGGTACTTTTAATATTTCATACTCATGTTCATTGATGCCTACTAACGCTTCCTTGCCTTGCAACACAAAAGGCGGTATGCCAAAAGGAATAAGTGGGTCGGTACCATCTAGAAATATCCATTGCCCATCCAATAGTATGGTACATATCATATGGTTATTGTTGATAGGTAGCGGGGTCTCTTCATAGGTGTAAGGTTTATCTCTTGTGCCTATCCATGTGAAGTAAGCTGGTATTCCAGCTTTGCGGTATAGAGCTACTTGTATACTGCTCATATCCTTACAATCTCCAAATTTCCTTTTGCAGATATCCGCAGCCTCACGTGGTATAAAGCCACCCAAACTGTCTTCAAAGGCTACATAATGCATATTCTTCTGTACCCATTCGTATATGTGTTTGGCTTTTTGGCGAGGCTCAGTGTCTCCCTTTATTATTTCAGCTAATGTATTATCCAACACCTCATCGTTGTTCTGATTCACATTTTTAATAAAGTTGAAGTAGAATCTATAAAGGTCATCAGTATTGGCCAGCATATGTGTCATGCTATCCTGATGTGGGGCTGTGTATCCGGTAATATATGGTATGACACATGTGGAATAATAGGAGAAGGAAGGGGCATCGTTGTAGGATACTATTTTTGGCATATCGGTAGCTATCCAGCTATAGGTTATCTCATTGCGTTTCTCTTTAGTAGAGAAAACGATCTTTGAGGTATCATTACCTTTGAGCACAAATTTCAGATGTACAGTCTTAGGAGCTGTGATCTCAAACGATGCTTTAACGATGGGCAGGTAATTCTGAAAAAAGAACTGTGGTAAAAAATGAAGGTCCTTATGATCAATAGTATATGCAACGCGGGTTCTGGCATTTTTTACCAGACCTGAGAAGGATACTGCTGTTTGTTTGGCATCATCGTAGAATACACTTTCGCGTTGAGATGAGGTTGTTTTATAGCCACTTGCTTTCAGAGTCTTATAGCCACCCTTACTATTAGGTATCAGTGATATGCCCTCTAAGTCGCCCAGTTGGCTGAAATAGCTGTGGTACACATTCTGGCTATTATAGATACCGGGTGACAATTCTGTTAACAATAGTATCTCTTCGCTGATATAGCTTTTGGCAGTCAATTGCCCGTCTACATATTGCAATACTACATGTTCGCTATAGTCTGTCATTACTGCATTCTCAGTATTATATCGCTTTTGTATATCGCTTATATCCTGAGCATGTACATGGACAATGCACAGCAAAAAGAAGATATAAGTATATATATGTTTCTTAAAGTTCATCCTCATTCGCTTAATAGCTTTGCATATCTGTATATATATGTTTTGGCTTCTTTGGTGTTAGGGTCTACAATCATTGCTTTTCCATGCAAGTATCCGTGATACCAATTCTTAGTAATCAGTGGTTTACCATTGATATCATAATAGTATTCAGTACCATGATCTTCATCGTTACTATGAGAAGTAGTATAATACAATTTGCCATTAGGATAAAACCTATTATACGCACCTTCCAACATGAGGTTGTTACTAAAATTTCTGATCTCTGCAATCTGCCCATTGCTATAATACATAGTTTGGGTGCCCGTATACAAATTCTCAGAGTACTTAAAACGCGTACCTATCTTTCCATTAGCATAATAGGTAGTAATATCTGCAGTGCCATTTTTTACCGGTATCAGGGGGCGTAGTTGTTTGTTATTTTCCTCGTAAGTATAGCCTACTAGTATACCATCGTGCCATATATATACTCCGGCAATTTCTTTGTTCTCACCATAAAAGAATTGTTTGCCATCCATATACCCATCATGATAATTAAAGGTATATCTCAGCATATTATTCATATACACATTTTTTACCCCTTCTAATTGTCCATCATCCATTGTTTCCTCAGTTTCCAGCTGGCCTAATTCATTATAATATTTCCAAACACCTGTTTTATTACCTCTGTGGTACACACCCTTTAACCTTACCATATGATTAGGGAAATAGGATATACTCGAATCGTCTTTCTTGCCAAAGCGGAAAAACCCCTTTTCCATTAAGTTGCCTTTGGCATTATTAATAATATACGGCCCTTGGCAAAAACCATTCTTTAATTCAGTTTCGAACATTACAATACCATTCGTATTGATTCGAACATATACACCATTACCTCTGGGGAACTCCGCACTTCTATATATTCTACCGCTGGTATCATATTCTTCCATAGCTACTAACACATCATTATCGTAATAGTCTGTATACTCCTGTTCGGCAGCTATGTTATAATATCTCAAAGGGCCATTGAGTGCATCATTTACATAGAATGCTTGACTCTGTAGTTTGCCATAGGCATAATAATATTTCCAGTTACCCTGTTTCTTTCCTTTTTTATACCAGCCTTCAGCTTTTACATTATTATTGGAGAAGTAGCTTTTGTAGTAACCATCTCTATCTCCTTTTTTATAATTTTCTTCAAGTTTCTTAATACCGTTCTTATAATATTCTACAGATGGGCCATCCAGATCGTCATCAGCATACATAGACTCTTCTTTTTTAGCCCCTGTTTCATAGTAGTAAGTTTGTTTGCCTTCAAGTTTCCCTTCCTTATTTAACTGCAATATGGCTTTTTTGTTGCCATTAGGAAAGTAAGTTTCATATGCATGTAGACCCAATGTTGCATGTTCCTGATAAATGATCTTTCCATCTTTATTGTTGAATACTACATTTATCAATGTATCGTTCCTGTATTCTAAGGTACCATAGCGTTTGCCTTGCTCATCGTAATAACTCCTCGTGTTGATCTTATTGAAATCCCTTGTTTGATGCCCATCCTGAAATAAAGTACCATCTTCATAATACTCTTCATACTCTCCGGTAGTTTTACCATTGCTATAATGGAAGCGTTTGTGCGGTTTCCCGTTTTCATAAAAATAAGTATGTGTGCTATCTCTCACACCCTTTATATAGAAGCTTTCTTCCCTGATCTTTCCATTCTCATAATATTCTATATAAGGCCCATTTTGTGTTTCATTGGCATAATGAATTGTTTTTTTTACTGCACCATTATCATAGTATATATTGTAAACACCGTCTTTGGCATGGCCTTTAAGAAACGCTACTTTCCTTTCCAAAGCACCATTCATGTAGTATGATAGATATTCTTTTTCATCTGCAGATGTTTGTATTTCAGCATTGTCCAAGAAGCCCCTGTAAGTGTAGCTTTCCTCTTTTGTTACCATACCTTTTTCATCATGCTGCGTCTTTTTGTATATGTTGCCATTATCATAATAGTCTATAGCCTCGCCAATCTCCACATCATCCTTAAAGGTTCTCAGCTTCTTTAAATTCCCATTGGCATAGTACATTTTCCATTCACCTTGCCTCTGGTTGAAATTGTTGTAGGCACCTGTAGCCAATAGGTTTTCATATTCGTATATAGTTACCGGTCCTTGATCAAAAATGCCATTGGCCACATCTTTAAAATATCCTACAACAAATATGTTGTCCTTGCTGATGAAATGATATTTTTCTCTTGTTTTTTGTCTTTCAAGGTAATGTAATACATGGGTGCTACGAATATTTTCCAGATAATCTGTGGATATCTTTTTTACCTCAGCAGTGCGTTTCCGGTACTTCTCTTGTATTTTGTCTACCTCCTCAATATGATATCCTGAGAATATGGCCATCATAAAAGGTTCGAACATATCATCCTTATACAGTTTACTGAGTAAGGGTATATAATATTGCATGGCAAAGCCACTATCAGCAGCATTGTAAGACAGCTTTTCCATCAGCATCTGTGTTTCACGAAAGGTTTTGTCATCCAGAGAAGACTTGAGCTTGTAATCGCTATTCATAGCCAGTTTTACATTGATGATCTGGTCAGTTTCTTCGAATATCGGGTTATTGTACTTTACTTCTCTGTTGCTGAAATAATTATTTATCTCGTCTGTCTCATCGCATATAAGGATGAGCATACCTATTGATTTTCTGGCAAACTCAATATTGCTCGTTACCAACAAAGAGCATTCCAAGGCTATGAATGCCTCTGAAAGGCGACCTTCTACCAGATAGGTAAGCCCCAACATATAGTTAGACCTGAAATGAAAAGGGTTCATCAATACTGCGTGCTGGAAATAATATTCGGCTGAATCATATTTTTTACGAGAGTAATAGGATACTCCTTTTTCGTAATAGGGTTGATGATCTTGAGGGTAAAGCCTCATGATGCTATCGTATATGGTCAACGCACTATCAGGCATTTTCAGATAATCGTAGGCATTACCTAATGATAGTAGGAACCTTCTTCTGTTGGCATCCTGTATTCTGATGCCTTTTAATGCCAGTTGTTTAGCCTTTACATATTGGCTATCCGCCAGCAGTGTGTTTACTGTTTCGTACACAGCATTCACATTGTTGGTATCGCCTTCCTGTACCTGAGCAAAGTATTCCAAAGCCTTGGCATAATTACCTTTCTCATGCATCTCTACACCCTTTTCCAGTGCTTCTTTCGAGTCTACCAGTGCAGGTTGTCCTACTAATTCAGTTGCAATTTCTACAGGCTGTGCCTGAATAGTAGCAGTGAGACATAAGAAAAATAAAAAGCAGGCTGTTGTGATTATTTTCATTGTGAAAGCAACGTGTATATTCTCTTTACTCTAAGATAAGTTATTTCCATATACGCTTTGTGAAAAAGTATATATAGAAACACTTATTTCTACAATGATATACAAAGGATACTACTGAAATGTTTACAATATTATGCTTTGATAAATCGCCCTATAAAAGGTATGCCTTTCAGTTCTTTGCCTTCGGCCTTATACACCAGCATCAGGAACAAGAACATGAGTATAGAACCTGTAATGAATTTTACCAGCACAATAGATATCAGGCCGGTGATGATCCATTGAACAAAGAACAATACCAGCATCACAGCAAAATAGCTGAGCAGCTTCTTGGTGGCATACGGCACCGGATACACTTTCTGTCCCCATAAATAGGATATGAGCATCATACTGCCATAACATATCAAAGTGGCCCAGGCACATGCCATATAGCCAAAACGAGGAATGAATGTGTAATTGATGATGAGCGTAAGTGCGGCACCTATCAAAGTGATAGTAGCTCCTGCACGGGTATTGTGTGACAGTTTATACCAAATGGACAGGTTGTAATACACACCCAGACACATGTTGGCTACTAGTAGTATAGGTACTACTTTCAGCCCCACCCACATCTTAGGGTTGGTGATGAGGTGTTTCCAAATATCTATATACATGGTCACGAATAGGAACATGATACAAATGGTAATAACAAAGAATTTCATCACTCTGGCATAGGTCTTAGAGGCATTTTCTCCTTTTGATTCGTGAAAGAAAAATGGCTCAGCACCCATGCGGAATGCCTGAATGAATAATGATATCAGAATAGATAATTTATAACAGGCACCATAGATACCTACCTGTACTTTGGCCTCCTGCAGGTTATGTACAGGTGCCCACCAGCCCAGCATTACCCGGTCAAATGTTTCATTGATCATACCCCCAAAACCCGCTATCATCAGTGGTAGAGAATAGATCATCATCTCTTTCCACAGTTTGCCATCCCATTCAAAGCGAATAGTCAGGAATTCAGGTGCCAACAGTACAAGTGTCAATGCAGATTGTACCAGATTGGCAATGATGACATAACCTGCCCCTAGATTTGGGTCGTACCATTTGGCCAAAAATGAAGTTGGATCTTTGGCAGCAATAGTAGGGAGAATAGTATAGAAGAATACTACTAAAGCAATATTTACTACTATACCCAATACGCGTATCAGGGCATATTTACGGGGGCGGCCTTCATGACGTAGTTTCGCAAAGGGCAATGTAGTAAGCGTGTCCAGCCCTATGATAAGAGCTGCCCATGTAATGAATTGCGGATGATCGGCAACACGTAGTAACTCAGCAATAGGTAAACGGAATATCAATAATGTAGCAGTAAGTATCAGTGTAGTGAAAACAAGCGAAAGCCCTGCTGTATTGAATACGCTTTTCTCATCACTGCCTTTATTACAAAAACGGAAATAGGCAGTTTCCATACCATAAGTGAATACTACATTCATAAATGGAATGGCAGAATACATCATGGTCATATCACCATACCTTGCTATGCTAAGGTAGTGGGTAAGGTATGGAGTGAGCAGGTAATTTAAAAAACGTGCAAATATGGAACTGATTCCATACCAGGCTGTTTGCCCTGCCAGCTTTTTGAGAGATGCCAATGTTCTTTACGGGTTGAAGCCCTTTTTAGGGATAAAAAATGTATTTGCTAACGCAAAGTTATACGGATTTAGCATCTATACTATTCGTTTTAACAAATCCCTTAGTTAACTTAGCTATACCATGCATACTTCACAACCTATTGGTGTTTTTGATTCGGGCTATGGCGGCTTGACGGTTTTTAAGTCCATTGCAGCACTGCTGCCTCAGTACGATTATGTCTATTTGGGCGATAATGGCCGTGCACCTTATGGCAATCGCTCTTTCGAGACCGTCCATCAATATACCTTGGAATGTGTAGAATGGTTTTTCAAAATGGGTTGCCCATTGGTGATATTGGCATGTAATACGGCCTCTGCCAAGGCCTTACGTACCATTCAGCAGAATGACCTGCCACGAATAGATACTACCAAGCGTGTACTGGGGGTGATACGCCCTACAGCCGAAGTAATAGGTAATTACAGCAATACCCGACACATAGGTGTACTAGGCACCAAGGGTACGGTCAATTCTGATTCTTATCTCAAAGAGATCAATAAATTCTTTCCCGATGTGAAAGTGCACCAGCTGGCATGCCCTATGTGGGTGCCACTGATAGAGAACAATGAGTACCATTCCAACGGTGCAGACTATTTTGTAAAGAAGTATCTGGATCAATTATTATCGCAGGCCCCCAATATCGATACTATACTATTGGCATGTACGCATTACCCATTATTACTGGATAAGATACAACAGTATCTGCCTGCTCATATTAAGATAGTAACTCAGGGAGATATTGTGGCCAATAGCTTGGATAACTATTTGCACCGACATACAAATATAGAAAGCCAACTGAGCAAACACGCCGAAAAGCGCTTCTATACTACTGATTCTACTATCGACTTTAACGAACATGCCACTAACTTCTTCGGGCAGTCAGTTCGTTCAAAGCACTTGCATATAGTATAGAGTTTAGGAATATTTATCCTTCTGCTATAATATTCTTTTGGAATACTATAGTACCGTTACGTGTTTCCTGTGCTTCTTTAGCAGCCTTGATGAATGCCACAAACAACGGATGTGGATTCTCTACAGTACTCTTATATTCCGGATGGAACTGTGTACCTATAAAGAACGGATGATCTTCTATTTCTACTATCTCCACTAAGCCTGTACTTGGGTTTTTACCCACCGGTATCATACCGGCTTTTTCAAATGCCTCCATGTATTCATTATTGAATTCATAACGGTGGCGATGACGTTCAGATATATGTGTACTGCCATATACTGCTGCTGCCTGAGAACCGCTTCGTATCTCACAGTCGTAAGCACCTAAGCGCATAGTGCCACCTTTTTGTGTCACAGCTTTTTGCTCTTCCATCATGCATATCACAGCATTGTGTGTATCAGGGTTCATTTCTGTAGAGTGCGCAGTAGGCATATTCAGCACATTGCGGGCAAACTCTACACAGGCCATTTGCATACCCAGGCATATACCAAAGAATGGTATGCGTTGCTCACGGGCATAGCGTATAGCATGTATCTTTCCTTCTATTCCACGACTACCAAAACCCGGTGCTACCAGTATAGCATCCAGATTATGCAGTTTGTCTATGGCATTTTCAGGGGTCAGATGTTCTGAATGTATGTTACGTACTTCTACTTTACACTCATTCATGGCACCTGCATGTATCAGGCCTTCCAGTATAGATTTATAAGCATCTTGCAGTTCTACATACTTACCTATAAGACCTATGATTACTTTAGATTTCGGATAGCGTAATTTGTTCAGGAATTCTTTCCAGCGGTGCAGGTCCGGTTCTTTGCCCATAGGCATATTCATTTTCTGCAGGCATATCACATCCAGTCTTTCGCGCATCATTTCCAATGGCACACCATAGATGGTATCTGCATCCAATGCTTCTATAACTGCGTCTACAGTTACATTGCAGAATAGTGCTATCTTTCTTTTCAGTTCTTTATATAATGGTTCTTCAGTACGGCATACCAGTATGTCCGGATTGATACCATTTTCACTAAGTAATTTTACAGAGTGTTGTGTAGGCTTGGTTTTCAGTTCCTTGGCAGCTTTCAGATATGGGATCAGTGTCAGGTGCACTACCAAACAATTCTCATTACCCATTTCCCATTTCAGCTGGCGAACCGCCTCTATATATGGCAGCGATTCTATATCACCTACAGTACCACCTAATTCAGTAATAACTACATCATATTTATTGTCTTTACCTAATAGCGTGATGCGACGTTTTATTTCATCTGTTATATGTGGTATCACCTGCACGGTCTTACCTAGGTAAGCACCCTCACGCTCTTTATTGATAACATATTGGTATATCCGGCCTGTGGTCACATTATTAGCCTGAGAAGTATGTGTATTCAGGAAACGCTCGTAGTGCCCCAGATCCAGATCGGTCTCTGCACCATCTTCCGTCACATAACACTCACCATGTTCATATGGGTTCAGTGTTCCCGGATCTACATTGATGTATGGGTCAAACTTTTGTATAGTAGTAGTAAAACCTCTTGCCTGTAGCAACTTGGCCAATGAGGCGGCAATGATGCCTTTCCCTAATGATGAAGTAACGCCACCGGTTACAAAAATGTATTTAGTCATAACGCTCCTGTTTTAAGACCGGGTGCGCAGCTTGGGGTAATCGCAATAAAAATGATTGGGAGGTAGCTGAAGCGGTCGCACAAAGGTACAAAGTAATGTGACAATGAGAAAATTTGAATTGTTACAAAGCAACCAAAATTCTCAAAGATCTCCACCGAATATAGGCTAAATCTTTACTGTTTCAGCTACTTTACTTCCGAAACTATCGCTTGCTGCCGCTTATGGTTTTTTTTGTAATTTTTCATCTTTGTATCCTTTAGCCCATTTTTTGGCTCTCATCCCCCTATTATCTATAATATAGGGTGAACGAGCCGCTAAACATATTACTTTTGCCCACACAAACTGTCCTTATGCAATTTGCCAAGAGTGGTTTTTCCGACGACCTGCTTAAAGAATTATTCACTGAGCTGGTACGCCCACGAATGATAGAAGAAAAGATGCTGGTATTACTGCGCCAGGGTCGTATTAGTAAATGGTTCAGTGGTATTGGCCAGGAAGCCATAGCTGTGGGTGCCACTATGGCGCTCGATAGCGACGAGTATATCATGCCTATGCACCGCAACTTAGGGGTATTCACTACTCGTAAAATGCCTTTCGATAAGCTGTTCATGCAATGGCAGGGTAGCAAAGATGGCTTCAGTAAGGGGCGTGAGCGTTCTTTTCACTTCGGTGCCAACGAATACCATATATGTGGTATGATCTCCCATCTGGGTCCACAAATGGCTATTGCCGATGGTATCTCTCTAGCACACAAGCTCCGACAGGAGAATAAGGTATCTCTGGCTTTCACCGGCGATGGCGGTACCAGCGAGGGCGATTTTCACGAAGCACTCAATGTGGCAGCTGTTTGGCGACTACCCGTTATATTCCTGATAGAGAACAATGGATATGGTCTCAGTACACCTGTTAACGAACAATATGTATGTGACCAGCTCTCCGATCGTGCCCTTGGTTATGGTATGAAGGGCATTACAATAGATGGTAATAATATCCTAGAGGTTTATAAGACTATCAAAGAGGCTCGCGAATATTGTATCAAGGAACAAAAACCGATACTTATAGAGTGCATGACCTTCCGTATGCGTGGGCATGAGGAAGCCAGTGGGGTGAAGTACGTTCCTAAAGAACTCTTCGAAGAATGGGGCAAGAAAGACCCTGTTGCCAATTTCGAAAAATACTTACTCAAAAAAGAAATACTCAGCCAAAGTGATATAGAAGCGATACGCGTAGGTATACAAAAAGAAATAGACGATGGCCTGGCTGCTGGCTTTGCAGCTGCAGCTGTTTCGCCCAATACTGCCGAAGAAGTAGCCGATGTATATGCACCTACTACAGCTGCTATAGTACATCCCGCTTCATCTGCACAAACCGAGAAAAAATTCATTCAGGCGCTCAGCGATGGCCTGCGTCAGTCTATGGAGCGTCACCCTAACCTCGTACTCATGGGTCAGGATATTGCCGAATATGGTGGTGCGTTCAAGGTTACCGAGGGCTTTGTAGCACAGTTCGGTAAAGAGCGTGTCCGCAATACGCCTTTATGCGAGAGTGCCATAGTAGGTGCTGCCTTAGGCTTGTCTATCAAGGGTTTTAAATCCATGATGGAAATGCAGTTTGGCGACTTCGTTACTGTAGGTTTCAATCAGATCATTAATAACCTTGCCAAGATACATTACCGCTGGGGTCAGAATGCCGATGTGGTCATTCGTATGCCTACAGGTGGTGGCGTGGGTGCAGGTCCTTTTCACTCTCAGTGCAACGAGGCTTGGTTCACACACACTCCCGGACTTAAGGTAGTATACCCTTCTACTCCCGAAGATGCTAAAGGTCTCATCAATGCCGCTATCGAAGATCCTAACCCTGTCATGTTCTTTGAGCATAAGGGCTTGTATCGTAGTGTGTCTGGCTTAGTATCCGACGATTATTACACTATCGAGATAGGTAAGGCACGCCAGGTACAGCAGGGTAGCGATATCAGTATCATCACTTATGGTGCAGGGGTACATTGGGCTACAG
>Ga0194037_1001765_pt1 | contig 15167 bp, 18 predicted proteins | sample JunL306m_MetaG_FD_148653 | JGI IMG/M metagenome (GOLD analysis project Ga0194037, IMG submission 148653) | Anoxic zone freshwater microbial communities from boreal shield lake in IISD Experimental Lakes Area, Ontario, Canada - Jun2016-L304-6m | ecosystem: Environmental > Aquatic > Freshwater >...
AAGTGCCAATCATTGCCAATAAAAAAGCATTAAGTTTAGTTGCCTTTTTCTGCCATAAATAAAAATTCAACAGATAAATGATGCTTACAAGTTCTAGTAATTCGTAGGGGCGAGCATTCATTGAAACCATCATGCAGGCCGGACTTATTGCCCATATTAATGCAGCAAATGCACCTTTGTTTTTGTCTGCAAAAATGAGGGAAGCTATTTTAAAAATAAAAAACAGGGAGAAGAGTTGTAAAAACAAATTGAGCAAAATTCCCGTAAAAATATGCACCCCTAATTTCAATACAAAAAGATGCAAAAGCCAGAAATAAAGTGGAGGATGCAAATCATTTGAACAAAGATCTTTACCGATTTTGTTGAAGCAATTAGGTTCAGTTATTTCGGTGTATTTTAACCAATCAGCCGCATCAGTTAATTTTCCGTATGGGGTATATTTATGCAAAACGGCCTCGTATTCATCTGCATTTCCGGTAGCACATAAAAAGGATATGATCTCATCTCCTCCAAAAAGTACTTTATAGCGCATTGTTAAACCATCGCTGATAAGTATAAATAAAGTTGCTGCTAAAAGATAAAAAAATGCCCTTGAGTTTTTAAGCATGAGCAAATGTGCACAAATCCTTCATTCTTAAAAAGTTTGTTGATGATAAACTTCCAAAATCATTCTTTTTTATACGCAAGACATTTTTAATTGGCACTGATAAGTAGCTATGAAACAAGTTTAAAAGTATTCAACATAGGTGTTGATACTGCGTGTACAAGTCGAGATTTGTTTTCACGTATTTTGAAGAAATTGAAATAAATAAAGATGGAATTTAAATATCTAGGACATGCATGTTTTCAAGCAACTATCGGAGGGAAGAATATTGTGTTCGATCCGTTCATACGTGGAAACGACTTAGCAATTGCGGCAGGAATAAACATTGATGATGTAAAAGCTGATTACATTTTGGTATCACACGGCCACTCTGACCATGTTGATGATTTGTTGTATTTGGCTGAAAAAACAAATGCTACAATTATTTCTTCGTGGGAGATTTGCCAATGGGTGGTGAAGCAAGGGTATTCAAATATCCATCCGCTAAACGTAGGTGGTACCAAACTTGTTGAATTTGGTTCAGTGAAAATGACTTATGCCTTGCACTCGAGTTCTTTCTCAGACGGTTCATATGCTGGCATTCCTGGAGGTTTCCTAATTACTGGCGAAGGCAAAACAATTTATTATGCGGGAGATACAGCCCTAAACAGTGATATGAAGTTGATAGGCGAGTATAATAATATCGATCATGCTATTTTGCCAATTGGTGGAAATTTTACAATGGATGCTAATGATGCCTCAATTGCAGCCGATTTTCTTAAGTGCAAAAATATTATCGCAATGCATTTTGATACCTATGGTTTTATAAAAATAGACCACAATTTAGTTAAACAAATTTTTACTCAATCAGGCAAAAACTTACATATTTTAAAAATAGGTGAAAGCATCGCAATCTAAGTATATGGGAAAAGTAATATCAGTTGTGAATCAAAAAGGTGGAGTAGGCAAAACTACTACAGCCATTAATCTTGCAGCAAGTTTAGCTGTTCTTGAATATAAAACTCTTTTAGTTGATGCTGATCCACAAGCCAACACAACTTCAGGTTTAGGATTTGATGTGAAGAATGTAAAGATCGGTTTATACGAAGTGATGATCAATGATTCTTCGGCAAAAGATGCTATCTATAAAACAGAGTTTGAATACTTGGATTTACTTCCTTCAAATATTGATTTGGTTGGAGCTGAAATTGAATTGATCAATTTACCAAATCGTGAACGAGTGATGAAACACTCAATGGATAAATTAAAAAAGAATTACGATTTTATAATCATTGATTGTTCACCTTCATTAGGTTTAATTACTACAAACGCTTTAACCGCATCTGATTCAGTAATCATACCTGTTCAATGCGAATATTTTGCATTGGAAGGTTTAGGGAAATTATTGAATACCATAAAAATTATTCAATCAAATTTAAATCCCGACTTGCAAATTGAAGGTTTATTATTAACGATGTACGATATGCGTTTACGTTTATCTAATCAAGTTGTTGAGGAAGTAAAAATGCATTTTCAGCAATTAGTTTTTGATACAATTATTCAGAGAAACACTAAGCTGAGTGAAGCGCCAAGTTTTGGAAAGCCTGTAATTACGCATGATGCAGAGTGTAGAGGGACGATTAATTATTTAAATCTTGCAAAAGAATTGTTACAGAAAAACGGATTAACAAAAACTAATTTCTTAGAACAACCCGAAATGATGAATTAAATTTTCTGTAATTTCAACAGCGGTAAAACAGGAAAATTTGAAATAAAAAAAATGAAACCAACATCAATGAATAACAATATAAAACGAAACGCATTAGGAAGAGGATTAAGCGCATTACTTGAAGATGCGAATACAGATATCACAGCATCAAACGTAATACCCGTAAATTCCATTAATGAAATTCTGATCAGTCAGATTCAAGGAAATCCATTTCAACCACGAACAGAGTTTGATGAAATTGCTTTAAAAGAATTATCAGAATCGATTATTATACATGGTGTAATACAACCTATCACAGTAAGGAAGATGGGGTATGATACGTATCAAATCATATCAGGTGAAAGAAGAACTCGCGCTTCATTATTGGCAGGGTTTACAAAAATTCCGGCTTTTGTGAGAGTGGCGAATGATCAAGAAATGCTTGAGATGGCATTGATTGAAAATATTCAACGTGAAGAATTAAATGCGATGGAAATTGCGTTTAGTTACAAGCGTTTATTGGAAGAATGTAGTTTAACACAAGAGCAACTTGCCGATCGCGTAGCAAAAAATAAAACAACCGTAATAAATTATTTACGCTTATTAAAACTACCAGAGAATATTCAGTTAGCTTTAAAAGAAAATAAAATCAGCATGGGACATGCCCGTGCGATTATTAATGTAGCAGACGAAGCAAAACAGCAATTATTGTTTGAGCAAATGATAGCTTACGAATTAAGTGTTCGTGAAGTGGAAACTTTAGTTCGCAATTCAAATGATTCTGTTAAAAATGAGAAGCCAATAAAAAAATCGAAACTGCAAGAATATTTAGAATACCAGCAATCACTTACAAAAAAATTTAGTTCAAAAGTTGCCATCAAAGCTGATGAAAAAGGAAGAGGTACCATCAAAATTTTATTTAAATCGCAAGCTGAGTTACAAAGGATTTTAGATATTTTAGGATAGAATTTTTTTGTATTGATAAGTTTATTTCAATAAAAAACCTTGTTAACATTAAGTTTTCAAGGTTTTTTTATGTTGAAAAAGATCTTCCAAGTTCCATGATAAAACAAAAAAGCCCTTGAAAATCAAGAGCTCTTTTGTTTAAAGTCGGGGTGGCAGGATTTGAACCTACGACCTCCACATCCCAAATGTGGCGCGATACCAGGCTACGCTACACCCCGATAGTATCTTTTAAAAACCCTGCGGAGAGGGAGGGATTCGAACCCTCGGTACCCTTTCGAATACAACGGTTTAGCAAACCGTCCCTTTCGGCCACTCAGGCACCTCTCCCTTTTTTTAGGGACTGCAAATCTATTTATAGTTGCATAAACCACAAACAATTAATTTTATTTTTCTGAAAATAATTAAAACTGCAATGGTGTTAATATTATATTTAACTGATTTCATGAAACTTACAACGCATGTTTACAACCTTATTTTTTTTCGAGAATCTTATATGAAATTAGCATCTTATTTCAATAGATAGCAAACATCATGGCAAAAGAAAAACCAGTACATTATAAATTCAGGGATTTGAAAATTTTCGGATCTACAGAATGGCTTGCTAACAACGAAAAAAAGTATCGATTGGTTTATGATGAAGCAGAATGCACTTTTATTTATTGCGAGCTTTCATTTTTTAATAAATTATTTGATGAAGAGGATTGGGATGTTAAAATGAGCCTTAAGTGTGTTGAACATATTCATGGTTTGGAAATCGCAAATCTTGTTACTGATAGAACCATCAAAAAGGAAGAAAATATTGTTTATGTGCGTGAAGGTTGGGGAGTGAAAACACCGGGTGCTTATTGGAAACAAGGAATTTATAGATGGGAAGCATGGATTGATAATGTTTTTGTAGCAGAAAAAATTTTTTATATCGAATCGGAAGGAATAGTAACCGAAACTGTAAATCCTTATTTTAATGTTACCGGTGTTCGTTTATATGAAGGACCGGATTCCAATCTTCCTAAAAAAGACAGAAAATATATGGTAGGGTTTAACTACCACGAAACGCGATATATTTGGGTTGAAGTAAGTTGTGAAAATGGTGTTGAAGGTAAAGATACTTGGGCTTGTCAAATGTTCTTCAATTTTAAAACTCATAGCGGACTTCTTAAAGGCACAATTGAAAAACTCATTTTTGTAAATACCAAAGAGCCAAATTTTGAATGCGCTATAGGATGGGGCTCAGATCAAAAAGGTACTTGGGGAAATGATGTGTATTCGGTAGATGTAGTTTTTATGGATCAAATTATTGCAACCATTCCATTTGAAGTTGGTGAAGAATTTATTGAAGAAAAAGATCAGATCGTTAACATCGCTCCTAAACCTAAAATCAAATCATCAACCGATAAATTAAAAACGACAATAGATACTTCTGTTCATAATGTTTTAAAAGAATTAGACGATCTTATTGGGCTTGATTCTATTAAGAAAAAAGTAAAAGAATATACTACCTATCTTAACTTTATTAAACTTCGAAAAGAAAAAGGATTCGAAGATTCGGAAAAAATAAATCTTCATGCGGTATTTACTGGAAACCCGGGAACAGGCAAAACTACTGTTGCAAAAATGCTTGGTAAAATTTATCAGGAATTAGGATTGTTAAGCAAAGGTCATGTGGTAGAAGTTGATAGGAGCGATATTGTTGCTGAATATATTGGTCAAACTGCACCAAAAACTAAAGAGATTATTAAGAAAGCAAAAGGTGGAATTTTGTTTATTGATGAAGCTTATGCACTTGCCAGAAAAAATGATGATTCAAAAGATTTTGGAAAAGAAGCCATCGAAATATTACTTAAAGAAATGAGTGATGGTGATGGAGATCTTGCCATAATTGTTGCAGGTTATCCTGATGAGATGACGAGTTTTTTAGAATCGAATCCGGGGTTAAAATCTCGCTTTAATATGTATTATGATTTCCCTGATTATACTCCGCAAGATTTGATGCGCATTGCTGAATATACTGCTGAAAAACGTGCAATTGTTTTTAGTCCTGAAGCAAAAGAATTTTTATATAAAAAGTTGGTAGACTCTTATCGCGATCGTGATAAATCCTTTGGTAATGCACGTTACGTGAATTCGCTTTTGGATGAAAGTAAAATGAATATGGGACTTCGTTTAATGCAAACAGCACATCCCGATGAGTTAAATAAGGAAGAACTTTCAACAATTAAACCGGAAGATATTTCAAAAATATTTGGAGAAAAAGTTAAGAATTATGCTGATATCCCAATTGATGAAGATTTATTGAAATCGGCACTCTTTACTTTACATTCTTTGATCGGTTTAAATAATATTAAACTTGAGATTGATGAGTTGGTAAAATTGGTGCGTTTTTACAAAGAGATTGGAAAAGATATTCGACAAAGCTTCTCATTGCATTCTGTGTTTACAGGTAATCCCGGAACTGGGAAAACAACAGTTGCTCGCTTACTTGCACAAATTTATAAGGCTCTTGGAATTTTAGAGAGAGGAAATTTAATTGAATGCGATAGGCAAACTTTAGTTGGAGGATATGTTGGTCAAACAGCCATAAAAACAAATGAGATTTTAAATAAAGCGATGGGTGGAGTTTTGTTTATCGATGAAGCTTATTCGTTATCTGAAGGAGGTGAAAATGATTTTGGGAAAGAAGCTATCGAAACAATTTTAAAACGCATGGAAGATAACCGTGGTGATTTTATTGTGATCGTTGCAGGCTATACCGGAAACATGAAAAATTTCCTCGAATCGAATCCGGGATTGAGTTCTAGATTTGATAGAGAATTTACTTTTGAAGATTCAAGTGCTGAGCAATTGGCAGAAATCGCTTTGAAAATGTTTGCTAACAATAGCATTACACCCGAAGATAAAGCAACTGAACATATCAAAGCTTTTATGAAATATTTGTTTGATACCCGAAATAAATATTTTGGAAATGCAAGAAATGTGAGAAAGTTTGTTGAAGAATCAATTCAAAATCAACATTTGCGTTTGGCAAAACTTGAGGCGACAGAACGTACATCTGATATGATTCACGTACTTAAATTTGAAGATGTGGAGAATTTTAAAATTGATTATACAGCTACACCTTCAAAACCAACAATAGGTTTTAAACAAAACCCTTCTTAATTTTTCATTCATAGATGAGCTATCGGAAGTTTGCAAACTTTCTACTTTTTATTATTTCTATACTTACAGTTAATCTGATTACAACATTTATTTCAGATTATATGATGAGTTATATGCACTTAACGCATCCATTAAAAGCAACGTTAATTGGGATGGTATTGATGGTGTTTATTCTTTATCCTGCCTATAATTGGATTGATGAGTTGAGTGGAATAATTACTGTAAAAATATTTACTGCAGGAAGAAATGCAGGAGGAAAATTTCTTGGATTGTTATGGGCTTTTTTTGTAGCATTTGGAGTTTTATTTTTATGCTACATGTATATTTGGTTTCATGTTAGAGTTTGGGATTTGTTTTAATGTTGCTCGATAACATTAGCAATTGTTTTTAAGAAATCAGATTTTGTGATGGGCTTAGAAATACAAGCGTCAAAATCATTTTCGTTACTCATATTTGGTGTGATATAACCTGAATATGCTACAATAGGAATATGTTTAAATTTATGATCTGATCGTAAATATTTTAAGAAAAATATACCATCACTTTTCGAGTCTGTTCCCAAATTTAAGTCTGAAATAACCAGATCGTAACTTGATTCGGATAATGCATTAATAGCTTCGGCCACCGAGCTAACTATTTTAATTTCGTAATCATCCATCAAATACAATTCGATGAGTTCTTGATTGATGTCATCATCTTCGAGTGCCAAGATTTTCTTTTTCATAGTTTGTAAATTTTCTATTACGAAAGTATTTGTAAATAATTAAAACCTATGCAATAAATATTCACAATAAATTTAAAAAACAGAATTACAAAGTGATGATTTTTTTAATTATTTCATCAACAGAAAAATTTTCTTGAGTTCCTAAATGTAGATCTTTTAAAACCAATTTTCCTGTTTGCATTTCATTTTCGCCAACAATACATGCGAATGGAATTTTTAATGCATTTGCATAGTCCAGTTGTTTGCCCACTTTTTTAATGTCGGGATAAATTTCAGATGGAATATTTGCATCACGCAATTTTTTTAAACAGCCTAAAGCATATTGTTGAGATGCAGCATCCAAGCAACAAAATAATATTTTTGTGTTTGATGATTTGATAGTTGGTGGAAACAAATTCAACTCTTCCATCACATCATAAATTCTATCCAAACCAAACGAAATTCCAACACCCGAAACATTTGGTAAACCAAAAATTCCGGTAAGGTTATCGTATCGTCCACCACCGCCAATGCTTGATTTTAAAGAACCTTCGGTTGATACTACTTCGAAGATACATCCGGTGTAATAGGATAAGCCGCGAGCTAAACTGAAGTCGATTTTTAGGTTGATTTGATGATGAGATGATTCGGTGATTTGTTGATTTGATGATTTGTTCTCGACTCCGCTCGAACTGACAGTTGGTGAGATGATTTGTTTGTTGTCACTTAGAGCGGAGTCGAGAAGCGAATCAAATGACTTGAAAATAAATTCTAATTCTTCAATTCCTTTTAATCCTTCTTGAGATGATTTTAATTTTTCTTTTAGAGAAAAAAGTTGTGAGATTTGGTCACCTTTAATATTGATGATTTCAAATAATTTTTGAATTTCATTTTCTAAAAATCCTGATAACAATAATTCTTTTGCAACACCTTCTTCACCAATTTTATCTAATTTATCAATTGCAACTGCGATGGTATTCATCTGTTCAATACCTTTTACAACTTCTGCAATTCCAGCTAAAATTTTTCTGTTATTAATTCTCAATTCATAATTCCCAATTCCCAATTCACAGAATGCTTCATCATAAATCTGAATCAAATCCAACTCATTTAATAAACTATCGCTTCCAACAACATCAGCATCACATTGCCAAAACTCCCGATATCTGCCTTTTTGCGGTCTGTCGGCACGCCACACAGGTTGCATTTGGTAACGCTTAAAAGGAAAAGTAATTTCATTTTGATGCATCACCACATAACGAGCAAACGGAACTGTTAAATCATAACGCAATCCTTTTTCGGAAATTAAAGGAGTGATGAGTTTGGAGTTTGATGTTTGAAGTTGTTCTTGTTTTACATCACTTAAAAAATCTCCTGAGTTCAAAACTTTAAACAATAATTTATCTCCTTCATCACCATATTTTCCGGTAAGCGTTGAAAGGTTTTCCATCGTTGGTGTTTCAATTGGCATAAAGCCATACTTGATAAAAACCCTTTCAATGGTTGTTAAAATATGTTTACGCTTAGCCACTTGTTCTGGGCTAAAATCTCTTGTGCCTTTAGGAATACTTGGTTTTTGAACTGCCATAATAGTTTCACGAAAATAAGAGAATATTTTTAAACGATGTAACTACTCGATAAATGTGAACTAAAACCCCCTATTTTTGTAGGATAAATTATTAGAAATGAATAACGGAATATTATATGATCTGCCTTTTAGAGAACCTTTACTTGTTGAAGAAATAAATAAATCAGCAAGATTGAAATCTTTTGAAAAAGATGATACTATCATGAATCCGGGTGATGAGATTTTATTTATTCCAATTGTTTTAAAAGGAAGCATTCGCATTCTACGTTCGGATGAAGATGGTAATGAAGTTTTTCTCTATCATTTGTATCCCGGACAAACTTGTGCCATGTCGCTTACATGTTGTCAGGCGGGCAAAAAAAGCATGATCAAAGCTGTTGCCGAAAACCATACCGAGTTGCTTCAAATTCCAGTTCAACTTACTTCCGACTGGTATAAATATGCCGAATGGAAAGCTTATATCAGCAATAATTATAATAACCGCTTTGCTGAATTGATGGAGGTAATTGACCTCATTGCATTTAATCATATGGACAAACAATTGCTCCATTATATTGAAGAACGTTGCAAAGCTCTTCATACAAAAACATTAGATATCACCCACCAGCAAATTGCCGATGAATTGCATACTCATCGCGAAGCTATAAGCAGGTTACTTAGAACTATGGAACAAAAAAAGTTGGTGAAGCTTGGAAGGAACAGTATTGAGTTATTAGGTTATTGAGTTATTGAGAGAATGAGTTATTCAAGAGTAGACTCCTCACTTTGCAGGGAAGGACAATTGCTCAAAATGTTTAATAGGATTGGCATGCGCAAAGCACCTGCCAATCCCAAATCTCGCATAATTGCTTGTCCTTCCGAACAAAGTGAGGAATCTGAAAAGATGATTGTAAAACCTGAATTATGAATTAAGTCTTGTGTAACATTTGTTCCTGACTTTCTGAAAGCATAAAAGTTATATTTGTTTTCTAATCTTAAAATTATGAAAAAAAATATGGGAACTATCGACCGTGTAATCAGGATTCTGGTTGCGGTTGTAATTATTGCACTTTATTTTATGGGCCAAATAACCGGAATAGCAGCAATTATCTTATTGGTATTTGCAGTTGTTTTTATTCTAACAAGTTTCATGAGTTTTTGTCCATTGTACCTTCCATTCGGAATCAATACAGGTGGCAAAAAGGAGTAACCCCCAAAATATTATTCTTTTCAAAAAATCGGGAATGGCATGAAAAGATTGTTGTTCCCTTTTTTTTATCAATCAAACAAATGTTCCAGAGAAATATTTTTTATTGTTTGAAATTTGTACCAGAAAAAACAGAATGAAAGAACAAGTCCTAAAGTATAAAGTTGAATTAATCGGAGTAGCAGTTGGTTTGGTTGGAGGATTTAGTTATTGGTATTTTGTTGGATGTGCAAGTGGAACATGTCCGATAACTTCAAGTCCAACTATCAGTTCACTTTATGGAGGAATGATGGGATGGTTTCTTTTCGGTTCATTTAGTAAATCAAAACAAGAAAAATCTAATCAATAATAACAAAACAAAATTAAAATGGAAAACCTAGGAGAATTAATTAAAAATGGAGAAGCCGTGGTAGTTGATGTAAGAACACCGGGAGAATTTATGGGTGGAAATGTTGCAGGAAGTATCAATATTCCTTTAAACGAAGTGCCTTACCGCATTGAAGAATTTAAAGGAATGAAAAAAGTAGTGCTTTGCTGTGCATCTGGCGGACGAAGCATGCAAGCAACACAATTCTTACAGCAAAATGGAATTGATTGTATGAATGGTGGTTCTTGGATGGATGTAAATTATCATGTTCAATAAATTTAAAAGTAAAGAAATTAAAAAGTAAAGAAATTAAAAATTAAAAATTAAAAAGTAAAGAAATATGATAAACACATTAAAGAATTTATTAGGATTTGGACCAAGTGTTGACTTGTCGGAATTAGTTAAGAATGGTGCAGTAATAGTTGATGTAAGAACAAAAGGAGAATATGCAGGCGGACATGTAAAAGGGTCTATTAATATTCCATTGGATCAATTGAAAAGCAATCTCAAAAAGTTTAAAAGCAAAGACGATGTGATCATCACATGTTGCGCATCAGGAATGAGAAGTGCATCTGCAAAAAGTGTTTTAAAAGGTTCGGGTTATGAAAATGTTCATAATGGTGGCGGTTGGATGAGTTTAAATAATAAACTCAGATAAAATGAATCTCGAATATTATAAGCAACAGTTGCTTTCCAATTGGAATATCATGAGAGTGGTAAAGTTATTTTTATCATTTGTTATTTTGTTCCAATCTGTTCAACAACATGATATGATGTTTGGCTTTTTAGGTGGTGTGTTTCTTACACAAACACTTTTAAATATGGGATGTTGTGGTGTTGGAAGCTGTGCTGTTCCTGCTAAAAAAGTTAATACAGAAAATGTTCACGATATTGAATTTGAAGAAATTAAAGAGCTCAAAAAATGAAAACATTATTATTTATTGATAATATAAAATGTGGTGGTTGTGCAGGAACTATCAAAAAGGAATTGCTGGGTTTTCCTGAAGTGACAAATGTTCTAGTTAACAAAGAAGAAGAAACTGTAGATGTGGAATACGAAACAGGAATTTCAATTGATACCATCAAAGAAAAATTATTCAGTCTAGGTTATCCTGAAAAAAATACGGTAACCGGATTTACAAAGATGGCAGCAAATGCAAAATCATATGTAAGTTGTGCAGTGGGAAAATTTAATTCAGAAGAATAAAAAAAATAATCGTCTGACGCGAAATGCGTCTGACGTTAAATAAAAAATTATGGCAACATTTCAAGAAATTATCAATTCAGAAACACCGGTATTGGTAGATTTTAGTGCCGAGTGGTGTGGTCCGTGCAAAATGATGGCACCGATATTAAAAGAGTTAGCTGCAGAAATAGGAGACACTGCAAAAATTTTAAAAGTGGATGTAGATAAAAATCCGGAAGCAGCTCAGGCATATCAAATTCAAGGAGTTCCAACCTTAATACTTTTTAAAGACGGAAAAGTTAAATGGAGACAGTCGGGAGTTGTTCCTGCAAATTATTTAAAACAAATTATCGACCAAAATCAATAATCAAAACATGAAAAATATACTTTTAAAATTAAATGCTGTAACAATGATTTTGTTATTCACTTTGGCATTAGCATCTTGTCAAAACACTCCCGGAAAAGGAGGAAAAGTTTCTGTTGATGAGTTTGAGAACTTATTGACATCAACAAAAAATGCTCAATTAATTGATGTAAGAACAGGAGATGAATTTGAAAGCGGACATTTAAAAAATGCAACAAACATCAATATTAATGCAGGAGATTTTGATCAAAAAGTAAATGCACTTGATAAATCAAAACCTGTATTTGTATATTGTTTATCAGGAGGAAGAAGTTCAAGTGCTGCAGGGTTTATGCGTAAAAACGGATTCAAAATTGTATACGAGATGCCCGGAATTATGGCATGGCGAAGTGCAGGAAAAGAATTAGTTACCGGCAATACAGCTCCAGCTAAAACGGGAATGACGGTGGATGAATATAATAAGTTAGTTACGAATGATAAGTTCGTACTTGTTGATTTTAGCGCAGTATGGTGCCAGCCCTGCAAACGTTTATCACCAATTTTAGATAAGATTTCTGCAGAAAGAAAAGACAAAGTCATTCTGTTAAAAATGGATGCAGATGAAAATCCTGATCTGTTAAAGCAAAAAGGCATTGATGGAATCCCATATCTTGAATTATATAAAAACGGAAAACTTATTTGGAAGCATCAAGGATTTATTGATGAACAAACTTTATTAAGCGAAACAAAATTATAAAAAGTTCTCTGCGCCTCAGCGTTAAATTTTTTCTCGCAGATTGCCGCTAATTATTCGCAGAGTTTCGCAGATGTTTTTATGTTAAAAAAATCAAAATTATAATGGACAATTTTTGGGATCAACGTTATAGTGCTGTCGAATATGTTTATGGAAAAGAACCTAACGTGTTTTTTAAATCAGAAATAGATAAGTTGAAACCCGGAAAAATATTGATACCCGGTGCAGGTGAAGGAAGAGATGCTGTTTATGCAGCAACATTAGGTTGGGATGTGTATGCAGTTGATATGAGTGAAGAAGGAAAGAAAAAAGCACTTCGATTGGCGGAAGAAAAAAATGTAACCATACATTATGATGTGATGGATATTAAAGACATCAATTACACTGAAAAAAGTTTTGATGTAATTGCTTCTATCTTTTTTCATCTTACAGAAAATTTAAGAAAACCATTTCATCAGAAAGCAATAAAATTATTGAAAGATGACGGAATGTTTTTAATTGAATGTTTCAATCCAAATCAACTAAAAAATAATTCTGGCGGACCTAAAGATTCGAATTTGTTGTACACACAAAATATGTTATCAGATGATTTTAGTGATTTAAAGATTGAACAAAATATTGAATTACAAGTAGTACTTGATGAAGGCGAATTCCACAAAGGATTAGCTGACAACATCAGATTTATAGCAAGAAAAAAACAAACAACATGAAATATTTAATAATAGGAGCAGTAGCTGGTGGAGCTAGTACTGCAGCACGTTTACGCAGGTTAGATGAAAAAGCCGAGATCATTATTTTTGAAAAAGGCGAGTACATCTCTTATGCAAATTGTGGTTTACCATACTACATCGGTAACGTAATCAAAGACCGAAATAAACTATTTGTTCAAACAGCAGCAGCATTTAATCAACGATTTAATATTGATGTGAGAGTGCAAACTGAAGTGATTTCAATTGATGCAGAAAAAAAAGTTGTCACGGCAAAAAATCAAATTACCGGAGAGGTATATGAAGAAAGTTACGACAAATTAGTTTTATCACCAGGAGCCGAACCTTTGCGTCCGCCATTTCCGGGAATAAACAACGAAGGGATTTTTACGTTACGAAATGTGAATGATACAGATTATATCAAAGCATATGTAGACAAACATAAATCCGGAAAAGCAGTTGTTATTGGTGGTGGATTTATTGGTTTGGAAATGGCCGAAAATCTTCATCATCTTGGAATGGATGTTACCATTGTTGAGATGGGAAATCAAATACTTGCTCCTCTTGATTTTGCTGTTGCAGCAAGAGTTCAACAACATATTCGTTCTAAGCATGTTGGTCTACGTTTAAGCACAACCGTTGCTGGTTTTGAGAAAGATAATGATCATTTAAAAGTACTTATAAAAGGTGAAGAAGCGATTGATGCGGATGTGGTAATTTTATCAATAGGAGTTCGTCCTGATACAAAACTTGCAGTAGGTGCAGGGTTGAAATTAGGAGCAGCAAAAGGAATTTGGGTGAATGAGTTTTTACAAACATCTGATGAAAATATTTATGCTGTTGGTGATGCCATTGAATTTACAAATCCAATCACGCATCAATCAATGAACACTTATTTGGCTGGACCGGCAAATAAACAAGGACGAATTTGTGCCAACAATATTGTGAATGGTAACAAAGAAAAATATAACGGAGCAATCAATACGGCAATCGTTAAAGTTTTTGATATGACAGTGGCAACTGCAGGCACAGCATCAAAAAATTTAACAAATTCTAAAATAGAACATATCGTTTCAACAACACATAGTGGTTCACATGCTGGATATTATCCTGGTTCAAAACAAATGACCATCCAAATTGCATTTTCCCCTAATGATGGAAAATTATTAAGCGCACAAATTGCAGGTTATGATGGCGTAGATAAACGAATGGAATTATTATCGCAAGCAATTAAAAATGGAAATACCATTTATGATTTGATGGAAATTGAACATGCTTATGCACCTCCTTTTTCTTCAGCAAAAGATCCGGTAAATATTGCAGGTTTCGTAGCTGAAAATATTTTACAAAAAAGAATGAACCCTTTTTATTGGAATGAAATTAAAGAGGTTTCTGAAAAAGGAATATTGATAGATGTTAGGTCAGAAAAAGAACATGCTGATGGAAGTATTTCTGGAGCAATAAATATCCCGGTTGACGAATTGAGAATGCATTTGAATGATTTACCAAAAGATAAAAATCTGTATTTGTTCTGTGAGGTTGGTCAAAGAGGATATTTATCGCAACGCATTTTAAACCAGAATGGATTTGATAAAGTATTTAATTTATCGGGAGGTTTTAAAACATGGTCATCTTGCAGTGCTGAAATGAAAGAGGTAGATAAAAAGTTGGAAGCAAGTTTATTGGTTCACGCATAAATAATATTCAATTAATTTGTGGAATAATACGCATAAGTCCCCTTTCAATTTTTTGTTTGTGTGCTAATTTTTAAATATATAGTGCTTTAATTGAGCCACAGATTTCACAGATTATTAAAAAACACATTAATATAAATCTGAGTAATCTGTGGCTTCATTTTTTATCAGTAACTCACAACTCTAATTTATAGCTATTGATAATTTTAGATTGGTGCAGCTAAAAGAA
>Ga0194037_1001767_pt1 | contig 15150 bp, 13 predicted proteins | sample JunL306m_MetaG_FD_148653 | JGI IMG/M metagenome (GOLD analysis project Ga0194037, IMG submission 148653) | Anoxic zone freshwater microbial communities from boreal shield lake in IISD Experimental Lakes Area, Ontario, Canada - Jun2016-L304-6m | ecosystem: Environmental > Aquatic > Freshwater >...
ATGATGGGCGCACTGGTGTGGTACTGGTGGCGAAAAAAGCCATAGACCAAGGCAGCCGTGCCGGCCCACAGGCCCAGCGCCTGCAGACTGCCAAAGCCGTGCATCTGGCTAAATTCGGCCGCCGCCAGCAGGCCGCAAATGGCCAGCAGGAGCAAGAGCGCGCCCAGCCAGTCAATGCTGCGGTCGCCCTGCGCGTGCTGCACGATGTGCGGAAAGTAGCGCCACACCATCAGCAACGCCGCCAAGGCGAGTGGCAGGTTGACCAAAAACACATAGCGCCAGCCCACGTGTTCGGTCAGCCAGCCGCCCAGCCACGGCCCCACGGCCAGCGCCACGCCGTAGCCCGCCGACAGCAGCACCTGCCAGCGCACGCGCTGCACCGCGTCTGGAAACAAATCGGGCACGCAAGCCGACGCCACGCCCAGCAACATGCCACCGGCCAGCCCCTGCAAGGCGCGCGCGCCGACGAGCTGCAACATGGTTTGCGAAGCCGCGCAGGCAATGGACGCCAGGGCAAACAAAACCACGGCTGCCAGCACAAAGGGCTTGCGCCCATGCAAGTCGCCCAAGCGACCGGTAATCGGAATCATCACCGCGTTGCCCACCAAAAAAGCCGACGCCGCCCATTGGTACAGGTCGTAACCGCTCAGATCGGCCACGATGCGCGGCATGGCGGTGCCCACCACCGAGGTGTTTAGGGCAATCAGCATAAAAGCCAGGGCGATGCCCAGCATGGCGGCCAGCGACTCGAGGAAGCTGCGGTCAGACTGTGGTGGGGGAAGGCTTGGGGTTGTCAAATGGAAATGGGCGGTGCGTTGGATTGGCGTGGACGGGGCGCTGTGCTTGCGCGCGGCATCGGGTTGTAGCACGCAAAGACGCCGCCTTGGCCCCAGTGATGCAGATCACGACGCAGCAGCGTTGGGCGCGCTGCAGTGTCTGCGCTGCGCCAAAGCCGTGCGAAAGATCACACCAGGGGCCCCAATTTTCGACAGACTTGCATCTGTGTTCAGTCATTGGGCCGGGCTTGCGCATGCCAAAGGCGCAGGTGACTGGTTTCAAACCACTTTTCAATCCACACTTATCCGACGGGGAACGCAGTCATGCCATTGGGAAAATTCATTCGCAGCACCGCGCTGTGTCTCGCGCTCGGCGTCTTGGCCTGCGCGGGGCAGGCGGCAACCGTCACCACCACCTTTGCTGTCAGCACCACCATCTCCAGCGTCTGCGTTGTGTCCACCGCGTCCACGGGCCTGACCTTTGCCACCTATGACCCCACCGCCAGCAGCGACACCCTGGGCTCAACCACGTTCAAGGTGCAATGCAGCTCGGGCTTGTCGTACACCGTAGGGCTGAGCGCCGGGGGCAGCACTACCGACACCGCGCGCACCATGAGCAGCGGCGCCAACCGCCTGAACTACAGCCTTTACTCCGACAGCGGGCGCACCACCAACTGGGGCGCCAGCACCGGAGCCCTGACCGGCACGGGTTCGGGTCTGACCACAGAAAACACCATAACCGTCTACGGCAAGATTCCCAAAAACCAGTACACCCCCGGCGTTGGCGCGTATTCGGACAGCATCACGGCCACTATCACCTATTGAGATGATGGTGCACAAAAACAAATGGTCGGCGCCCACGCACGCCCTGCTGTGGGGGGCCTTGGCCCTGGGTGCGCTTGGCAATGCGCAGGCCGCGCTGCACATCAATAGCTGCACCGTCACCCAACCGCCCACCATGGTTTTTGTGACCGACTTGCGCGGCGGTCTCACCAGCGCCACCACATTCAGCTTAAGTTGCGGCACGAACGGGGCCGGGACTGGCACCATTACGGTCGGCCTGAGCGCAGGCACAGGCACCGTAGCCCAGCGCACGCAAAAAAAGGGCAGCACCGTGCTGACCTACAACCTGTACCAAGACGCCGCACGGTCCACCGTTTGGGGTGATACCGGTGCGGCGCAATACACGCAGACTATCAGCGGGGACATTACCAACCAGTCCATCACCATCTACGGAAAGATTGACAACACCCCTGCCAATCTGGCCGACGGGCCAGGCGTCTATTCCGACCCCACCATCACCCTGACCTTGGGGTGGTAACAGCGCGGGCCGTACCGCTCTTGCGCAGCTTGCGTGACCTGCATCACGCGCGGCGGCGGCGCCAGGGGTTGCACGAAATTAGCATAGGCGCATGAAAAAAAATACGTCAGGAATTCCTATGAAACACAAAGCCCAAGGTGGCTCCGCTGCGGTCGAATTCGCCATCGTGCTGCCTATTTTTTTGCTACTGGTGTTTGCCATTATTGAGTTCGGCTTTATCTTGTACGACAAGGCTGTCATTACCAACGCCAGCAGGGAGGCAGCGCGCGCGGGCGTGGTCTTAAAAACCCCAAAGCTCACCGTCGCCCAAATCCAGGCTGTGGCCAACAGCTATTGCAGCAGCTACCTGATCTCGTTCAAAGCATCCAATTTGCCGACGGTCACTGTTCCATCGGGCGCTAACGGCACCTTTGGCACGCCGCTGACCGTCACGGTCACCTACACCTACTACGGCCTGGGCCTGGGCACTTTGCTCAGCCCGATTGCCGGGCCGCTCACGCTGACCGGCACTACGGTAATGAACAACGAATAAACCGATCTTTGGGAGCCCGAATATGCCCACACATACGCTAGCAGGAGTTCCCCACGATCCGCGTGCGCGCTTCGCCGCGCCACCCGTGCGCCCCCAGCGCGGCGCCATCGCCATACTGGCAGTCATCTTGCTGCCCATACTGCTTATGGTGTCTGCCTTTGCGGTGGATATTGCCAACCTGATGCTGGTGAAAAACGAACTGCAAAACGCGGCCGACTCCGCGTCACAGGCCGGCGCACAGTGCCTGTACCCCCGCGCCGAATGCTTTAACACCCTGAGCACGGCGCCCGACTGGGCCACCTCGCAGACCCGCGCCTCGCTGGCGGTGACGCAAAACGCATCGCAAGGCGCAGCCTTGGCCACCGGGGTGGTTACTTCAGGCTACTGGAACCTGACAGGCACGCCTGGCACCATGCAGCTGCTGCCCCACACGCCCACAGCCAATGAAGCACCGGCCATCCAGGTGACCATTACCAAACAAAGCGGAAAAAATGGCGGCAGCGTGGTGCTGTACCTGGCCGGCCTGATGGGCCTGGCCACGTCGGACGTGAGCGCGACCGCAGTGTCCGTCGTCACATCGCCCGGCGTGGAAGGCCCAGGCGGACTGTTCCCCTTCGCCGTTACCAAATGCATGTACGACCTGTATTGGGACTCGACGACAGCCAAGCCGAAATTAGCCACTGCAACTACCCTTTTTGGGGTACCACAGGTGATCGGCAAGCCCTGGGTGTTCCACCTGGGCGCCGCCATCTACACGCCCTGCGACGGCGGCGAGTGGACGTCATTTGCCTTGGACGACAACAACGTACCAGTCATCAAAGGCCTGATCGCCAACGGCAACCCCACGACACTGGCGATCGGCGACCAGACCTGGATCGAGCCGGGCTCCAAAACCGCGCTGTACCATGTGGTGGCAGCCTGCAGCGCGGCGGGCGATAAGTCTTGCGAATACGTCACCATGCCGGTGACCACCAGCGCCAATAGCAAGGGGGAGCAGGCCATCCTGGCCTTTGGTTGCATACGCATACTGGACGCTGCGGGCGGCAGCGGCAAATACATCGCGGTACAGATGGACAACACCTGCCCCAATCCTGAAGGCGGCGGTACGGGCCCGAACTATGGTGTGCGCAACAACCCCCGGCTGGCCTTGTAACAAGCGAGGCCCTTGATGCCTGTATTTACCAAGCCTGCAGCGGCCGACCATCCAGCAGAAATCCCGACCGACGGCCGGAGCGGTGCGGTGACCCTGCTGGCTGTCGTTGTGCGGCGGCAAGTGCCAGCGCCACGCTTAAAGGGGAGCAGCCCATTGTCGCCTTTGCCTGCATGCGCATATTGCTGGCAGAACAAGGGCCCCCGGCTGGCGATGTAGCGCAGCGCTGCTTCGGTCTCCGCCCGTGGGGGACGCAGCCTTTCAGGGCGCCAGTCCTTCGCACAAGAATTCACCCAAGAACGGCAGCGGATCGCTACCCGCTTCAAAGTCCACCGCCATCAGGCAACTTTGCCCGCGCCAGGTGGCGCGCAGCACATTGCGCTCGGACAGGCCCGACAAATACACCTCGCCGTCAAAGCCCACCGGGAACACCGTGTCGGGCTGGTCCAGCGCGTCGGGTTGGCCGGGCTGCTCCAGGCGCACGGTGGCGCCAGCGGGCAGCGGGCTGCCGTTGGGCAGGCGGATTTTGACGGTGGCGCCATGCGAGCGCCCCACCGGAAAGCGCAGCAGCACGCCGCTGCGGTAATAGGCCAGCGCGTCGCGCTGCAAGGCGTCCACCCGCGCGTCCATGGGCAGGTCCAGCGCCTCGATGCTGACCGGGTTGACCTCGTAGGCGCGCACGCTGGGCACCAGGGCGTTGCCGCTGGCGTCGGTGCGGCCGATGAGCTGGTTGTCCTTGTACACACGCACATCGGCATAACCGGGAACCTGCACCAGCGCAAAGCTGTCCGAGATGCGCCGGCTGGCAAACACACCGCCGCCCAGCGTGGCCACGCCGCCCGAGGCCCCGGCGCGCAAAGCGGATGCGCCCTCGCGCTGGGCCGCTGAAAGCGTGTAGTCGCCCACGGTGTTTTGGTAGCTGGCTTCGGCCTGCCAGGCGCCGTCGTCGCTGGCTTGCAGCCGGTAGCCATAGGGATCGTCCGGCGACAGGCTGCGCTGCAACTGCGTGCTAAAGAGCGCACTGCTGGCGCTGCCGGCCACCGTGCTGCGCTGCGCATTGGCGCTCACGCTGGTGCGGCTGTCCAGCGGAATCACCACAAAGGCGCCGATGTAGTCGCTGGGCGTGCCGCTCAGGCTGCGCAAGGCGTTCAGGCCCACAAAGGCGGTGCGCCCTATCTGGGTGGAATACGACAGGCTCAGCAGCTCGGTGCGGGTGGCGTCGCGTTTCTCTTGCATCACATAAGCGGCGCCCAGGCTGCCCAGGCCGGGGGCAAAGTAGCCCGCGTTCAGGCTGTTGATCTGGCTGGGTGCGCCTGCGCCCGGGTCTTGGCCGATTTGCGCAAAGTGGTAGGTGGCGTGCTGGGTGCGGGCAGAAAAAGTCCAGCGCGTGCGCTGCAGCTCCAGGCCCAGTCCGCTCAGGTAGCCGGGGCCGTCGGCGCTGTTGCTGGCCGCCACAGATGCGGTGAGCACCGGCCCGCTTTCCAGGCCCCACACGCCATTGGCGCCCAGCGTGGTTTGCGCGTCCGACGTTTGTTCGGCGTGCAGCTCGGCGGTGACGTGGTCGCTCAGGCCGCGGCGGTAGGTGGCGGCGCCTAGCCAGCGGCCATAGGTGTTGCTGTCGATGCCATAGTTTTCGCGCTCGCGGCCCAGCTCGTACGAGAAATCGTCGAGTCCGGCGCGCAGCAAGCGGGCGTTGGCAAAAAAGGCCTGGGTAATCACCTGCTCGCGCCCAAGCAGGTCTTTGACCACCACGCGCACCTCGCCCTGCCCGGTGATGGTGGGAATGTTGTTAATGGAAAACGGGCCCGGCGGCACGTCGCTACGACTCACCAGCGCGTTGTTGACAAACACGTCCACGCTCGACGGCAAGGCGGCCTGTGACGTGATGCTTTGCTGGGGCATGGTCAAAAAACCGGGTTGCACCGCAAAGTTGGTGGAATATTGCACCCCGGCAAAGCGCACCGGCAGGCCCCAGCCGCTGGTGGCGCGGCTGATGGCGTCGCCCAGGCGCCAGCTGGCGCGCTGCTGCGGCTGGTCAAAAGTCCAGGTGGTGTCAAGCCGAACCTCGGTGTTTTGCCCGCCCCGGGGGTAGCTGGCAAAACTCAAAATTCCCACGCCCAAGCGGTTGAAAAAACCGGCCTCAAACACGCCCGAGGCGCGGCTGGTGTTGTCGCTTTGTTCGGCCAGCAAGTCGTAGTTGAAAAAGCCGCCCGGGCTGGCAGCACCGGGCACCGGGGCGAAGCGGGATTCTTGGTCAAAGCGGTAGTTTTGAAAACTCGCCGCTGGCAACTCAATGTAGAGGCGCTGGCTGGTCTCGTCTACGGCATACACCGCCCCGGCAATGGACTGCAGGCGGAAATAGTCTTTGCCATCCACCTGCACCACAAACTGCTCGGGCAGGCGCACGCGCCAGCGCTGCAGGTCTTCGCGCGCAAGCAGCAGGCCGCCGTCGGGCTCGCGGATGACGAGCGCGTTGTCGTCCAGGCTTTGCCGGTTGATGTCAATCTGCAGCAGGCTTTCCACGCCCCAGGGCGTGACATCCGCCATGGCTGGCGGGCACAAGGCACTGGCCGCGAGCGCCAGCGAAACCCAGGCGGCGCGCCGCCTAGTCCGCCGCTTGCGGTGTGAGATCGACATCCACGTCTCCAGCGTCCATAAAAGCCTGCAAGCGCACCGGGTCTGGGCCCAGTCGCTTGCCAGGTTCGAGCTGAAGACGCCATTCCTGCGCGCTGCCGGGCAGCAAATAGGCAGGGCTGGTGTAACGCGCCAGGGGCTGGCGGTCTGTATGTGAGAGCAGTCGCACGTTGGCGACTTGGGCGTGGGCATTGCCTTCGTTTTTGACGCGCAGCGTGGCCGCGCCGTCTTCGCTGGGCACCACTTTCCACGCAAGCGCCGGTTTGGGCGCGGAGGGGCTGCTCACAAAAACCGGCAGGCCAATGCGCAAGGCCACGTGCACGCGGGTAGCGTCGGCTGCCGGAGGCGCGGGCACTTCGGCCAGGTAGACGCGGTAGCTGAGTTCGCGCTCGGGGTCTACGCCCCGGCGCAGGCCCACGCGCACGATTTGCGTGCCATGCGGGGGCACGGTAACGATGGGCGGCGTGGCCAAAATGTCGTTGGTGCTTTCATACACGTCTTCGCCATTTTTTTGCGACCAGCGCACCGCCTGAACCTGCACCACCATGGGCTCATCGCCCTCGTTGCGCACGGACAGGGGCACGATGGGACGCTGTGCCGAGAGCCCCACGCGAATCGGCGAGACATTGAATGTGGCCGCCAGCAGCGGCCAGGCGGCGCCACAAAGCAGCGCCAGGGTGACAAGCTTTTTCACGGGGGATCCTTGCACGGCGGGGCTTAGTAGCTCACGGTGGCGATGACGGTGTCGGCGTAGGCGCCGACGCCAACGTCGTACTGGTTCTTGGGAATCTTGCCGTAAACCGTGACTGTGTTTTCGGTGTCAAGACCTGAACCAATGCCTCCGGCAGTACCGGCAGTCGCGCCCCAGTTGGTGGTGCGATTGCTATCGGAATAAATGGCATAGTTCATTGCAAGTTGACCGCTGAGAGCCATCTTGCGAGCGTCTTCCGCAGCGCCACCGCCTTTACTCAGTCCAATCGTATATCCAGCGTTTTTGCTGCACTTGACCTTGAACGTGGTGGACGCCACGTTGTCGTCGGCTGCCAAGGGGTCATACACCCCAAAGCCCAAACCCGTGGATGCTGTGGACACCAGGCAATTGCTGGCCACGCTAGCAGACACGCCAATGCTTGTGTCTTTGGACCCAGCCGCAAGCGCCAAGCCAGCAGAAGCACCCAGCGCAGCGAGCACGATGGCATTGCGAAACATAGCTATAGATTTCATTACTCTTTTTCCTTTAAAAATTACCGATGGGATGGAAGGCCCAGGCCACGCCTCAATGGGTGACCCACGCCAATGCGCCGATGCCCGCAGATGCTTTGCAGATCCGCTTCGATCAGCACGACGCGAGTGTTTCCAAAAATCACAGGGAAGAAATGACGCGCGTCAAGATTTGGCGGTCGCAAAACCGCCAGCGTTGAAAAAGATGATCTTCAGCAAATTATTGGGTGGCCTGCAGAAAACGGACCATCGGCGCGCACAGGTGTAAGCGCGGGTGCGCGCACGTACCGGTTCGGCGCAAGCACGGCGCGGCGATTTAGCGATCTAGCGATTTAGCGGTTCAGCGACTCAACGGCTCAGGCGTTCAGGCCGTCAAGTAACCAAGCAATCACGCCCGCCAGAGCGCGCCCATGGTCTGCGCAAAGGCGCTGGCCTGTGCGGCGTCCGCGCGGTGCGCTACCGCCTTGCCCGCCACGTATACCGCCTGGGGCGCGGCGCTGGGGCTGGAAAACACCAGGGCGTCGAGCACGTGTTCGCTGGGCACGCCCAAGAGGCCCGAGGCGTGGCCGTACAGCACCTGAAAGTCGGCGCGGTTTCCGATCTGCAAGCCGCCGAGCGGCAGCGCCGTGGCAGCGTGGCCGCCGGCCAGCGCGGCCTCCAACAAATTGGCGGCGCTGCTGGTGCTGGGGCCGGAGTGGGCGGCCACGTTGCGCTTTTTTTGCACCAGGCGCTGGCCGTATTCCAGCAGGCGCAGCTCTTCGGTCCAGCAGCGAGTAACGTGGCTGTCCGAGCCCACGCTCCAGCAGCCGCCCAGCGCGCAATAGGTACTGAAGTCAAACACGCCGTCCCCCAAATTGGCCTCGGTGCTAGGGCAAATGACGATGCTCGCACCCGTTTGCGCCACACCGGCGAGCTCTTGCGCGGTGGTGTGGGTGGCGTGCACCAGGTTCCAGTGGGCGTTGACGGGCGCGTTCTCCAGCAACCACTGCACCGGGCGCTGGCCGGTGTGGGCGATGCAGTCTTTGATTTCTTGCTCTTGCTCGGCGATGTGGATGTGCACCGGCAGGCCGCGTGCATTTGCAAACTGCGCCAGCTCGGCTATTGCGGGCGTGTCGGCAGCGCGCAGCGAATGCACGGCCACGCCCACATTCACCTGCGACATGCCTTGGGTCTGGGCCAGCACATCGTCCACCAGGCGGCAGATGGATTCGGGCGTAGACGCAAAGCGCTGCTGGTCGGTGCGCAAGGTGCTGGCACCAAAGCCCGAGCGCATGTACAGCGTGGGCAAGAGTGTGATGCCCATGCCCACGCGCTGCGCCGCGCGCACCAGGGCCATGGACATATCGAGCGCCGGGGCGGCCGGGGCGCCAAAGGCCGCGTTGTGCAGGTAATGGAATTCGCAGACCTGGGTGTAGCCTCCGGCCAGCAGCTCGGTATAAAGCAAGGCGGCGATGTGCTCGAGCTGCTCGGGCGAAATACGCAGGGCGGCGGCGTACATGCGCTCGCGCCAGCTCCAGAAGTCGTCACTGCTGGCACCCGTGGCTGCGCTGCGCTGCTCGGTCAGGCCGGCAATGGCGCGCTGAAAGGAGTGGCTGTGGGCGTTGACCACGCCGGGCAACACCGGCCCAGCCAGCAACTGCGCGTCGGCCCGCTGCGCTGGCGTGGCGCCCGGCGCAATACCAGACCAGTGGCCGGTGGCGTCCGCCGTCAGCAGCACGTCATAGGCCCAAGCGCCGTTGACCCAGGCTTGGGGCGTAAAAAAACGGGTTTCAGTGGGGCGCATACAAGTCCTTGCACGCCTGCAGCGCAGCGGCCATCATGGCCTGCAACTGGGGTTGAATCTGCTGCGCCCGTTCTGGCGCATAGGCAAAGGGTGCGGTCTCGTGCATGTACAGGCTTTGGCACATCTCCAGCTGCACAGCGTGCACCTGGCGGTCTGGCGCGCCGTAGTGGCGGGTAATAAAGCCGCCCTTGAAGCGGCCGTTGAGCACGTGGCTGGTCTGCGGCGCATCCGCGCACACCGCCTGCAAGGCCTGGGCAATAGACGCGTCCGCACTTTGGCCGCTGGCCGTGCCGATGTTCAGGTCGGGCAGCACGCCCTCAAACAGCCAGGGAATCTGCGAGCGGATGCTGTGCGCGTCCCACAGCAAGGCGTAGCCGTGGATGGCGGTGATGCGCGCCAGCTCGGCTTGCAGCGCATGGTGGTAGGGCTCCCAGTACAGGCTGCGGCGGCGCGCGCGCTCAGGCGCGTCAGGGGCGCATCCTTCTTGGTACAGAGGCTCGCCCGTAAAAAAGCGCGTGGGGCACAGCTCGGTGTTGGACGCACCGGGGTACATGGGCGCGTCGTCCGGCGGGCGGTTTTGGTCAATCACATAGCGGCTGATCTGCGCGCACAGCACGCTGGCGCCAAGCTCAGGCACAAAGTCGTACAGGCGCTCAAGGTGCCAGTCGGTGTCCTCTAAGGCCAAGGCGCGTGGCACGTACTGCGCGCGCAACGCGGGTGGAATGTGGGTGCCAATGTGCGGCATGCTGACCAGCAGCGGCGATGTGCCCTGGCGCAGGGAATAAGTGGAGGAAGCGGTCATCGCACCTGGCCTTCAAAAACGGTTTGGATATGGGGGTTGGCGCCCAGCGCATAGGCCAGTTGCGCGGGGTGGGACACGTCCCACAGCACAAAGTCGGCGCGCAGACCGGGGGCCAGCACGCCCCGGTCTTTGAGGCCCAGCGCCTGGGCGGCGTGGCGGGTGACGCCGGCCAGCGCCTCTTCGGGCGTCAAGCGAAACAGCGTGCACGCCATATTGAGCATGAGCAAGAGCGAGGTGCAGGGCGAGGTGCCGGGGTTGCAGTCCGTGGACACGGCCATGGGCACGCCGTGGTGGCGCAGCAAGTCCATGGGCGGCAGCTTGGTTTCGCGCAAAAAGTAAAAAGCGCCGGGCAGCAGCACGGCCACGCTGCCCGCCCGCGCCATGGCGGCTGCGCCTTCTTCGGACAACCATTCCAGGTGGTCGCAGCTCAAGGCGCCAAAACTGGCAGCAAGCAGCGCCCCGCCGCTGTCGCTTAACTGTTCGGCGTGCAGTTTGACCGGCAGGCCCAGGGCGCGCGCCGCTTCAAACAAGCGCGCGGTTTGTGCTGGACTGAACGCGATACGCTCGCAAAACGCGTCTACCGCGTCCACCAGACCTTCGGCGTGCAAGACGGGAAGCATGCGCAGCACCGCGTCCATATAGGCGTCGCTTTGGCCGGCAAATTCGGGCGGCAAGGCGTGGGCGCCCAAAAAAGTGGTGCGCACGGCCACCGCGTGCTCGGCGCCCAGGGCGCGCGCCACTTGCAGGCATTTGCGTTCGTGCTCAAGCGCCAGGCCGTAGCCCGATTTGATCTCAACGGTGGTTACGCCCTCGGCCAGCAGGTGGCGCAGGCGCCGCGCGGCGCTGGTCTTTAGCTCTGTGGCGCTGGCCGCACGCGTGGCGCGCACGGTAGACGCAATACCGCCGCCCTGGCGGGCAATCTCTTCGTAGCCCACGCCTTGCAGGCGCTGCTCAAATTCCGCCGCTCGGTCGCCGCCATAGACCAGGTGCGTGTGGCAATCAATCAGCCCCGGCGTGATGAGCGCGCCACCGGCGTCGTGCTGCGTGCTGCATTGGGCGCGCAGGGCGTCGGGCAACTCAGCCAGGGGGCCGACCCATTTCAGGATGGCGCCCTGCACAACCAAGGCGCCGTCGGGCACCAGGCCATAGGGTTGTGCGACTTCGGTATACCCAGATTCGGGCTGCAAGGTGGCCAGCGTGCAGTGGTGCCACAGCGTCAGGGACATGGTTGGATCTCCATAAACAAAGCATCAAGGGCAATCACTTCAAGGGCCGCACCGGCGGGCAGCGCCCGCCAGGCCAGCGTGTTCGCGCGCACAGGCGTGCATTCTTGCCCCAGCCAGAGCGCAGCGCCTGCCTCGCCCGTCCACACGGCCACGGTGCGCGGGCCTGCGCCTTCGTTTTTCAGGCTGTCTGCCACGCGCTGCATTTGCGCGCGGGCGTAGTCGGTGCGCACCATGAGGTTGAAGTCTTGCGTGGCGCCGTCAATCAGCGTGCAGTCCACGGGCAGCGCGCCGTCAAAGCAAAAAGGGGCGCTTACAGTGGTGAGTGCATGTACGCCATAAGGCGCAGCTGCGCCCACCTGCAGCCGCACGCCTGCGCCCGAGAGCACCGCAAACCAACGCTGCACGCCGACAAAGCTGGAGAACGGCCCGTCGGACTGCACCTCGGCCACCGAAAGGCGAAACACCCAGTCAGCGGGACCAGGCCAGGCCAGCAGTTCGCGGGTGGTGCCGCCGCCGTTTTTCCAGGCGCTGGGCGCCACATCGGCCAGGGCCACGGTGTGCCAGCTCATAGCGCAAAGTTGCCGCGCAGGCTGTAGCGCATGCCGGGGTAGACCAGGCGCGCCTGGCTGGCCACATTGGCGCCGCTCACGGTGCAGCGGGTGATCACCAAGCAGGGCTCGTTGCGGCCAATGCCCAGGCTTTTGGCCTCGGGGGCGCTGGGCAGCGCGGCTTCAATCGAATAGCGCGCTTCGGTCAGCGGCGCGCAGGCAAACAGGTATTGGGTGGGCGTGGTGGTCTGAAAGTTGACGGTCAAATAATCGGGCGCAGCGGCCGGGTTGACGTGGCGGTCTTCAAGCTGAATGGCCACGCCGTCTTCCATGTGCACGATCAGCGAATGGAACACCGGCGCGCCCAGCGGCACGCCCAGGGCCTGCACCAGCGTGGCGTCGGCCACCACCACTTCCAAGCGCAGCACGCGGCAGGTGTGAAGGTGGCCGCGCTCAATCACTTCTTCATGGATGTCGCGCACCGCCAGCATGCTCGATATGCGGTGCCACTGCGCCACCACCGTGCCCGAGCCGCGCAGCCGGGTGACCAGGCCTTCGGCGGCGAGTTCTTTGACCGCGCGGTTGACCGTCATGCGGCTCACACCAAATTGCTGTTGCAAGGCCGACTCGCTGGGCACCGTGTCGCCGGCCTGCCAGACGCCGCTGGTGATCTGCGCCTTGACGAAGGTTTTGATCTGTTCAAAGGCGGGCAAAGGGCTGGTGGACATGTTTATTTTTCGCTCAGGGTTTTCCCGCTATTGTAGAAGTTGTATAGACAACTACACTATCCTGACAAACCCTTAACTGCCAGCTGTTTTGCGCACAACCACCATGTCTTCCACCCCTTCGACCTCCGCCCCCTCCCCTTTTGCCACTTCGGTAGCTCGCCCCGTGCGCGCCCCGCGCGGCCCCGAGCTGAGCTGCGCCAACTGGCAAATTGAAGCCGCCTACCGCATGCTGCAAAACAACCTCGACCCCGAGGTGGCAGAAAACCCAGACGAGCTCGTGGTCTACGGCGGCATTGGCAAGGCAGCGCGCAACTGGGCGTGCTTTGACGGCATCATGGACAGCCTGCGCAAGCTCCAACCCAACGAAACCCTCCTGGTGCAAAGCGGCAAACCGGTGGGCGTGTTTCGCACCCACACCGACGCCCCGCGCGTGCTGATTGCCAACTCCAACCTCGTGCCCAAGTGGGCGACCTGGGAACACTTCAACGAACTCGACCGCGCCGGGCTGATGATGTACGGGCAAATGACGGCTGGCAGCTGGATTTACATCGGCAGCCAAGGCATTGTGCAGGGCACATATGAGACTTTTGTCGAAGCCGGGCGCCAGCACTACAACGGCGACCTGACTGGGCGCTGGGTGCTGACCGCAGGCCTGGGCGGCATGGGCGGCGCCCAACCGCTGGCTGCCACCTTTGCTGGGGCGTGTTCGCTCAATATCGAATGCCAGCAAAGCAGCATCGACTTTCGCCTGCGCACCCGCTACCTGGACAAGCAAGCCGCCAATATGGACGAGGCGCTCGAACTCATTGCCCACCACACCGCGCGCAAAGAAGCCGTGTCCATTGGCCTGTGCGGCAATGCCGCCGACCTGCTGCCTGAGCTGGTGCGCCGCGTCAAAGCGGGTGGCCTGCGCCCGGACATCGTGACCGACCAGACTTCAGCGCACGACATCATCAACGGCTACCTGCCCAGCGGCTGGAGTGTGGCGCGCTGGCGCGCGGCGCAAAAAGACCCGGCGCAGCACGCCGAACTCACCCAAGCCGCAGGCGAATCGTGCGCGGTGCATGTGCAGGCGATGCTGGACTTTCATGCCATGGGCATTCCCACGGTGGACTATGGCAACAACCTGCGCCAGGTGGCCAAAGACTACGGCGTGGCCAATGCCTTTGACTACCCCGGCTTTGTGCCAGCCTATGTGCGGCCCCTGTTTTGCAAGGGCATCGGCCCCTTCCGCTGGGTGGCCCTGAGCGGCGACCCCGAAGACATCCGCAAGACCGACGCCAAGATGAAAGAGCTCTTTCCCCACAACGCCGGGCTGCTGCGTTGGCTGGACATGGCGGGCGAGCGCATTGCGTTCCAGGGTCTGCCCGCACGCATTTGCTGGATCGGCCTGGGCGAGCGGCATTTGGCCGGGCTGGCGTTCAACGAGATGGTCAAGAGCGGCGAACTCAAAGGCCCCATCGTCATTGGCCGCGACCACTTGGACAGCGGCTCGGTGGCTTCGCCCAACCGCGAGACCGAGGCCATGCAAGACGGCTCGGACGCCGTGTCCGACTGGCCTTTGCTCAACGCTTTGCTCAACACCGCCAGTGGCGCGACCTGGGTCAGCCTGCACCATGGCGGCGGCGTGGGCATGGGCTACAGCCAGCACAGCGGCGTGGTGATCGTGGCCGACGGCACGCCCGAGGCTGCCGAGCGCCTGGAGCGCGTCTTGTGGAATGACCCGGCCACCGGAGTCATGCGCCACGCGGACGCGGGCTACGAGATCGCCGAACAATGCGCCCGCGAACAGGGCCTGAACCTGCCCATGAAAGCTGCCTGAGATGCGCAACACCATCACCATCGAACCCGGGGCGCTGACGCTCGATCAGCTCATGGACATCCATGCAGATGCGGTGCAACTGCAACTGCAAGAGGCCAGCCGCGCCGGCATTCGTGCCAGCCAGCAAGTGGTGCAAAACGCCGCCGACGGTGACGCGCCGGTCTATGGCGTAAACACCGGCTTTGGCAAACTGGCCAACCAGCGCATCAGCAAATCGCAACTCGCCACGCTGCAGCTCAACCTGATCCGCTCGCACTGCGTGGGCGTGGGCGAGCCGCTGCAAGCCTCTGTCATGCGCCTGATGATGGCGCTCAAGGCGGCCAGCCTGGCGCGCGGCTATTCGGGTGTGCGCGAGGTGGTGGTGGACACCTTGATTGCGGTCTACAACGCTGGCCTCGTACCCTGGGTGCCATCCAAAGGCTCGGTCGGTGCGTCTGGCGACTTGGCGCCCTTGGCGCATATGACGCTGGCGCTGATGGGTGAAGGTTTTATGTTGGTGGACGGCGCACCGGTTCCCGCGCTGGGCGCCTTGCAAGCCGCAGGCATTGCGCCGCTCACGCTCGGGCCCAAAGAAGGTCTGGCGCTGATCAACGGCACGCAAACCTCC